>ENA-OQEX01000310-OQEX01000310.1-human-gut-metagenome-genome-assembly--contig:-NODE-310-length-27514-cov-2.934567_pt1 | contig 27514 bp, 32 predicted proteins | sample MGYA00242802_ERZ504649 | MGnify/ENA primary metagenome ERZ504649 (study PRJEB26092, sample SAMD00036194) | human gut metagenome | host: Homo sapiens | study: EMG produced TPA metagenomics assembly of...
ATGACGAAAAAATAAAAAAAATTCAAACTTATGCGAAAAAGGTATTGAAATTTCAGACGTAAAGTGGTATGATACAACTATCAAAACCTTATGCGCAAAAGGTAAAAAGAAACAGCAAAAAAATGACGAGGTGACGAAAATGAAGAAAAAAGTATTTGCAACACTTTTAGCAGTAGCAATGGTCGCATCAATGGTTCCGGCATCTGTAGCTGTACAGGCTGCGGAGGGTGATACTATTCGTCTTGTAAATGGAAAGGTTGAAGTAGATGCTCAGTTTAAAAAACTGGCTGAGATGTACGAAAAAGAAACAGGAACAAAGGTAGAAATCGAATCCATGGGCGGTGGAGTTGATATTCAGGGTACTCTGAAAGGATATTATCAGTCAGATAATATGCCTGATATTTTTGTAAATGGTGGAAGTACAGATTTTGCCAACTGGGATGGCAAGCTAGTTGATATGAGTGATCAGGAATGGGCTTCTGATACAGATTCCGCTTATGTAGATGATGAGCAGGGAACAATCGGCTTCCCATACACAACAGAAGCCATTGGTCTTGCATATAACAAAGATATTCTTGACAAGGCAGGAATTGATCCGGCTACTTTAACAGGTCCAGATGCGATCAAGAAAGCATTTGAGACAATTGATTCCAAGAAAGATGAGCTTGGCATTACTGCAGTTGTAGGATATTGTGCAGAACCTGTAAACCTTTACTGGTCAACCGGTCAGCATTTATTTGCAAATTATCTTGATGCAGGTCTGAAACGCGATGATACAACATACATTGATATGCTCAATGATGGCGGTAACTTGATGAAGCACGTTTTAAAGATTTTGCGGATTTCGTAAGTCTTCTGAATCAGTATTCAGATCCTTCAATCCTTGTTTCCGGTACATATGACCAGCAGATTCTTAACTTCTCATCCGGTAAATATGCATTTGTTACACAGGGATCCTGGATTGGCGCAACTATGACTGTTGATGATGCAGATGCTTATAAAGAAGCAGGAAACTTTGAAGTTGGTATGATTCCATATGCATTTGAAGATGGAATTGATACAATTCTTACAAACTCTCCATCATGGTTTTCCATTTATAAAGATGGTAATGTAGAAGCAGCAGAAGCATTCCTTCAGTGGCTGACAACAGATGAAGCACAGGAAGTTCTTGTAAAAGAGGCAGGATTTATCAGTCCGTTTAAATCCTGTGATATCGTAGGTGATGATCCGTTTGCTCAGACAATTACAGATTATCAGAAGAATGAAAAGACATCTTCCTGGCATTGGCTTGTACCTGGTATGAAGGAAGGTCTTGCACAGAACTATACAGGACAGGTATTTGCAGATTTTGCATCAGGAAGTCTTGATGAAGATGGATTTGTAAAAACAATGAATCAGGTTCTTCAGAGTGCATATGCAAATTAAGTAACGAAGTATTTAACAGTGGGCGGCGTAAAAGTTGCCGCCTGCTTTTTATGTAAATGAAATGTGAAAAATATATACATTTAATTTTGCTTTGAAATAAGAAATAGGAAGGGTGAAGGCAAAATGAATACAAACAGTGCTAGTAAAAAGTAATATCAATGGTATGCCTTATAGCCGGTATTGTTTTGTTGGCTGTAGCATTGATTCAGGATATTTCCAAAACCGGGGCAGGCTGGAGAGGTCAGGCACTTATCATTGGCGCGATCTGCGTTTTACTGGGAATGTATTTATTCCTACATTAAAACATCATAGAAGTATTGTTAATTTTATCTTTGTGTTTCCGCTGTTGTTTACCTTTGCGGTAACAGTAATCATTCCATTATGTTTGGGTGTATTTTATTCCTTTACAGACTGGAATGGAATCCGAATGAACGGATTTGTAGGATTTGCAAATTATAAAGCAATGTTTGGAGATGCGAGTTTCCTTTGGTCTTTGCTTATCACAATTTTGTTCGTAGTTTTGAATATGATTCTGATAAATGTAGTGGCATTTTTGCTTGCGTTACTTTGCACATCTAATATTAAAGGAATCTCATTCTTCAGAGCTTCTTATTTCCTGCCAAACCTGATTGGTGGTATCGTACTTGGATATGTATGGCAGTTTGTGTTTAACAATGTACTGATTAAGATGACAAATAATATTTCACTTTTGTCCAAGACAAATACAGCGTTAATGGCTATCATCGTTGTTTATATCTGGCAGTATGGTGGTTATATTATGTTAATTTATGTAACAGGTCTGACTCAGGTGCCGAAGGATGTACTGGAAGCATCTCAGATCGATGGCGCAAATGCAGTTACAACATTATTTAAGATTAAGATTCCGATGATCGCAGCTACAATTACAATTTGTACATTCCTTACCTTAACATCAGCATTCAAACAGTTCGATGTTAACATGGCTTTAACAAATGGTACAGGTTCTGTTGCAAGTTTCTTCGGAAACTATCTGACAAACGGTACTCAGATGCTGGCTCTGAATATTTATAATACAGCGATCTCCAAGAACAATTATGCACTTGGTCAGGCGAAAGCTATTCTGTTCTTCATTATCCTGGCTGCTGTATCTATTATTCAGGTTAGAATTTCCAATAAGAAGGAGGTTGAAATGTAATGGTTACGAAGAAAACGCCAAAGGTAGTGCTTACAGCTGTTGCGATTGTTATCGCAGCGTACATATTATCTCCTTTCTATCTGGTACTTATTAATACATTTAAGAATGCAAACGGTATTGTTGCAAACCCTGTAAGCTTTGTGGGTGCAAGCTTTGCACAGTTTAAGACAAATATTTCAAACGTTGTCAACAACTCTAACTTCAGTTTCTGGAGTGCATTCGGAACATCTGCGATCATTACAGTTGTTTCCCTTGTATTACTTGCTTTATTTGGCGGTATGGCTGCATGGGTTATCTGCCGTAACAAGACAAAATGGTCAACAGCTATTTACATGACATTTATCGCATCCATGACAATTCCTTTCCAGGTAGTTATGCTTCCTCTGGTTTCTACATTTCGTGATGTAGGTAAATTCCTTGGAATCAGCATGTTGCAGTCTATCCCTGGTATCGTATTTGCATACTGTGGATTCGGTGGTGCTATGACAGTATTTATCTTAACTGGTTTTATTAAAGGTATTCCGTATGAACTGGAAGAAGCAGCAGCGATTGACGGATGTTCTCCTGAGGGAACTTTCTTCCGTATTATCCTTCCACTTCTGAAACCGGTTATTGTTACTGTTACTATTCTGAATGGTATGTGGATCTGGAACGATTACCTTCTTCCTTCTCTGATGTTAGGACAGAATGGTAAGGTTAAGACTCTTCCGGTTGCTGTACAGGCGTTTGTTGGTTCTTATGTTAAGCAGTGGGATCTGATCCTTACTGCAGCACTCCTGGCAATGATTCCGATGATCATCGTATTCCTGCTTGCTCAGAAGCAGATTATGAATGGTATGGTTGAGGGTGCTATTAAATAGGCTTGCAAATACTTTTTGAAAAGCTGTCGTTTTCCTCATTATTGGGGAACGGCAGTTTTTTAATGGTTTCAAAGGGGACGCGAAGAAAAATAAATGTTTTAAACCACGGCTGCGGGGGCAGGAACTCTAAGCCTTTGGAAATTTGCTAAAACCATGCCAGAAAAATTCAAACTCGCTTCGCTCAGACAGTGAATTTTTCTGACATAACGCAAATTCCCAAAAGACTAAGAGTTGCTACACCCCCTGTAGATGTGGTTAAAAACATTTATTTTTTTTCGCTGTGAACTGGCTGGTACTGTGAATGATGGTATGGAAGTGTGTTATCGGATATGGAGTGAAGAAAAAACGGAACAGAAAATGATAGTATGAATTTATTGATATGGGGTTGAAATGTTGTTTTTTTTATAGTAATGTAGATGATACAACGCTTAAGGCGAAGGCTGTCTCTGGACAGTCTATTTTTGTGAAGAAGGATGAGGAAAAGTTTTATGGAGAGGACGAAGGAGAAGTCATCATTTTGTAAGAAGTTTATCGGTGACAGGAAGTTTTATATGATGGTTCTGGCAGTGGCTGTTCCGATCATGATCCAGAATGGAATCACGAATTTCGTGAGTCTGCTGGATAATATTATGATCGGGCGGATCGGTACGGAGCAGATGTCAGGGGCTTCCATTGTGAATCAGTTGATTTTTGTCTATAATCTGTGTATTTTCGGAGGGGTATCCGGAGCGGGTATTTTTACCGCACAGTACTTTGGACAGAAGGATAATGAGGGTGTGAGACAGACGTTTCGGTATAAGTTCTGGATGGCTGTGATTCTGACGATTGGGACGATTTTGCTGTTTCTGACTGTTGGAGAGAATCTGATCAGTATGTATCTCCAGGGAGAGGGTACTGCGCAGCAGATTGCGGATACGCTTAAGTATGGAAAGCAGTATCTGGATATTATGCTGTTTGGGTTGCCGCCGTTTATGATGGTGCAGATTTATTCCAGTACTCTGAGAGAGTGCGGAGAGACTGTTCTGCCAATGAAAGCAGGGGTTGTGGCAATCTGTGTAAATCTGCTGTTTAATTATCTGTTGATCTATGGTGTATTTTTCTTCCCGAGACTGGGTGTGAGAGGTGCGGCAATTGCAACTGTGCTGTCACGTTATGTGGAGGCTGCAATTGTAATAGGCTGGACACACAGGCATACAGAGAAGAATGCATTTGTAAATGGACTATACAGTACGCTTAAGGTTCCTGCAAATTTGACAAAGAAGATTCTGGTCAAAGGAACTCCGCTGTTGTTTAATGAGACTTTATGGGCTTCAGCTATGGCTATGCTGACTCAGTGTTATTCTGTGAGGGGCCTGAATGTGGTTGCTTCTTTGAATATTTCGAATACGATCAATAATGTGTTTAATATTGTGTTTATTGCACTGGGAGAATCTGTTGCGATTATTGTAGGACAGCTTCTGGGTGCCGGTGATATGAAGAAGGCCAGAGATACAGATAACAAGATGATTGCCTTTTCGGTGATGTGCTGTACCTGTGTTGCGATTGTGATGTTTGTTATGGCACCGCTGTTTCCGATGCTTTACAATACGAATGATGAGGCGAGGGAGCTCGCGAAGTATCTGATTATGATCACTGCGTTTTTTATGCCGCAGAATGCGTTTTTGCATGCAACCTATTTTACCCTGCGTTCCGGTGGAAAGACGATTATTACGTTCCTGTTTGACAGTGTGTTTATCTGGTGCGTCAGTGTGCCGATCGCGTTTGTGCTGAGTCGTTATACAGGGATTCATGTACTTGTGATTTATGCATGTGTGCAGCTGGCAGATCTGATTAAGTGCGTGATTGGATTTGTGCTGGTTAAGAAGGGTGTGTGGCTGCAGAATATTGTTTCATCATGATAAAAAAATTCAATAACATTTGGCTTGACTAACCGATATACTATAGTGTATTATCAGAAAAAATATTTATATTCTCTTTGCACTGCATTACATTCAACAGAATGCGAGATCAACAGTACAAACTGAGCAGGCGATGCCCGAGATGCTCGAGGGCGTGGGGCCGGGCCGCGCGAAGTGGCAGCAGATATGAACATTTTCAGACATATCTGTGGGACAGTGTATGTTCCGCAGGTGTGTCTTTTTGTTTTCTGGAAAATATGTTTTGGAGAGATTTTCTTTTAGAGGGATTTTCTTTTAGGAGAATTTCCTGAAACGGGTGCAATTCCGGGATACCAAAAGACCCCTGTAAGACCGCACTTTGATAAGTCGCAGAAAGGAAATATGTTTTCTGACTGTGACGCAATGTATGTGACATAAGAAGAACCTGTAAACTCAAATATAGGAAAGTACAAAAACTTATATATTTGAAAAGAAAATTTAGGAGGTCCTGGTTATGGAACAGACAAAAAAATTAAACATGACATCAATGTCAGAAAAGACAAACAGTAACACGACAGCTAAGAAAGAAGAGCCTGCATGGGAACATAAGGTAGCCATGAAGGTATCGGGTGTGAGTATTGCAGTAAACCTGTTACTTTCCTTATTTAAATTACTTGCCGGAATTCTGGCACATTCAGGTGCCATGATTTCAGATGCGATTCATTCAGCATCTGATGTGGGAAGTACTTTCGTAGTAATAGTCGGTGTGAATTTATCCAGCAAAAAATCCGATAAGGAGCATCAGTATGGACATGAGCGGATGGAATGTGTATCTTCCATTATTTTGTCCGGGTTACTTCTGGCAACCGGTATCGGAATCGGTATGAATGGAATTGAGAACATTATTAAGAGTACTTCAGGAGCAAGCATTGCAATTCCCGGAACATTGGCACTGATTGCGGCAGTTGTTTCTATTGTAGTGAAGGAATGGATGTTCTGGTATACGAGGAGTGCTGCGAAGAAAATAAACTCTGGCGCACTGATGGCAGATGCATGGCATCATCGTTCAGACGCAATGTCCTCTGTTGGTGCATTTATCGGTATCCTGGGTGCGAGACTTGGCTTCCCGATTCTGGATCCGATTGCCAGTGTGGCAATCTGTGTACTGATCGTGAAAGCATCTGTAGATATTTTCAGAGATGCAATTGATAAGATGGTTGATCATTCCTGCGATGAGGCAACAGAAGAGAGCATGAGAGAAGTGATCATGGGAGTGAAAGGAGTGAAGGGAATCGACCTTCTCCAGACACGATTATTTGGTTCTAAGATGTATGTGGATATTGAAATCTCAGCAGATGGTGAGATTCCACTGAATGAGGCACATGACGTTGCAGAGAATGTTCATCATACTATAGAGAAAAATTTTAAAGACGTAAAACACTGCATGGTTCATGTGAATCCGGTGAATGAGTAACTAAAAAATGGGACTGTCCGAAAATATAATTTGGGTAGTCCTATTTTTATTACTTTCATGATTACTTTTGATCATCCGAGATAAAATGAAAACGCCCGAAACTCAGTAAATACAAAGTTTTCGAGCGCTTTTAATAGCAGGGGATGAGAGAATCGAACTCCCACCAAAGGTTTTGGAGACCCCTATCATACCATTTGACCAATCCCCTATGTAAATTCTTTTGAAAAATTTCTTTTACTGTTGCAAGTATACATATAAAAGCAACGATTGTCAAGGCTATTGTGCAATTATTATAAATAATTTTGCCTACATTACTGAAAATTAGTGTCAACAGTAACATGCAGAGCGGAGATGGAGGGATTTGAACCCTCGCACCGGTTGCCCGGTCTACCGCATTTCGAGTGCGGACCTTCAGCCACTTGGGTACATCTCCGGATTAATATCAGAAAACAGTTCTGTATATATTCAAATCTGTATATATTCCGGAACTGTTACTTATTATATAAGGAATTAACGGAAAGGTCAATTCTTTTTTATTGACGAATTCTTCTCTCTGTAATAAGATAATAGCAAAATGCAGTTATTTATTCTTGGTATTTCTGTGACTGGGTAAATATGAAGCTTATATATTTCATATCAGTTAATAGATATGTGTGATGTTCAGAAAGGTAAATGACTGTCAGAAAGTAGAATAGGATGACAATCATGACAGATAAGAAGAAAACAATTCTGGAGGCAGTGGAGAAGCTGACAGATAATTATCGCAAAGAAGATCTTTTTCTTGGAAAGGACAGAGACCGTCTTCCAAATAAGAAAGAGATTATTAACTTTATTAAAGATATGAGATCTATTATTTTTCCGGGATACTTCAGCGTAGACTCCAGTGCGAAGATGTTTCCGGAGCATTATGTGGCATATCGCTTAAATGACCTGTATGACTGCTTACAGGAGCAGATCGAGGTGGCATTTTTGTATCAGGGAGAGCCAGAGCAGCAGGCAAAAGACCATGCAGAGCAGATTACAGAGAGATTTTTTGCCAGCCTACCGGAGATTCAGTCCATGCTCCTGACAGACTTACAGGCGGGCTTTGATGGTGACCCGGCTGCCAAGAGTAAGGAGGAGATTATTTTCTCTTATCCTGGATTTTATGCAATTTATGTATACAGACTTGCACATGTCCTCTATCGTGAGGAAGTGCCATTTATCCCGAGAATCATGTCAGAGTATGCGCATGGTTATACCGGAATTGATATCAACGGGTGCCACGATCGGAGAATATTTCTTTATTGACCATGGTACAGGTGTTGTAATCGGTGAGACCACAGAGATTGGAAAGAATGTAAAACTTTATCAGGGTGTGACACTTGGTGCACTTTCCACCCGTCAGGGACAGTTACTTGCCAATGTGAAGAGACATCCGACCATCAGAGATAATGTGACAATTTATTCTAATTCTTCTGTACTGGGCGGTGAGACAGTGATCGGAGAGAATACCATTATCGGTGGTAACACATTCATCACAGAATCTATCCCTGCAAATACTAAAGTCAGCGCAAAGAGTCCTGAGCTTGTAATCAAGAAACCGAAAAGCGCAGTAGAAGCTACGAATGTGTGGGATTGGGAGAATTGATAATCTATACCAAATAAACTTTAAATAGGTTATTTGTTGGAGAGTTGTATAGGTCAGATGGATTGTAAATATCTGTCTGATCTATAGCAATTTCAAAAAATAATGCGAATTATATGCTATTTTGATTGTGAGTTGCAAAGATAAGGAGTTAGTCATAGGATTATGAGCAAATTTCTGTAATTTTTGAAGTAGCTGGAATGAGGTACAGCCTTGTTTTTTACCTGAAATTGTGCATACTGTTAAAAAAATAGAAAAATTCAAAATAGTGTTGACAAATGAAGTTTCATCATATATACTAATCTTCGTTGATGCGACAGAGATGCACAGACAACAAGCTGTGCGGGTGTAGTTCAATGGTAGAACACCAGCCTTCCAAGCTGGATACGTGGGTTCGATTCCCATCACCCGCTTATGCGATAGTGGCGTAGTTGGTAACGCGCGACCTTGCCAAGGTCGAGACCGCGGGTTCGAGCCCCGTCTATCGCTCTTAGGACTTCGGATTTTCCGAAGTCCTTTTCTTTTAAGAACCACTATAAAAGAACTGCGGCATATCCATTTGATAAATATGCCGCAGTCCATTAGGAAGGATTATAGTATAGAATTATAATTTCAGATGTCGGCTTGTACTCAGGATTGTTCTGAGATAGTGTCGGAATCACCGTAAAAGGTCAGAAGATAGAGTCCGCAGATTCCAACCAGACCATATACGATTCTGGAAACCCAGCTCATGCTTCCGAAAAGGAGAGCGACCAGGTTCAGATTGAAAAAACCAATCAGTCCCCAGTTAACAGCTCCGATAATGGCGATAGTCAGCGCCGTATATCTTAAACATTTGCTTCCCATAAGTCACCATCCTTCATAACCTGTCGCTGTATACAGCTTTTACAGGAATCATAAAGCCAGTACACCGTTTTCGAATAATGTACTATACATTTCATATTGTTTCACGGAAAATAAAAAATATACACAGCTTTCAAATTTGGTTTTGAAAAACTGTGTATATTGTTTTTTTACTGATAAGTTAATGTTTATAACTTAGAGATATGATTGGTGTTCACTATCATCTCTATTGCTCAGCTATTTTACTTTAAGAATCTGTTTTGCGGTTGCATCTTCGTCAAAGGAATATGCTTCCTGTGCCTGAACGGTGACATCACTTTCATCTGTCAGTGTAAATGCCTGACATACATTTACAGTCTGTCCCGGTTGGATTTCTGCTGTATAATGATCAATTGCATCATCATTATTCTCTGGAATAGCAGCCTCACAGACTTCGCCATGCTGGTAAGCTTTCAGACTTACATCAACCATTGCACTGGATGCGGAAGATGAATTGTTGGTGTAATCATAATAAACCATAATACATGGATTTCCTGCAAAGTCTTTGGTGATCACATGTTTCGTGTATTTGATCGTAAATTTCTCTGTGGTAAGATTCAGAATGTCATCAGCAGTTGCCTCTGGTGCATTGGCTGTTGAATTTTTGCTGTCTGCATTGTTAAGCGAATTGTTGATTTCTTCCTCTACACTCTTGAAATTAGCAGACATGATTTTTACTGTTTCATCATCCAGAGAAACGATTTTCCATCCGGAATCTGTTTTAATTACCGGGTAGGTGATATCTGCTTCTGAGAATACATCTTTTTCTATTTTCTTTGCCTGTTCATTCAGATAGATGCAAGCTTTTCCTGAGTTTCTTCTGTTGTGAGCTGATTTCCGGCATAAGCGTTTGAAACGATCTGACGGAGAAACTCTGTGATGGTTGCCTTGTAAATATTGGTTCCGTCAATGTAAGTAATGTGAGCAGTGACAGAAGCAGTACCATTCTGAATGTCAAATCTGTTCTTTGTGATCTTGTAGGTCATTTTCTTATTGATTTCTGAGAAGAAATCAGTGTATGCAGCGTTTCGGATATCTGCATTGTCCAGCGCAGAGAGATCACTGCTCTGAATCATAGATTCCATTGTAGTAAAGTCCATATTCTTCATGCTGTCAAGAAATTGTTCCACTGCTTTGCGTGGCTGCTGGCGCTGATAGAAATAGAATCCTGTGCCTCCGCCAATGGCGAGAACCAGGATTAAAATAAAGATAATCAGCCCGGCGTGTCCTTTTTTATTCTTTTTGTCATGTTTCCTCCTGTCTTAGGGTTAAGCTCTGAAACGTATTGTACTGTTACTGTAAGGATTGCTGTTTACGAAGCGTGTCATTGCTCACCTATGTTAATTAGTGAGAATGGATTGAACGCTAACAAAATGTAACAATTTGATTATAACAGAATGCGTTGACAATGGCAAATACCTTACCTATAATCAAAATAACAGGATAAGGTAAGGGTATAACAATAATAAAAACAGGAAAGAAGGCGTGAATTTATGAAGTACGAGAGCTCTTTTAAATCAGAAGCGGATAATCTTGAGATTTCGATTATGGCGGTGATACCGGATAAGAAGCCATATCGCGCAGTCGTGCAGCTGGTGCATGGAATGAGTGAGCATAAAGAGAGATATCTTCCGTTTATGGAATATCTGGCGAAGCTTGGATATGTGACAGTGATTCACGATCACAGAGGACATGGAAAAAGCGTAAAATTTCAGGAGGATCTGGGTTTCACGTATGGCGGAGGCGCACAGGCGATGCTTCAGGATATCCGTACGGTAAACAGAAAAATACATGCCGGATATCCGGAACTTCCAGTGATTTTAATGGGACACAGTATGGGTTCGTTGGCGGTAAGAGCATTTATAGCAGAGCATGACAGCTGTGTCGATATGTTGATCGTATGTGGCTCTCCAAGCTATAATACAGCAATGCCTCTGGGCGTAGGAATTGCGAAGCTGGAGAAAACGTTTTTTGGATCCAGACATCGAAGTAAACTGATTGAAGCGATGTCTTTTGGTGCGGGCGTTGCCAGGTTCAGAAAAGATAAAACATGTACCGCATGGATCTGCTCAGATCCTGAAGTGGCAAGAGAATATGAAGAATCTGAATTATGTGGATTTACCTTTACGATGATGCGTATCTTGCGCTGTTTGAGTTGATGAAACGTGCTTATGATGTGGAACATTTCTCATGTACAAATCCGAAAATGCCGGTATTGTTTGTAAGCGGTGCAGAGGATCCATGCTTGATCAATGTGCGTCATTTTGCAAAGACAGTAAAGGCGATGCGTCATGCAGGTTACAGGGACGTAAAAGGAAAACTGTATCCGGGAATGCGCCATGAGATTCTGAATGAAATCGGAAAAGAACAGGTTTATCATGACATAGCGGTCTATATGCGGAAGAAAGGGTTTTAGGGTGTGGAAAAGCATATAGGTTCCTTTGAATGTATAAAATGAATATATCTGGTGAAACTATATAAATCCTTAATATTTTAAAATATTGTGGATGAAAAGGAGAATCAGATATTGAAAAAAATTAAAATATTGCTGCTAATTGGTAGCTGCATTTGTCTGTGTAAATTGCAGCGGATGTGCGGACAGAAAACAGGAAACAGAGCAGGGAGAACTTGTAAGGAATGAGACTGTCGGAGGTTACTGTTCACACGCCACTATCCCGCGAGGTGTTTTGGCATGAATATGCCAAAATCCCGAGACATACCGCGCGAATTTATGCGATTAGCATAAATTCTGTGCATCGCGAAGCTGTTACTGAGAACGGAGTGAACAGTAACTGTCGGAGAAATCTGGCAGTCTTTCTTTTTCAGAAGACTTTACGTCTGAGTAAAATGGTAAGATAATAGTCAATTTAACCGAACCCACAAAAGAATTGGAGGTTTTATGGAGGAAAATAAGAATAAAGAACTACAGGAAGATACACAGGAAGTTGTGGAAAATCAGGAGGAAACGAAATCTCCTAATGCACGATATGCACTTTGGATCCTGGCTGGAGGTTACTTATTATACACAGCTTATAGCCTGTGCAAAGGATTTATAGCAGGTGAAGAAGGTACAAGCATTGGCTTTCTGCTTGCCGGAATTGCGTTTGCGGTAATTGGAGCCGGATTGGTCTTTGTAAGCATCAAAAATATGATTTCAGAAGACCGGCTCAAGAAAGCAAAGGAAGCAACAAATGCAGCAGTGAGAGCGGCAGCAGGCGGAGAATTTGCAAAAGAAAGTGAACCGGAAATACATAAATCTATGAGCATTGCTGAGAGGGCAAACCTTACGAAAAGACTGGATGACGAAGAGGAAGATGAGAAAGAATGAAAGTATTGATCACATTGCTGAAACCTCTTTCTTTTCTGCCGGCACTGCTGATGATGTATATCATTTTTCATTTTCAGCGCAGCCGGGAGAGGTTTCCGGAAATCTGAGCTATAAGATAAGCTATGAAATCGTGGAAATGAAAAGCGAACTTTTATCAGAGAATTTAAGCAGTGAGGAACTGGCTTATAAAGCGGATGGGCTCCACTATTATGTGAGAAAAGCTGCGCATATGACAGAGTATTTTCTGCTTGCAATTGCGATTTCCTTTCCGTTATATGTGTATGGAGTGAGAGGAATCTGGCTGATGCTCCTTGCCGGAATCGTCTGCGTAGGATTTGCGGGACTTGATGAATATCATCAGTCGTTTGTTGGCGGTCGTACTCCGGCGATAAAGGATGTGGGGATTGACAGCAGTGGTGCTTTTATCGGTATACTGTTAGTACAGGCATTTTGCTGGTCTGTGTTAAACAATCCAAATAAAAAGAAGAAAAAGAGAAAATAATTAATATGGACTGAAAAAATGTGAAGTATCTGCTGTAAAACAGAAGCTTCACATTTTTGGAATAGAATTACGAAAGCTTGTCCAGTCCCATTTTAGTGTGGCGGATAAAAATATCTCTGATCGCCTGAATCTCCCCCAGTCCTTTCAGCGTACAGGTGACAGAATAGCCCTCTCTTTCCAGAATGCTTTTCCAGGAATCATCATCTTCTCCGGACATATCATTGGTCGCGTGATCTCCTGCAACGATCATAAAAGGTGCCAGATGAATATGGGCCGGATGAAGTTCTTTTAACTCATCAAGAAAACTTTCGATAGAAAAATCCCCCTCAACAGTTCCCATATGCATATTTGAATAACCAAAATGTTTAAACAGGCCGTCCATTTCCGGATAGAGTTCATTGGCAACATGTTCTGTTCCATGTCCCATAAATAAAAGAACTTCATCAGAACCTGGATGATATTCGGAAGCCATGGCCTGACAGACTTCTTCTTTGTCCTGTCTGGTGACCATCAGGGAATCGCAGATGATAATAGAATCAAAATCATTCTTAAATGCCAGAACCTTTTCTTTCATCGCATCACTTTCAAATCCAGTGATCACATAAGTTGGCTGTACGATCACGTTTCGGATTCCGTCCGCTTTCAACTGTGTCATTGCCTCATCAATATCCATGATGTGGATTCCGTCCCGCTTCCGGAGTTTGGCGCGTATACGGGGACTTGTCCATGCACGGTATAACGGATATTTCCCAAATGCATGATGCAGGTCAGATTCAATCTGTTCAATTGTTTTCTTTCGTGTTTCTTCATAACTTGTACCGAAGCTAATAACAAGAATTGCTGTTTTTTCAGTTACCCCCATTTTAAATCTCCTTATAATAAGTATATTGACATTTACCACAACTGCCACTGACAGTTTTTCCGCAAAACAGATGTAGTGGCGGTAAAAGGTAATTGATTGCGCACTCATATAAAAAAGATGTCATGATAATAGACATTGTTTTTTATTATACAGGGAGTCGTAGGGAAACACAAGTAAAAGCTAAGATTTTGACGTCTGAGTATCTCTGTATGCAGATGGAGTGACATTCATTTTTTTCTTGAAGCTTGTGCTGAAATAATATTGATTGGCGTAACCGCATTTCATACTGATTTCCTTCAGAGTCATGTTTGTGGCTGTAAGATAACGGCAGGCGGCGTTGATTCGCTGAGTAGTGATATAGTCACTGATACTCACGCCCTGTTTCTTTTTAAAAAGGGCACTCAGATAAGCCGGGCTGACATTGGCTTCGCTGGCGATATCGTTCAGACACAGAGTATTGCTGGCATAGTTTTCGTCAATATATGAAGTTACGGATTCGCATAATTTTTGGTGATAATCATTCAGAGAAGAATCCAGTTTCCGGCAGAGAAGACGGCAGAGTTCGTTGAGCCAGCCGCATAGTTCTTCTGTGGTATGAAATTCTTCCAGATGATTGTATACATACAGGATCTTTGCTTCCAGATCATGGGTATCCAGGTTTAATTCATAGAAAAACTTCAGAATCCTTCCAAGCAGAGAGTAGATCTGGATAAATGCGAAACTTTTGGTGCGGAAGTTCTCAGTAAGCCATCTGGAGAAATCCTGAAACCAGGAGTCAATAGCAGAAACATCCTTTTTGCACAGAAGGCGGATTAATTCTTCCTCTCTGGAATCGGAGAAATCAGTGGCAGATAAGTCATGTCCAAGAGCCTCACGTCCGTCAAATACGTTCTGGTGTGGGAAAAAGAAACGATAATCCAGTGCATGAACAGCACTTTCATAAGAACGGTTCAGATCCCACAGATCTTGTACAATGGCACCGATTCCAGCATTCAGGACCAGTCCCTGTGAATTGAAGTTATCTACAATTGCAGAAATGATTTTATAGGTAAGCTGGCGAAAATTTCCGGACTGGCAGCCACTTTGTCCGATTACACACAGATAACCATCAATATCCTGCAGGGGATAAATATAATTTAATTCTGAGGTTTGTTCTGTGATCAGATCACGGAGATTCAGCAGTTCCATCTGAAATTTCTCAATGCCATAGGAATCCTTGAGAGACTGTGCATTTTCCAGTTCAAGAATCACTACGTTATAAAAATCATAATCCAATTTGAGGTTCAGGTAGTTCAGATAAGGTTTGAGACGATAGGAAGCCTCCTGCCTGGAACGGTGAGTGATATCACGGAAAAATTTTTCGATAAGTAAAGGTCTGCTCTGTTTAAGCAACTGCAGATTTTTCTGCTCACGTTCCATCAAGGCAAAAGCATTTTTTACTTTCTGGATCAGGTATGCGTAATCCAGAGGTTTTTCAATATAATCCAATGCACCAAGAAGCAGAGCGCGTCTTGCATATTCAAATTTATCATAGGCACTGATCAGTATGATTTTTACCATTGGATTAATATCCAGTGCCTGCCTGCTCATGGAAATTCCGTCCAGATCCGGCATTTCAATATCTGAGATGATCAAATCCACAGGTTCGTTTTTCATAGCTTCTATCGCAGAAGTTCCGTTGTAGCAGATATGTATGATTTCTGCGTTCAGAACTTCCCAGTCTATGTTCTTTTCAATTCCTTCTGCTGACAGATAATTGTCATCTACAATCATTATTTTCCTCATCTGTATCCTCCATTTGCTGAAATTCAATTGTGACATAGGTACCGTTTCCGGGATGGCTGTCAATACGCACAGAGCCGTTACCGTACAAAGGATTGGAAATGCGGGCGCTTACATTTGAAATTCCAAAATGTTTTTCATAATTTATGACTTTATTGTCTATGGCATATCGGAGCTGTTCCAGTGTCTCCGGAGACATTCCGGCTCCATTATCTTCAATGGATATCACTACGGTATCATCACCGTAGAGCACCTGAATGGAAATAAAACTTCAGGAGTATCTGCTGAAAGACCGTGCAGGATAGAATTCTCCAGGAATGGCTGTAATGTAAATTTGCAGATCATGAAATTTTCTATTCCGTCTTCAGCATTGATTTCCCAGTTAAGATTGTCTTTATGGCAGAGTTTCTCCATTTCCAGATACAGGCGGGCAATTTCCAGCTCGTCTTTGATCGGTATCAGTTCTTTTGATTTTCTCAGTGTCAGTCGGTAAAAGGCAGTCAGATTTGTCAGCATCTGATCTGCAATATCCAATTTGCCAAGTGCCTGGCAGGTTCGGATGGTTCCAAGGATATTGTAGAGGAAATGTGGGTTGATCTGTGACTGTAACAGCTGATATTTCAGGCGCTCTTCATTAATGGAGAGACTGACAATAGATTTCAGATTCTGGGCAATTGTGTGCTGCATATCTTCAAAAGTAATCCCCAGATTGTCTATTTCATCATAATTGGAAGCATCAGCGGATGCGGGAGTGTGATGATGGAAAGGTGCTCCGGATCATGTCCGAGATGAAAGGATTCCATGGCATAGGACAGTGCGGCAATTCTGCTTGTCAGTTTCCTGGAAAAAAGATTACAATAAAAATAGTCAGCGGCAGAGAAATAATTACAGTGATCAACAGTGTTTTGATCAGTACCTGTGTATTGCTTTTGATATAGTTTTCCGGGATTTCCGTAATATGCAGCCAACCGTTATCCAGAGTGCGGCAGTTATAGTAGATGTCATTGTCTTTAAAGAAGGAATTGGTATTTTCCAGAAACATCTGTTTTATTGAATCTGAAATCCAGGTCTGATTACGGGAAGAATCACTGTGAGCTGCAATTTGTCCTGTGGTGTCAGAATGTAACTGGAAATTGCGGTATCAGAAGCAGAAGTCTGAAGATACCGGGAAAATTCATCGCAGTCAAGTGCAATACAATAGCATATTCGAGAACATTGCTGGATTTGTCCTGAAGAGCACGAAAACACAGCAGTGTATTTGCGCTTCTTTTGGAAGCAGATATAACTCTGGGTAAGGTGGTATTTTTCTTTAACAGCCACAGGGAAGAAGAACCTATGGAATGTAATTCAGATTCGCTGATTCCATAATTGAAAAGTTTATCTGTGGAAAAGAAATATATACCCTCATCAGCTCCGGTTTGTTCCGGTTTTAAAAAAACATATATATGAAAGAAATCAAATGTAGATTTATATAATGAAATATTGCTTCTCATGGATGTTAATGCCTGCATGGTGCCAACCTGATCTGGGGAAGAGTGTTCAAAAGCGTACATCTGATACTGGATGGTGTCAGCAACGTTTTCGGTCTGGTTCAGACGGCTGTTAAGCTGAAAAATAAGCTGTTCATCAGACATCAATGCAGAGTTTGTGATTCGGTCTCTGGCAAGATTATAGGAAACATGGTAACTGACCAGTGCAACAAGTGTCAGAGGAAGCAGGGTTGCAACCAGAAAGGCAATCAGGAGTTTTGCCTGAAATGAGGAAAATCTGGAAGGAATCCATTTATGATAATTTATTTTTTTCAAGTTGAGTTTCATTACACATAATACTCCTTATATGAATAGGTTTGATTTTATCAGGTATCTTTTTGAAGATTGCCATATTATACAGCAATTCTGTAAAGATGCAACACAGTGTTCATCTGCTATCTGTATTATAAAAAATCAGAATGAAAAAAACAATAGAACGAAAAATAATATAAATCAATCAAAAGAAATTGTATTTAGTAAAAAGAGTGTTTTTGTTATTCTTTAATTACCAAATAACACAGAACAGTTGATGCGAGAGAACTGTTCGGAAAAGGAGAGAATATGAGGAAAAAAGTGTTAAGTGCAGTTTTAGCTGCAACAATGGTGGCAGGAATGATGGGGAATGTTGTAAGTGTATCAGCAGAGGAGAAATATGATCTTACTTTATACAGCGTTAACACTACTGACCCGGATTTTGATGACTGGCTTGCAAATGTAGAGGAGGCAACGGGTTTAAATATCAATGTTATTGCAGCTCCGACAGATACAGACACACGTCAGCAGAAGATTACAACGATTCTTTCTACAGGAGATTCTTCCGTAGACATTGTCGAAATCAACGATGAAATGAGTGCTGCATTCAAGAATTCCGGATGGCTGGAAGGTCTGAATGACACGGTTATGACAGATGATATCATTGATCAGTTTGCGCAGGGTTATATTCAGGATATGATCACAGATAAGGATGGAAATATTGTAGGAGTTCCGGGATATACAGGATATCTTGCATTTTGGGTAAATCAGGAAATTATGGATGAGGTGGGAATCGAATCCATTGATACAAAAGAAGATTTCATGAAATACATGGAAGCAGTTTCAAAAGATGGACGTTTCGGATACGGCGGTTCCTGGGAAAAGACATATGCATTTAATGAAATTGCACAGTTTGTAAATATGTTTGGCGGTGACTACTTCGACTGGACAAAAGAAGAAAATAAAGAAGCAATTCAGTTCCTTCATGATCTGGTTGCCAACAAAGAAACACCTGTTGATCAGATCGCAGATAAATATGATCAGATGAATCCAAAAATCAATGATGGCAAATACGGATGCTGGTTTATGTGGGGCTTAGGTACGGATTATGCAAAGGCAGATATGCTGGGAGCTGACAAGATCCACATGGCAATGGTACCTGATTTCAGCGGCAATGGAGAGCGAGCAATCTTTACAGATTCCTGGAGCTATGTGCTGAACAGTGCATCCAAAAACAAAGATGCAGCCATTAAATTCCTGCAGTATATGGCAGATGAAGGTGGAATGGAAGCATCCTATAAAGCATTTGACAGATATCCTGCAAGAAAGGATGTTGCAGAAAAAGTTGTTCCGGATACTGATCCTGCAAAAGAAATATACAGCCAGTATGCAGAAGAGTGCAACGTACAGGGACGTCCGTTGGTAGCACAGACAATGGAGTTCATCAGTGATATGGGAACTATCTTCCAGTCCTGCATGAAAGATGAGATCACAGTAGATGAGTTCTGTAAAAAAGCACAGGAAGTCGTTGATACATATCAGTAAAAACGGTATTCGTTTAAGTCTTTTGAAATACTGACACATAAAAACTGACATAATAAATGAAGGTATAAAGCAGAAAAATCTGCTTTATACCTGTGCTTAAAGATATGAAGGAGGGAGTACCTGTGACAATCAGTAAAAAATCAATGAAATGGATTCCGTGGCTGTTGGTGTTACCTGTGGTTATTATTCGTGGATTTACGACTTTGTATCCGATTTTAATGACAGTTAGAAATAGTTTTTTTGATATTAAAATTCTGTCCGGAATTAATGAATTCTGTGGAATTCAGAATTACCTGAAAATTTTTTCAGATCCCAAAGTGCTTACATCTATACGTTTTACAGTGATTTTGTAGTAGTATCAATGATATTCCATGTAATATTAGGTGTAGGTCTTGCTCTGATATTAAATATGAAATTTAAGGGACGTCGTTTTCTTCGTACGATTGTACTGATTCCCTGGGCAATGCCGGCAGTTGTTGTAGGTATGGCTGCAAAATGGGCATTTAATAATGATTATGGTCTGATCAATGACTTTATCAGATTGTTTGTCCATGGATACCAGAATAGCTGGCTGATCAATACAGGATCTGCAAGAGCTGCTGTAATTGCCGTGGATCTGTGGAAAGATCTTCCGTTCTTTGCGATTCTTGTATTATCCGGTCTGCAGTTTATTTCGGGTGATATCTATGAAGCCGCAAAAGTAGACGGTGCAAATGGAATCCAGTGTTTCTTCAGAATTACATTACCGTTGATACTGAAAAATGTACTGACTTTATCTATTCCATTTACTTTATGGAGACTGACAACCTTTGATATTGTATATTCTATGACTTCAGGTGGTCCTGGAGAAGATACGGCACTGATCGCATACAGAATCACGACAGAGGCGTTTACAAATCTGAATGTCGGTTATGCATCTGCACTGGCAATGTTACTGTTTGTTGTAATGGCAGTATTCAGCTGGCTGAATATACGTGTTATGAACAAGATTGATAACTAAAGGAGGAAATACCATGAAAAAAGATTCAAGAAAATATAACATATATCATGGTGTAATGGCAGGTGGAAGATGGGTACTGTTTGCAATTGTCTCATTTATTATCCTGTTTCCGGTATATTGGATTTTTATTTCCTCTATTACACCTTCCGGAGAATTATTCAAAACACCGATTGATTATCTGCCGGATCATCCGACACTGGAAAGCTATAAGTTTCTGATCGAGAACGTAGGACTTTTATCAAAAGTGGGAAATACAGTATTGATCGTAGGTCTTACACTGGTTATCAGTACTGTACTCTGTGCAATGGCTGCATACGGATTCTCACGTTTCACTACAAAAGGAATCAATATTGCTTTTGCATTTATTATTGCAACTATGTTAATTCCTGAGGTTGTTACAGCAAGACCATTATATGAGTTCATGCAGAAAGTAAAATTATATGATACATATCCCGGACTGATTTTGCTTTATATCAGTACTGTTATCCCATTTACGGTTCTGATTCTGAGAAACTTTGTGGGGGAAATCCCTATTTCACTGGAAGAGGCAGCAGCGATTGACGGTGCAACTTTTTCACAGAGACTTTTTACAATCGTATTGCCTCTTATGAAACCTGCAATCGCAACTGTATGTATTATCAACTTTATTACCTGCCTGAATAACTTCTTCACACCGTTGTTTTATTCAAATGGTATTCAGGTTCTTTCCGTTGCCATTGTACAGCTTCCACTGCGTGACAACATGTATGGAGTTCCGTGGGATCTGGTAAGTGCAATGGGATGGATCATACTTCTGCCTATCATTATTTTTGTTGCAGTCTTTGAAAAGCAGATCATGGATGGTATAATGGCAGGAGGAGTAAAAGCCTGATTATCTGAATGCTAAGAATATTGGAGGAAAACATTATGTATCAGTCATTTAAAGGTGGACTTGGTGGAATTGCTCTGTCAAAACATGGAAGAAGCCGTGCAATCAATGCAGAGAATCCACACGGAGAAAAAGGTAAAGGCGGAATGGCAGCGAGCCATCTGGGACCGTCCAAGAAAAGGAAGTCCCTGCCTGAGAGATATTGAGCCGGGTGCAACTGTAACTCTTGCAGAGATGGAAGGTCCGGGAGAAATCAATCATATTTGGATTACAGTGGATAACAAGACAACAGATGCAGATTGTTTTGTATTGAGAGATCTGGTCATCCGTATGTACTGGGATGATGAGGAAACACCATCTGTGGAAAGTCCTCTCGGAGATTTCTTTTGCTGTGGTTTTGGAAGAGAGTGTATTGTAAATTCTGTCCCAATGGCAGTGGTGCCAAGCAGAGGATTTAACTGTTACTTCCCGATGCCGTTTAAGAAAAAAGCAAAAATTACTCTGGAAAATCAGCATGCAAATAAAATTCCGGCATTTTTCTATCAGGTAGATTACTGTCTGTATGATGAGCTTCCGGATGATATTACTTATTTCCATGCACAGTGGAGGCGAGAGCGACTGACAGAGAAGCAGAAAGATTATACAATCCTTGACGGAGTAAAAGGAAAAGGTCATTATGTAGGAACTTATATTGCACTTACCACACTGGAACGTTACTGGTGGGGCGAAGGTGAAATGAAATTCTATATTGACGGTGATGATGAATATCCCACAATCTGCGGAACCGGAACAGAAGATTATTTTGGAGGCTCCTGGAGTTTTGCAAAGCAGGTGGACGGAAAGACTGTGGAACAAAATTATAATACACCATATCTGGGCTACCCATACTATTCTGCTCATGATGAGCTGATCCATAATTTCTATCATAATGATGACTGTCCGCCGATGAGAGGTTTCTATCGCTGGCATATTCAGGATCCGATTTGTTTTGATGAGGATCTGCGTGTGACCATTCAGCAGATTGGAGTAGGTTACAGAGGATTATTTGAACGTCAGGATGATGTGGCAAGCGTGGCTTACTGGTATCAGACACACCCACATGCACCGTTTGCACCATTGATGTCAAAAGAGGACAGATGGCCAAGATAAAAAACAGAGGTGAAATGCTTGAAAAAAAGTGTTGTAATTTCATAACTGCAGTATGTTTGCTTATTACAGGATGTGGAGATACGGGGAGCTTATCTAAGCTCCCTCATCGTCGTTTCACGAAGACAAACAAAAGCTGACAATCATGCATATTGATGCAGATAATAAAAGATTTCAGGATTTTATCGAGGAAACAGAAAAAAAACTTGATATGGAAATCACTGTGGAAAAATGTCCGTCCAATGCGGATAATCGGCAGGCAAAAATATCCACGATCCTGGCTTCGGGGGACAAAAATATTGATTTGATTTCCGTGAATGATGAGATGATTTCTGAGTTTAAGCATAAGGGATATCTGGAACCACTGGAAAAAAACGTTATGACAGAAGAAGTAAGAGACAGCTTTCCGCAGAAGTATCTGGAAAGCATTTGTGAAGAGAATGGACATATATATTCTGTCCCTTTTCAGATGGATATTATGATGTTCTGGGTAAATCAGGAGTTGCTGAAACAGGCAGGACTCGATGAGATAAAGAATACCGGTGATTTTGATATTCTGCAGAAGAGTTTGAAAAATCCGGATCAGTACGCTTATGGAGATGCATGGGAAAATACATATGTTTATAACAGTCTTTCGCAATTTGTGAATTTCTGGGGTGGCGATTATTTCGACTGGACTGATCCGAAAACCAAAGATGCAGCCAGATATATGAAAAGTATGCTGGATGAGAAAAATACATCGCCTGCACAGTTTGTAGATCAGTATGAGCAGATGGAAGAGAAATTTATCAGGGGAAAATATGGATGTGTTTTTATGTATACGAGTGCTCTGGGTACATTTCTTGATGCTGATGTATATGGGAAAAATAAAATACATATGGCACCGCTTCCCGTGCTTCATAAGAAAAAAGCCACTAATATTGCAACCTGGCAGTATGTTTTGAACAATGCTTCAGAAAATAAAGATGCAGCTGTCAGATTTCTTCAGTATGCAGCCGGTTATGAAGGCAGTACTGAATATGCAAAAATAATGAAAAGTTATCCTGCCAGAGTGGATGTGATCGAAAATGAGGATATTGATCTGGAAGGAATAGATATGATACGGAAATATCTCCGGGAATATACATTGAATGCACGTCCGTTATGTGAAAATTCCATGGGTGCTGTCTCAGATATGGGAAAACTGTTTCAGGGATATGTTCTTGGGCAATGTGAAGAGGACAGTTTCTTTGAGCAGGCACAAAATTGTATAAATACTTACTATTAAAAAGGCATCTTCGGATGTCCTTTTTAGTTGCGGATTTTTGATGCCGGATTTATAATAACAATAACAATGACAACAGGAGGCAGCTTCATGCAGAATCAACAACCATCAACTTTAAAGGAAATACGCGTCCATGTACACAGGACTTTCCCTGTGCGTTCTATCAGACAGGAACAAGGATAAAAGGGAATATGGTGAAACACCACTGGCATGAAGAAGTAGAACTGCTTTATTTTCGGGTGGATGAGTTCTGTCTGGAGGTAAATATGGAACGTTTCAACATTTCAGAGGAATGTTTCTATTTTATTAATCCGGGGAACTTCACAGTATTTCTGTTGAAAAAACGGCGGCTGTGTGGAAAATGCGGTGGTTTTTCATATGGATATGCTAAGCTCTGCATATGCTTTGGATCAGATTCAGACGAATCTGATCCAGCCGGTACAAAATGGCAGTATCCAGTTTCCAAGATGTCTGCGAAAGAATGAACCGGCATTTGAACCGGTAAGAAAATCTTATGAAGAAATCCGTAATGTATTTGGAGGAGATTCTTTCCGGGAGAATTATTATGACGGCGAGGCGGTTACGGATGATATCACCCGACAGTTGTTTATTAAATCAGCGCTGCTTCGGATTCTGGCAGTTCTGTCTGCGAATAATCTATTTGAGGTAACGGAGAAGAATCATGACCACAGAATTGAGACGATCAAGACAACACTGACTTACATACAGGAGAACTATAAAGAGAAAATTTATATACGTGACCTTGCAGGACTGATCGGGATGAATGAGCAATATTTCTGCAGATTTTTCAAGAAGGTGATCGGGCGTTCGCCTATGGAATATGTGAATGAGTACAGGATAAAAAAGGCTATTCATTATCTGAAGGAGTCTGACCTTACAGTTACGGAAATCTGTCTGGAATGCGGATATAATAATCTGGGAAATTTCCTGAGAGAGTTCAGGAAATATACGTCAACAACACCACTGCAGTACCGCAGACATTCATTAAAAGAAACACAGTAAATAAGAATATCGGTAATATAAAAAAGTCAAAATTTTGTATTTTTTATCAAAAAAAGATAAGACAGAAGCCTTGGATTCTGATATAATTGCCATAAATGAAAAAGAGACCTTAGGCGCTAAAGGTAAGAGGTATAATACTGGGAACAAAGCATACAATAGCGCCGGTTAATAAAAAACACAGGAGGATTTTTACAATGGTAAAGAAATGGTGGAATGAAAAGGTTGCTTATCAGATTTACCCGAAGAGTTTTTATGATACCAATGGAGATGGAATTGGAGATCTGAGAGGTGTTATTGAGAAGCTTGACTATCTGAAAGATCTGGGAGTTGATATTATCTGGCTTTCCCCCTGCTACCGCTCTCCGTTAGCTGATCAGGGATATGATATTTCAGATTATTATGATATTGATCTCGCTTCGGAACCATGGCAGATATGGATGAACTGATTGCTGAGGCTAAGAAGAGAGATATGTACATTCTGATGGATCTTGTTGTAAACCATTGTTCTGATGAACATGAATGGTTTAAAAAAGCATGTGAGGATCCGGATGGTAAATATGGTAATTTCTTCTATCTGCGTGACAAGAAAGAAGGAGAACTTCCAACTAACTGGCGTTCTTATTTCGGCGGACCTGTATGGGAAGATCTTCCAGGAACAAATAAACAGTATCTGCATGTTTTCCATAAGAAACAGCCCGATCTGAACTGGGAGAACCCGGAAGTAAGGGAAGAAGTTTATAAGAATATCAACTGGTGGCTGGATAAAGGTCTTGGTGGATTCCGTATTGATGCGATTATCAATATCAAGAAAGCACTTCCGATGCATGACTATGAGCCGGATCGTGAAGACGGTCTTTGCAGTATCAGGAAGATGCTGAAAGAAGCAAAGGGAATCGGTGACTTCCTTGGCGAGATGAGAGACCGCACCTTTAAAAAATACGATGCATTCTCTGTCGGTGAAGTTTTCGATGAGAAGGATGAAGAGATTCCGGATTTCATCGGCGATAATGGATATTTCTCCAGTATGTTTGACTTCGAAGAGACTATCTGGGGGGCATCTGACAAGGGATGGTATGACTGCAAACAGATTACTCCGGATGCCTACAAGAAATGTTGCTTTACAACACAGAGAAAAATTGGCGATATCGGATTTGTTTCCAATATTATTGAAAATCATGACGAGCTCGTGGTGTCAGCAGATATATCCCGGAAGGTGACTGCTGTGACGCAAGTAAGAAGATGCTTGGCGGTCTGAACTTTATGCTTCGCGGACTTCCGTTTATCTACCAGGGACAGGAACTTGGTATGGAGAATGTGAAGTTTGAATCTATTGATCAGGTAGATGATATTTCCAGTCTGGATGAATACAAGGTAGCTCTGGAAGCAGGATGTACACCTGAGGAAGCGCTGAAAGCTGTTTCCAGATTCAGCCGCGATAATGCCAGAACACCGATGCAGTGGACAGATGGTGAGAATGCAGGATTTACAACAGGTAAACCATGGCTGAAGGTCAATGCGAATTATACAAAGATCAATGCAGAGAGCCAGATGAATGATCCGGAATCTGTGAGAAGTTTCTATAAGAAACTTATCGCACTGCGTAAGGATCCGGAATACAAAGAGACTGTTGTTTACGGAGAACTGGAACCTGTATGGGAAGACGTACACAATCTGATGGCATACTATCGTAAAGGGGATAAGAATCTTCTTGTAGTTGGTAATTACCAGAATGAGCCACAGACCATTGAACTTGCAGGAGAGTGTAAGAAGGTTCTGATCAATAACTATGACAATGTAGCTATGGATGGAAATAAGATTGAACTGCAGGGTTATCAGTTCCTTGTTATTGAGATGTAGCAGAAGAAAAAGAACGGAAATCCAGGTATGAGTACTTGGATTTTCGTTCTTTTTGTATCCATGAATTATAGCAATCTTCTATAGCAATCCTCATAAATAATGCGTATTGCTCCCGGCTCATCAGAGCGTGAAATCCCGCGACAGATATCCCTGAGTGCCTTATAAAGCTGAACCGTCATCGGAGGAATCATCTTCAGTGGGATTCAGAATCTTTACGCTGTCGCGTACTACAAGTCTGACCGGAAGAGAAAGATTCGTTGTTTTTGGATTCCAGCCATCGATCATTTTGAACAGATATTCTGCGGCAATGGTTCCGCGCTGGAAGATATCCTGATGAATAGTGGTGAGTGAAGGACAAGCAAGCTGCGCATACAGATTATCATCAAATCCGGTGATGGAGAGATCTTCCGGAAAGCGGATCCCTTTGGCTTTGAGATATTTCATCAGGGTAACTGCGTAATAATCGGAACAACACATAAAGGCAGTGAACTTGTGTGCGACTGCATAAATCTCCTCCATACTTCCCTGACGTTCATATTTGGAAGGGCGGATCACAATCAGATTATCCAGATCAATATCCAGTCCGTATTCCTGAAGTGCCCGCTGATGTCCGGTGTATCGGATATAGTCTACACCTTCCATATTGTCGGCAAGAAAGGCAATTTTTCTGTGACCGCAGTTAAGAAGATATTTTGTCATCAGGTATCCACCTCTTCATCGTCAAGACCGATGTTAACGTATCTGGCAATATTTTTTGGAGTGTAACTGTCGATAAGGACAGCAGGCTTTTTGTATTTGCTTCTGATTTTGAGATAATCGTCGTGGAGCATACCGATGAGAATTAGTCCTTCGGTGTTCCAGCTCACCACATTGCGCACGATTTCGTCAATATCTTCAGAAGTATAAAGCATCATATAATATCCACGTTCACGAATAGCAGCTTCCAGAGATCCAAGTAATTCGCCATGAAATGGATCTGTGAAGATATTGTCGTATTTATCTTTTTTCCTTTTTAATACAATTCCGATGAGTCTGGAATGATTCTGTGCGAGATTTTTTGCATTCATATTTGGGACGTAATCATATTCGTCCAGAAGTTTCTGAACTTTCTCAGCAGTTTTCTGAGAACTTCGCTGGTTTTTCCATTAATGACATTTGATACTGTGGTGGTACTGATTCCAAGCATCTCTGCCATTTCTTTAATTGTTATCATGTGAGATTCACCTCAATACAAAAA
>ENA-OQEX01000312-OQEX01000312.1-human-gut-metagenome-genome-assembly--contig:-NODE-312-length-27476-cov-10.803613_pt1 | contig 27476 bp, 38 predicted proteins | sample MGYA00242802_ERZ504649 | MGnify/ENA primary metagenome ERZ504649 (study PRJEB26092, sample SAMD00036194) | human gut metagenome | host: Homo sapiens | study: EMG produced TPA metagenomics assembly of...
TTTTTTTTTAATAGGCCTCGCGCTTTACAATATGACCGGTGTTTATTATAATAGTTTTACGATTTACACGGATATTTTCGGAAAAGGATGTGAAAAATATGAAAATTGAGAAGGTAAATGATAATCAGATCCGCTGTACTCTTACCAGAGAGGATCTTGAGGACAGACATATAAAAATAAGCGAACTGGCATATGGATCAGCGAAGGCGAAAAGCCTTTTTAAAGATATGGTAGAGCAGGCCAATTACGAGTTTGGCTTTGAAACAAATGATATTCCACTCATGGTGGAGGCAATTCCACTGCCATCAGAGTCTATAGTGCTTATCATCACAAAGGTTGAATATCCGGATGAGCTTGACACCAGATTTTCAAAGTTTTCAGAGGCAGATGACGACTTTACGGACTTAGGAAATGCAGGACAGCCTCCGGTGATAAAGGGAGCTGCTGATATTTTGGAGCTGTTTGAGCGTATCAAGAAGGAAAATGAGAAGACAGCTGACAGTGAGCAGGGCACTGATGATATTACAGAGGAACAGGCTGAGGCTGACGTAGTCAAGCTGTTTGTTTTTGATAAATTTGATGATGTGCGCAGGATTTCGCATGTGCTTGACGGCTTTTACAGCGGCAGAAATGACTTATACAGGGATGCTTCAAGCAATAAGTACTATCTTGTGGCTCACAAGAGTGAGCATACTCCGAAGGAATTCAACAAAGTGTGCAATATTATTTCAGAGTACGCATATCAGAAGAACTATGTGCCTGCCAATGAAGCATTTTTCAAGGAGCATGGTAATGTGATTATTGAAGAAGCTGCCATCCAGACGCTGGCAGCACTTTAACAGAATATTGATTGCAAATAAAAGACGGCCTGCATAAGCAAGCCGTCTTTTCGTAAATTAACCGAGGTCGTGATCGATGAATGTGTTGATTTCAACGACAAGATCATCCGGGTCAAGTCCGTGAACCATAGCAGCCTCTTCGATTGTCTCCATCTGTGATGATGGGCATCCGAGACAGTGCATGCCGATATTTAAAAGTAATGGTGCCACGTTCTGGTCAATCTGAAGAAGATCACCAATCATAGTGTCCTTAGTAACTCTAGCCATTATTGTTTCCTCCTATTAGTCTTTTAATGTGCCTATTATAATACGATTTGCATTTAATTGCAAATTATACTATAAAGATTTTTTTTGAGTAGTTCGATATACTTATTAGACAACGGAATGTTAATACTACAGCAAGGATGCCTGAGAAATTATCAGGAAAGGAAAACACATGAAAATAAACAGGAATATGAGTGCTGTCAGGGCAAATAAGCAGCTCCTAGGTACAGAAAACAGATTATCAAAGTCTATGAAAAGGCTTTCAAGCGGCTACAAGATAAATTCAGCTGAGGACAATCCGGCAGGAATGGCTATCTCCAACAAGATGAAGGCGCAGATAGAAGCGCTTGACCAGGCAAAATCAAATTCGTCAGATGCGCAGAATGTCATGAAAATAGCAGACGGAGCACTTGGTGAGGTAAGCAGCATGCTCCAGAGAATCAGGGAGCTTGCGGTACAGGGCGCTTCAGATACATATTCTGAGAATGATAAAAAGGCTTTGCAGTCAGAGATAGATGAGCTCACCAAGGAGGTGGACCGTATATCGGGCGATACGGAGTACAATACAAAGTCACTGCTTGATGGTTCAAGTGATACACGCGTCTATGTAAGGCAGAAGGATGCAAATGGCAATATGACTCAGGTGAACAGCTATATTACCAGAATCAATTTCTCAGACAATGTGGCGTCAGATAAATATGAGCTCACAGTAAATTCGCTCGCAACACAGGCAACAGGAAGCCTCGCGTCTGCCACAAAGCCAGACACAGAGGGAACAATTTCCATAAACGGTGTGAGTGTGGCGGTGAAGGCAGATATGACTCAGGATGAATATATCCAGGCGTTGCAGAAGGCAGCGACCACAGCCGGTACTACTATGCAGGTGAATGGTGATAGCATCAGCTTTTTATCCAATGAGTATGGCAGCGACAGCACAGTAAATATATCTCTTTCTTCATCGCTTAAGGCTCTGGCAGGTGCAGGTTATGAGAATGCTGACGATGGAAGTGGAAATATGCAGCTCAAAAGTAATGGTAAGGATGCCGTGGTTACAGGCGGAGAAAATCTGTCGGACAAGACAATAAGAGCAGACGGTAACAGGGTGTATGTGGTAGGAAACAGTGGATTTTCAATGGATTTTCTACTGAGCAGTGATATGGATATGACAGCGGGAAGCAGGGATTTGCAGATAGATATTTCCGATATCGGAAATATGGCTGTGCAGATTGGTGCAAACGAGGGTCAGGAGATGAAAATCAGGATACCTGAGGTATCATCACAGACACTGTATCTGGATACGGTAGACGTGACGGTAAAGGGTGGTGCAGACAAGGCAATGTCTACACTTGATGAGGCGATAGAGTATGTCTCAGGTGTGCGCTCAAGGATAGGAGCCTTCCAGAACCGTCTTGAATCGGCTGAAAGCAGTCTTTCTGAGACTTCTGAGAACATGACCGGTGCATATTCCAATATCATGGATACCGACATGGCAACCGAGATGACGGAATACGCAGCACAGAATATTCTCGACCAGGCCGGAATCTCAGTGCTGTCTCAGGCAAATGACCTGCCACAGCAGGTACTTTCATTATTGTCGAGGTAATAAGCAATGAAAAATGAATTGAAGCAGGAGCTCACCAGAAGGCTTTGTGAGTGCAACAATGGTGGGCTTGTGCTTGTTATGTATGATATATATTTTGGATTTTCAGAAGATGTAAAAGCTGCCCTGGCTTCAAATGACAGGGCAGCTTTGAAAAAGGCAGTGGCGGATGTACAGGCAGCGCTCGATGAGCTGATAGGTGCGCTTGACTTTAAATATCCTCTCGCAGGACAGCTTTATCCACTGTACTCATACTGCAAGAGGCTTTTTTACACAGTGCTTTACTCACTTGATGTGTCAGTGGTGAATGAGGCTGACAGCATTATGAAAAAACTAAGAATTAGCTTTGAGACCGCAGCTGCCGATGACAAATCGGCTCCGCTTATGGACAATGCGCAGAAGGTCTATGCGGGCATGACCTATGGAAGGGGCAGGCTCACAGAGAGCTTTATAAACGATGATAACAGGGGCTTCCTTGCGTAGGAGGCCTCTTTTTTAGTTCATTAAGCCTCATTAAACCTCATTAAGCCGCTTGGCACAGTTTAATAGAAATTTATACCGCATGGAAACAGCCTTGGCCTGATAGATGTAGTAGTCAATTAAATCGGGCTCAACCACATTTTCCAGGTTAGTGTATACAATTTGAAGTTCATCTGTTGTTTTCCTGATGTCATCCTGTAAAGTCTTGTAACCGTCATTTACAGGCGTTTCTTTAAATAATTTCATGAATTCCTCCAACAAAATAAGTCTTAATACAAGTATAAGCAAAAGAGTTTCTTCTATTCACAGATTTTGTAAAAAGTGCTTTTGACATGTGAAAAACCAGTAAAATCAAGGTTTTGACTGTGGATTAATGTGTTGGGTTTAGCTGCATTTTGTGGATAACTAACAAAAAGTATTTATTTTGAAAAAAGCTATAGACAAAATCGGGATTGCGTTGTTATAATTCGTCTCACGAAAGGAGAGGTGATGAAAATACAGTGATTGTGAAATTAATATCACACCTCATGCTGTATATACTGCTTACAGTAGCAGCAATTGGGGATTTCAAAAATTATAGAATCAGTAACCGGCTGATTCTGACGGGACTTGGTTGTGCGTTTCTATTTCGCTTAGTGGGGGGCAAGGTAGCGAGCATCATCTGGTTTCTTCCAGATATAGTTTTTCCGGTTGTCATTTTATATTTCTTATATCTTTCAGGCATTTTAGGAGCCGGGGATATCAAGTTATTTTCAGTAGTATGTGCATTTACAAATTTAAGATTTACCGCCTTGTGCATGGCAGCCGCTTTTGTGGCGGCAGCGGGGTATGGTCTCATAAGTATGGTGCTTAAAAAGGAGCTCTTTGTGCGTATGAGGGATGGATTTTTATACTTAAACGGTATACTGTGTGGCAGATTTATGCGGTACCGCGGACAGGGGAAAGCTGTTAGTTTCGCGGTATACGTGCTTTTGGGAACAGCCATGGCAGATATATGGTTTTACGGCATGAGGTGATGGAAGGAGGGTTAAAGTACCATAGATGAAAAAAATCAGACTAGGAATTTATATTGAGGATTCAGAATATGGCGACAGACTGACATGCTATTTCATGAATCATTATAAGGATCAGCTTGAGATACATATGTATACCATGAAAGAGCAGCTGGAACACTTAGAGGGCGAGATAGATATCATGCTTTCAAGTGAGCTTGACCAGTGGAATAACAAGTATATCCCACTGATACAGATTGTTGAGGAAACACCTATTGAGAGTGAGGAGGGTATATACTTTGTGGAAAAATATCAGGAAGTAAACCGCATAGTGGAAGAGATTTTAAAGCATGTGGGCGGTGAGGTGAGAGACCTTAAGAGTGAGGGCTCTTTGATAGGTCAGACGAGGCTTATAAGCGTGTATTCACTTGCTGATAATCAGTATCAGATGCCTTTTGCGATGACTTTGTCCTCTATTTTGAGTGAGAATGAAAAGGTACTGCTTATGGATTTTCAGGAGAATAGTGGATTATCGCGGATGCTTGAGCAGAGTGTGGAGCATAATCTGGACGAGCTATTGGTGATGGCCGAATCCGGACGATACTCGACCAACAGGATAAACAGCTGTATCGGAAGAAAGCATAAGCTGGATTATGTATATCCGATTGAAAATACAGAGTGTCTGTGTGAAATAAATACGGTAATATGCAACAATCTGCTTCAGATGCTTGGCAAGGAAATGCACTATGACTGCATAGTTCTCAATATGGGAACAAGATTTAAGGGCTTTTTTGATATTCTTGACAGATGCAGTGATATCTACCTGGTACAGAAAAAAGGCGGAATCAGCCAGTGGAGAGAGTACGAGTTTACAGAGGAGCTGATTGAAAGAGGTCTAAGCAATGTAGTTGAGAGGATTAAGCTGATTGAGCCTCCGGTCATTACGATGCCGGTAGCTACATGTGATAAGCTTGTAGAGCTGTGGAAGTGGAATGAGTTTGGAGATGTCATAAGAAACATGACTCGGGGTATTTCGTGTGCTGGATGATTTTGGACAGAGAATAAGAGATATTATACTTTCGGAAATGGATTTGTCCAGAGAGCTGAGTGATGAGGAAATATGTGATTTAATCGGAAGCGTGGTTTCAAGAGAGGCACGCGACAGACCAATGACTATAAAGGATAGAGCTGAGCTTGAGCGCACCATATTCAACTCTCTGCGTAAGCTTGATGTACTGCAGGAGCTGGTGGATGACAGGGATGTGACTGAAATTATGGTAAACGGTCCAAACGATATATTCTATGAAAAAGCCGGAAGAATCCAAAGGTTCAAGGGTCATTTTTCATCGGAAGAGAAGCTGGAGGATGTGATACAGCAGATTGTAGGACGCCATAACAGGGTTGTAAATCAGGCATCACCGATAGTTGATACCAGGCTTAGTGACGGCTCCAGGGTAAATATAGTGCTAAACCCCATATCTATAGGCGGCTCGGCTGTATCAATCAGAAAGTTTCCGGAGCATCCTATGAGCATGGAGAGGCTTGTTGAGATAGAAGCTCTCTCGCCGGAGGTGGCAAGGCTTCTACAGATACTGACGCAGGCCAAATACAATATATTTATTTCCGGTGGTACAGGCTCCGGAAAAACGACCTTCCTGAATGCCCTGTCACAATATATTCCTGATGATGAGAGAATTATTACAATTGAAGATTCAGCGGAGCTGCAGCTTCTGGGAGCTAAAAATATAGTAAGGCTTGAGACAAGAAATGCAAATACCGATGGGGTTACTCCAATTACAATAAGAGATCTTATCAGGACGGCTCTTCGTATGAGACCGGACAGGATAATAGTGGGCGAGTGCAGAGGTGCAGAGGCGCTTGATATGCTTCAGGCTATGAATACAGGACATGACGCTCGTTGTCCACCGGCCATGCCAATTCACCACATGATATCATTTCACGAATTGAGACTATGGTGCTTCAAGGTCAGGATTTCCCACTCAATGCGATACGGCAGCAGATAGCATCGGGAATAGATATCATTGTCCAGCTTGGCAGACTGAGAGATAAGAGCAGGAGAGTGCTGGAAGTTTCAGAGGTGGATGGATTTATGGATGGTGAAATTGTGCTGCATACGCTGTATCGTTTTGAGGAAACCGCTGTTTTGGACAGTGGGAGGATACAGGGCTTTTTAAAGAAAGCAGGGACACTTTGTCACACCGACAAGCTTATGGCAGCAGGGCTTAGTGTATAGGCTGTTATGTGGCATTTAAAGTAAGAAAGGCTGTAGCTGTCAGTATAGGAATATATGTTACTGAACAGTTATGAAGGGTTTGATTATATGGATTACAGCAGATATTCCATGTCCACAAAGGATTGGGGGATTGTTTTCATAAAAAGTATGGCTGCCACAGTGGTTATCGCATATTTGTTTTATGACAGTCCTATTGTTGTTATTGCTTTTCCGGTGGTGTTTGTGTATTGTGCTAAGCTGTGCAGGCAGGAGGGCGTCAGAAGACAAAAGGAAAAACTAAATGAAGAGTTTATGAATGTACTAAAGGTATTGAGCTCGAATATGCTGGCAGGATACTCTGTCGAGAATGCATGGCAGGAGGCAGAAAAAGAGATACAGCTCATGTATGGGAATGATTCGCTTATGCTGTCTGAGATACAGGAGATGAACAGGCAGATAAAGATGAATCAGACATTTGAGGCGGTGCTGTCAGAATTTGCTCATAGAAGCGGTCTGGAGGATATAGTCAATTTTTCTGATATTTTCTCATTTGCAAAGAGAAGCGGCGGCAGATTTGTGGATATCATAGAGTCTACCACTTACAGGATGTGGACAAAGTATGATACCAACCGACAGATAGAGCTGCGGTTTCTGCCAAAAGACTTGAGCAAAAGACTATGAACTATATTCCGATATTTCTTTTGGCATTTTTAAAGCTGTCTTCAAGAGATTATATGTCTGCACTATATGGAAACCTGATCGGGGTAATCTTTATGAGTACCTGTCTTTTAGCCTATGCAGGGGCAATTAAACTGGCAAAGAAATTTTTACAGGTAGGAATAGGCATATGACGCAAGGAAAGAGGCTTAGAATAGCAGCATTATTTGTTATAGTTTTAGTTTTTGCTTTTATCATGGACATGTCGTCAAATGCTATAACTGACAATACACTTATACGCAATGATACAGGTGATGGCGATGCGATATATGACCTGGTGCTAAATGCGGATGGACTTGACGAGGATTATAGCTATCAGCTCAAGCTGAAGGAGGAGCTGCCTTCGGATAAACAGGCGAATGAGCTGTTTACACAGGCAAAAAAAGAGATAGACGACAGCTTTTGTGAAGAGAACCAGAGTGTGGAACAGGTCAGAGGACATATTAATATGAAGGAAGCATATGCCCAAGGAGCTGTGGAGGCAGAGTGGACACTGAGTGACTATGATGTGGTTGATATTAATGGAGATGTGAACCAGGAGGCATTTGAGGAGGCTGATGATGAACAGGGAAAGCTGATTAGCGCAAGTGTTGAGCTTTCCTGTGGCGAACACAGACAGCTGTATGATTTCTCATTTGTGGTATTTCCGGATGAACTGGACGCAGGCGGGCGCCTCATAAAGGGTATCAACAGACATATTGACAGTGAGATGTCAAAGACAGGCACTAAAAAGCTCACACTGCCGGATGAAGTAGATGGAGTAAAGCTTACCTGGTCGCAGGAAAAAAGCAATACGGCAGGTAAAATAGCCATGCTTGAGGTTGTTGTTATAGTTCTTCTGGTGCTTGAGAAAAAGGAAAAAAAGAAGACGGCGCAGAAGGAGAGAAATATACAACTGCAGCTCGAATATCCGGAGATAGTCAGCAAAATGGCTGTTTTGATGGGTTCAGGAATGACTGTGGAGCAGGCATGGAATAGGATTACCGCCCGTTATCTTGATGAGCGGAAAAATAATGATAAGAATATTATGCCCGCTTACGAGGAAATGCTTGTGACGGAGAGAGAAATCTCAGATGGCGTGACAGGCAGAAAAGCATACGCAGGTTTTGCGGAAAGAGTAAAGCTGCCATGCTATCAGAAGCTTGTACGCATTATTTTACAGAGTATTCACAAAGGAAGTAAGGGTGTATGTGAAATGCTCGAGAAGGAATCGGAGGATGCATTTGATGAGAGGAGGCTCTTAGCCTTAAAGCTGGGTGAAGAGGCCGGCACCAAAATGCTTATGCCGATGATGATTATGATGGCTATAGTCATAGCAATAGTAATAGCACCCGCAATCATTGATTTTAAGATATAGAAAGGAAAAATTATGTTAGGATTTAAGAATTTTTTATTAGATGAGGATGGCGCAGGAGTAGTGGAAATGATACTGATAATTGTCGTGTTAATCGGCCTGGTGCTGATTTTTAAGAAGCAGCTTACGACACTTGTAAACAATATCTTTCAGACAATCTCAAGAGAGGCTGGTAAAGTGTGAGAGGCAGTATAACGATATTTGCCACAATGCTTCTCATGCTGGTGTCACAGTTTTTGTTTACTGTACTGGAAGCCGGCAGGAATCTGACACTTACCAATATAGCATGCATGAATTCAGAGGCTGTAGCAGAGTCAGTTTTTGCACAGTATTGCAGACCATTGTGGGATGAATACCATTTGCTTGCGTATGACGCCGGAAGTGACGCAATGGGCAATGTGGATATCGAAAATGTCAAGTCGTATATGAAGAAGCTGACGACGGATAATTTTAAGATAGGTGATTCGGGCACTTTTGCCGGAGGCACTATTGTAAACGGCACCAGCATGCTAAGGTTGTCAATGGATGAGCTCGAATCCATGAAATATGTGCTCATGACGGATGATGGTGGTGATGTGTATACAAATGCGGTTGTCTCATATATGAAGAAAAATATTGGTTATGAAACAGTCAAAAATCTATACAGTCAGTATAGCTCATTGAATGAAAACAAGTCTGCGGGCGAGTATGATGACAGTAAAATAGACAGTGCGCTGAAAGCTTTAAAGGACAGTGCGGCTCATGAAGGCGGAGGCAAAAGTATAGCGAGGTCATCACCGCCCAGAGCTTACAGTGCTCCTTCATCGGCTTCGAAAGCTAAGCAGACGTCAGAAAGTAAGGCAGAAAGCACAGAAGGCGGTAATGCAATAGAAAATCCGCTGGTAAAGGTGCAGAAAGTAAAGGCATCAGGCATATTATCGCAGGTGGTTGATGAGAGCACGGTGTCAGGAAACAGTATTGATACATCAGCCAGAGTGTCCGGGCGAAGTCTGCATAAAGGAACAGGGGGCTGGTCCGAAAGTAGTGATGACTGGTATGCGAAAGTACTTATGCAGCAGTATATTCTGACATATATGAGCTGTTACACTGATACAAATCCCAATCATGCCCTTAACTATGAGGTGGAGTACATCATAGGAGGCAGAACGAGTGATAAGGATAATCTGAAGATCGTTATAGCTGAAATACTGGCTCTGCGTACGGCTGCCAATATGGCATACCTGGCAGGAAGCGCATCAAAGCAGGCACAGGCGATGGCTCTTGCCACAATTATCGGTGGAATTACTCTGCAACCGGAGGTGATTGAAGGGGTGGAAAAGGGAATTCTGGCGGCATGGGCATTCTGTGAGAGTGTGCTGGATTTAAGGGCACTTTTGGATGGGGATAAGATTCCGCTGATAAAAAGTGATACGTCATGGACATCGAGTCTGTATGGCATGACAAGCATGCTCACAGGGCAGGCGAAGGCAAAAAGCTCAAATGAAGGAATAGGCTACAAATCATATCTGGGTATGCTGCTTTTTACAAAGAGCATGAAAAATATAGCGTATCGCTCGATGGATGTGCAGGAGGCTACAGTGCGTATGACCGATGCGCATGAAAGCTTTAGGATGGACAATGCAATCTGTGAGCTTAGTGCAGATGTAAGCTACAAATATCATGGCATATTTTTATGCTTTGTGAATCTGTTAGATGGGGCGGATAACGAGTATACCATTAAAAATAAGGCAAAGTATTCCTATTATGGACGATGACAAAATAAGAAAGGCAGGTGTATGAAGGTGTCTTTTGTTAATAAAGTAAAGTTCCACATAAAAAAACTTTATAGAAAGGCCAAACTCCCAGGCGATGATAGTTCTCAAAAGATGCCTCATGCACCTGCCTGAAAGCGTCATATACACTTGAGGCTGCGGTAATATTTCCGCTTGTAGCAGGCTTTTTTGTATTTATACTTTTTTTCTTCAGGGTGGTTCAGGTGGAGTCGCAGGTAAAAGCGGCACTGTACTATTCAGCCAGGATGAGTGCGTTAGCGAGCAGTGCAAATGATTCGTCCGTTGTCTCAGTGGCGACAGCAGAGGTACTCTTTAGGAGTAGAATATCTGATTCAAAGCACATTGATACATACGTGAGAGGTGGAAGGTATGGAGTGTCACTGCTTGGCTCAAGTATGGATGGAGACGATGTTGCACTTAAGGCAAAGTATAAGGTTAAGCTTCCTGTGAGCTTTTTACTGTGGATGGGATATGATAGAGGATTATAGCAACAGTAGAAAATGGACAGGAAAAAACCCGGGTGAAAAGACGGACCCATATGTGTTCTATACTGACTATGGTAGTGTTTATCACCTGTCCGAGCAGTGCAACTACCTGGATTTAAGTATAAAGAGCATTAAATGGTCACAGGTGGGGGCAAGCAGAAACAAAGATGGTAGGAAATACCACGCATGTTACTGTGCCGCGGATAAAAAAACAGAAGGTTCAACGGTATTTATAACAGATTATGGCACGAACTATCACGGAAAGCTTGGATGCAGTAAGCTTAAGCGGACAGTACACAAGGTGCATAAGTCGGAGGTAGATGGCAAAAATCTGTGCAGTAAATGTAAAGGAGAAGGAACATGATACAGCTTATCATTTTACTTGGAATAATCAGTATAATTGACTTTTCAACCAAAAAGATACCAATAGTTGTATTGGTAGTAATGGGGATTGTAGGTATTGCAAGCTCTTTTTATGCGAAGCAGTCAATTATATCAGTGGCTGTTGCCCTGATTCCCGGTATAGTGCTTATGGCAGCAGCGTTTCTTACAAGGGAGCAGATAGGCTATGGAGATGCAGCTGTTGTGACGCTTATGGGATTGTTTGTGACAGCTGACATAGTGTGCAGCACTATGGTGATGGGACTGACAATAGCGGGAACAATCTCTGTTATTTTAATTGCATCAGGCAGTGCTGGAAGAAAGAAGCAGATTGCATTTACACCATTCCTACTGCTTGGATATGGATTGACGGAGGTGTTTATGTGACTGGAAATAAATTAAATGTAGATTTATCTTACGGACTAAAAGGCAGTTATACAGTAGAGGGAGCAATTATTATACCTATATTTATTGTTATGCTTGCGATAGCGATGAAGATGGGACTTGTGCTGTATAACGAAATGAAAGCAGACCGCTCTTATGAGTATGCTACTGATATGTGGCTGGTGGATGATTTCTATAATTATCAGGTTTTGAAAGAGGTAGTAAATGAATTCTAATGAAATAGTATATGAAAGAAAGATGACAGGCAGCTTTATGAAGCTGCGTTGTGACGAGGTGAAGCCGTTAGATGAAAAGATATTGTTGAAAAACAATATTCCGGGCTTTCTGAAGATGGAGAAGTGTTATGTGAATAATGAAGGGCAGTACTGGTATGATATATCCGGAGTTCAGTCTTTGGAAATGCGCTGCCAGTACAATGACATAAAGCTTGAGTTTCTTGAAAAGCTTGTGGTGAGTATCTGTAACAAGATGGAGCTTTTGGAGAATCATCTTGTTAGCACAGAATCTCTGGTGCTTGATCCTCAGCTAATACACATAAAAGGGGTAAATCAGGATGAGGAAATATATTTCACAGCATACCCGGCACAGATGAGGACCATTTGCAATACATTCTCGCATTTGATGGAGTATATGCTCACAAAGCTTGATCACAGTGATGCTGAAGCGATACATATAGCATATGGCATATATGAGAAAACCATAAATGGCAATTACAGTATCGCTGATATTCGAAATGCCATAATCGAGGAGCGACAGAAAAAGGTGGCAGAAAAGCCGGTGGAGGAGGTGATTGCGCCGATTTCACAGCCACAGGTCAGAGTAGAGGAGCCTAAGGAGCAGATAAAGCCTACACTGTACGATAAGCTTCGGGTGTATCTGCTGGAGCAGCTGGATATCAGGCTGCCGGAGCAAAAGAAGCAGGCGTCAGTGATAGAAAAGCCTAAAAAACCGGACATAAACAGAAAATGGTTTAAAAAAGAAAAACGAAAAGAAAATCGTGAAAAGTTAGATGACACCATGCTTATACATCCAGGCTCAGAGGCTGCACCGGAGCCGGTACCGCGTCAGATACACCCCACTGTATGTCTGAGCGATTACAGGGAGCACCCACAGGGCATGCTTTTGTATGAGGGCATGGAAAACCGCAGTAATATAATAATAGACAAAGATTGTACGCGTATTGGTCAGGGCGATGAGGCCGATGCAGTAATAGGCAAGGATACAATAAGTCATTTTCATGCAGTTATAAACAGGGAAAACCAGGAATTTTATCTGGAGGATTTAAACTCCACAAATGGAACCTTTGTGAATAATGAGGTGCTTGCGTACAAGCAGAAGAAGCAGCTCAAGTCAAATGATATCATCAGATTTGCTGATGTTAAGTACCGGTTTGTATAATTGTTGCAAATAAGCTCCTTAAAATTTATAATAAGAAGAAAAGTATTTAATTAGGAAAATTAAGGAGACCTCACAGATTTGCAGAATATAAAAGGCTTTAATACAAAACCATATATGACGATTGGCATAATAGTGGTAAATATAATAGTTTTTGTGCTGACGAGTATATCAGGCAGCACACTTGATGCACAGTATATGGCAGACCACGGAGCCATGTACCCTGAGTATATAAAGGATGGCCAGTACTGGAGGCTGTTCACTTCTATGTTTATGCATTTTGGATTGATGCATATACTTAACAATATGGTGGTTTTAGGCGCTGTCGGTCAGATAGTCGAGAAGGCTATGGGGCATGTGAAGCTTCTGATTACATTTCTTGTGTCAGGTATGTGTGGAAGTGTATTATCGTACATCGTTATGCTTTATAATAATGACTTTGCGGTATCGGCAGGCGCCTCCGGGGCGATATTTGGTCTGGTGGGAGCACTTGTGTGGATAGTTATAGCAAACAGAGGCTTTTATGAGGGCATCAGCAGACAGCAGGCTGTATTTATGGTTATACTGATGATATACTATGGAGTTTCAACGCAGGGAGTGGACAATTGGGCTCATGGAGGCGGACTCGCAGGCGGATTTGTTATTTCAATTGTTTTATATCGCAAAAAGAGATATAATAAATATAGTATCAACTAGAAATTAATGGTAGGAGAAGCTACATGAAGATAAATATTTATTATGGTGGAAGAGGCTTACTGGACGACCCGACACTGTATGTGATAAGCAGGATAGAAAATGTGCTAAAGGAGCTCCGCGTAAAGGTAGAGAGATACAATATCTATGAGCACAAAAATGAAATAGCTACATTGCCACAAACCTTTAAGGATGTAGATGGAATCATTCTCGCAACGACGGTTGAGTGGCTTGGTATAGGTGGATATATGCAGCAGTTCCTTGATGCATGCTGCTCTACGGTGATAAGGAAAAGATAAGCAATACATATATGCAGCCTATTGTTATGTCTACCACATATGGAGAGCCCGAGGCAGAGACCACACTATGCAATGCATGGGAGATACTTGGCGGTCTGCCGTGCTCAGGGTTATGCGGATATGTAGAGGATATTACCACGTTTCAGCTCAATAAGGAGTATAATCTCATAATAGAAAAACGCGCGGAGAATCTGTATCGCACGATATCCCAGAAGATTAAGAGTCTGCCAACAAGTAATCAGGCAGTGAAGCAAAGTGTACTCAGGACACAGCAGCTCAATCTCACCCCACAGGAGAGCGAGCAGCTGTCGAAGTATGTGTCTGATGATACATATGTCAAGCAGCAGAAGGAGGATATCGAGGAGCTTGCAACCATGTTCAAGGACATGCTCGGGCAGCAGGCATCTACAGATGACATGCCATATATAAAGGAGCTTGAAGCACATTTTATTCCGCTTCGTGAATTCAAAGCCTGCTATTCATTTAATATAGAAGGCATTAAAAATCCATTATATATAAAGGTGGATGAGGATAAGCTGGATATACACTATGGCGAAGAGGATATAGTGGATGTATACGCCAAATTTTCGAAGAGTATCATGGAGTCTATAATAGATGGTCACATGACCTTCCAGAGGGCATTTATGACCGGAGAAATGACAGCAAAGGGCAATTTCAAGACACTGCGCATGCTTGACCAGATATTTCCGTTTTAACTGACTTTGGGATTACAACAACTTTTGAATTACAACAATGTAAGTATTCAGGATTATCCTACGCACAATCGCAAAAGCGGTTCTGAATAGTTGCATAATAATTATATATATATGAGGTGACAAGGATGAAAGACGATAACTGTATTTTCTGTAAACTGGCAAATGGGGATATCCCGACCAATTCAATCTACGAGGATGATGATTTCAAGGTAATACTCGATGCAAGTCCTGCTACAAAGGGACATGCACTTATCCTTCCAAAGCAGCATTATGCAAATATTTTTGAGATTGAGGATGAGACACTTGCAAGGCAGCAAAGCTTGCAAAGAAGATTATGACACACGAGAAAGATGTGCTTGGCTGTGAAGGCTACAACCTGGTACAGAACAATGGCGAGGTGGCAGGTCAGACAGTATTCCATTTCCATATGCACCTGATTCCAAGATATGAGTCAGATGACAACAAAAATGTTATAGAGTGGAATCACAAGGAGTTCACTGATGATGAGATGAAGAAAATCTGCGATGGGATGAGCATGTAATAGCTGCTAATAGTTACACATTATTAAAAAACCAAAAGCCCGGATATGCAAATGTAGTTCATATCTGGGCTTTTTCTTTTTATGATATGCAATGACGCTTTAAACAGACTCTGACCCTATGACGACTTCTTCACCTGAGAGTTAATCAAATCGATTATAGTGGCGATGGAATCCATCTGACCGCTTTTTGCCATGGCATCCTTATATTTATCCCTGTTGCCGTACACCTCTTTTACTGCGCTAAGCAGAGAATCCTTTGTGAGCTCCTCCTCCTCGATGACATATGAAAAGCCCTGCTTTTTGAAGGATTTTGCATTTAATACCTGGTCTCCGCGGCTGGCAGCAGCAGAAAGAGGAATCAGGATGTTTGGCTTGTGCAGAGCAAGCAGCTCGCAGATGGAGTTGGCTCCGGCTCTTGAAATAGCCATGTCAGCCAGAGCAAACATGTCGGTGAGCTCAGCATTTGCGTACTCAAACTGTGCATAGCCTGTGATTCCGGCAAGCTTGTTGTCCAGATTGCCCTTTCCGCAGAGGTGAATCACATAGAAATCCTTTAGTAGTTCAGGAAGAATCTCACGGACAGCTTCATTAACCTTTTTAGAGCCGAGGCTTCCTCCGATGATGAGGATGACAGGCTTATTGTGGTCAGGAAAATTACAAAGCTTTATGGCATTTTCGGCAACGCCGCTAAAAAGCTCGCGTCTGATAGGTGATCCGGTGAGCACAGCCTTGTCTGCAGGCAGATATTTCATGGTCTCAGGGAAATTGCAGCAGACCTTTTTGGCACCCTTTATGGCGATTTTATTGGCAAGTCCCGGGGTGATATCCGACTCGTGGATGATGGCAGGCACATGGCAGTGCTTTGCGGCAAGCACGACAGGTACGGAAACGAAGCCACCCTTAGAAAATACTACATCAGGCTTGAGCTTTTTCATGAGCCTACAGCCTGGCCGTAGCCCTTTAACACACGGAACGGGTCTGTAAAGTTCTTCCAGTCAAAGTATCGGCGCAGTTTTCCGGATGAAATGCCGTGATAAGGAATCTTCTGGGCTTCGATAAGCCCCTTCTCCATTCCGTTGACGGAACCGATGTATTCGATATCGTATCCGGCCTCCTTAAGTGCCGGCATAAGAGCTATATTTGGAGTGACATGACCTGCAGTACCGCCGCCTGTCATAACTATTTTCTTCATATATATGTATCCTTTCTTGCATTCCTGTTTGTCTCATATTTATATTATACTCAACACAATAAAAGTCAATACCAAGTTACCGGTGAAAGTTTGCCCTGCAATATCAAACAAATGTCGAAACTTGCGACCGATAGGAACTGTTAAGTTTATGTGAATTGGTTATAATAATCAATAGTACATCATCCTGCGTTATAGGTTAAGTTAAATTTTGAATGATGTATCGGAAAAAGAATAGTAGGGAGGACACATTCATATGGAATTATCAATGGACAATATGGACATCATGGCAGGAGGCATACTTGCGATAATGCTTGCACTTTTCATGCTGACAGTCATTGTGACCTTGTTCGCACTCTCACACAGGATAAGACTTTTGAGCAACGAGATTTATAAAATAGAAAAACAGGTGAGCGACTACATAGACGAGCTGTCGAGAAGCGAAAGCGACAAGCTGGAGATAGAGCATAAGGCACATCAGAATGGGTGATTTCATCGGTGCTGCAGGAGATTTTTCCATGAAATTTGACAAAATGCTATTACTGTGATATTATACCGACTGTAACAAAGTTGTAACAAATGCAACATAGGTGTAATAAACGTAACAAAAACAACATATACTACACCATATGGAGGATTATATGAAGCTAAACAAAAAAGTAATCGATAGCATTACGGTCTGTGGACTGTGCGCTATGCTGACGGTTACCGCGGTTACTAACAGCGGACGCTCTGAGGTCAAAGCAGAGGATAAGGTGCTAGCAAACACTGGTTTAGAGCATACTGGTTATAATAGTTATGCTGGCGTAGCAGCGACTCTTTTTGATTATGAGAAGAGCCTCACAGCAGAGAATGCTGTTACAGTAGAAAAAGAAAATGTTGAGATGGTGGCAGCAGCACAGGATGCACAGCAGGAGGCGCAGCCACAGCTCACACAGGAGCAGCAGGAATGGCAGACAAAGCTTATGCCAAACGTTGAAGAATCACTCAACGTAAGAGCACAGGCCGATGAACAGTCAGATATTGTTGGAAAACTATATAAAGGAAGTGTGGCAGACATCGTAGAAAACGATGGCACATGGGCTCACATCAAGTCAGGAAATGTAGACGGATACGTTAATGTTTCTTACTGTGTGACCGGAACTGACGCATTAAGCTATGCTTACGACACATGCGGAGAAATTGCTACAGTAAATACAGACGGACTTCGTGTGAGAGAGGCAGCAGATACAAACAGCAAGGCATTAGAGGTAGCTGACCAGGGCAAGACCTATCAGGTGGACCGCGCAGCGCAGGCACCGGACGGCTGGATCGCAGTAGTCTGTGATTCACAGACAGGATATATCGCAGCAGATTATGCGACACGTTCCCTCAACACAAGAGTGGGTATCACAATTGAAGAGGAACAGGCTCAGATAGCTGCACAGAAAGAGGCTGAGAGAAAGGCCGCAGAAGAAAAGGCAGCAAAAGAAGCTGCAAAAGCAGCAAAGGAATCAAAGAAAACAGAGACCACACAGGGCGAGGCGGTAAGTGCAGGAGCAGATGACCTGACACTTCTTGCAGCAATCATCGAGTGTGAGGCAGGCGGAGAGAGCTATGAATGTCAGCTTGCAGTAGGAGCGGCAGTCATCAACAGAGTAAAGAGCGGCTCATATCCAAACAGCATCTCAGGTGTTATTTACCAGAAAGGCCAGTTTGGACCGGCATCATCAGGAAAGCTCGCAAGAAAGCTTAGCGGACGCATTTCTTCTTCTTGCTACAGTGCAGCACAGGAGGCAATGTCCGGAGTGGACAACACAGGAGGATGTACATCCTTCAATGACCACGGCTCAGGAATATCAATCGGAAATATGAAGTTCAGATAATATACAGCCGATAAAAATAACAAAGAGGCTGCAAATCAACAAAGCATGTTGGTTTGCAGCCTCTTTAATTATTTGACCGGCTTGGTTTTGCAGTCAGAGTGTCAATGCTTCAAAACTCTTGCAACATACCCCAAAATAGAGTAAAATGACATCATTATAGCAACATACAGATATAAATTATAGCAACCTGCATCTATAAACGATGCAAATAAAACCCAGGAGGCAAGAGCAATGCAGTTAAAGGGACGAAACTTTTTAAAACTTATGGATTACACTCCGGAAGAGATTACTTATCTGATTGACCTCTCACAGGAGCTGAAGGAAAAGAAGAAAAAAGGCATCAGACACGATGATCTTACAGGTAAGAACATAGCGCTGATTTTTGAAAAGACCAGTACCAGAACTCGCTGCTCTTTTGAGGTAGCGGCACATGACCTTGGAATGCATGTCACATACCTTGACCCGAGCGGTTCACAGATAGGTAAAAAGGAGAGTATCGCCGATACAGCGCGCGTGCTCGGCAGAATGTTTGACGGAATCGAGTACCGCGGATACGGACAGGAAATCGTTGAGGAGCTGGCCAAATACGCAGGAGTACCGGTATGGAACGGCCTGACAAATGAGTTCCACCCGACACAGATGATAGCAGATATGCTTACAATCCGTGAGCACCTCGGCAGACTCAAGGGCGTGAAATTTGTATACATGGGCGATGCAAGATACAACATGGGCAATTCACTCATGGTCACATGTGCAAAGCTTGGCATGGACTTCGTGGCATGCACAAACAAGAAATATTTCCCAAATGATGAGCTTGTAAAATACTGTAAGGATGTTGCAGAAACAACCGGAGCATCAATCACACTCACAGAGGATGTGGCAGAGGGCACAAAGGACGCAGATGTCATCTACACAGATGTGTGGGTATCAATGGGCGAGCCACAAGAGGTATGGGCAGAGCGAATTAACGACTTAAAGCCATATCAGGTAAATGCAAAAGCATTTGAAAATGCAAAGGATAGCGCAATCTTTATGCACTGTCTGCCTGCATTCCATGATTTAAAGACCACTATCGGCAAGCAGGTCTATGAGAAGTTTGGACTGAGCGAGCTTGAGGTGACAGACGAGGTATTTGAGTCAGAGCGCTCAGTGGTATTTGATGAGGCAGAGAACCGTATGCACTCAATCAAGGCTATCATGCGTGCAACACTTGCAGATTAGTATATCAAGCAATGACCGCAACAAAAGATTGACGGAAAGCTAAGGAATAAAGTATGAAGGAAGAAATACTTAGACTTCTACGCAGCGCTGACGGCTATATCTCAGGGCAGGAGCTATGCAACCGGTTCGGGGTATCGCGTACAGCCGTGTGGAAGGCCATAAACCAGCTAAAGGAAGCCGGATATGAGATAGAGGCACAACAGAATAAGGCTACAGGCTCATGGCAGCGCCGGATCTGATGACAGAGGCGGAGATAAAAAGCCTCATGCACACTGACTGGGTGGCAAAGGAAGTGCTGTATTTTGATACAATAGACTCCACCAACATCAAGGCTCAGGAGCTTGCCGAAAAAGGCTATCCGAGCGGCACCTTAGTTGTAGCGGACAAGCAGGAGTCAGGAAAGGGGCGCCGCGGCCGCAGCTGGGTATCGCCGTCCGGCACAGGTATTTTCATGACACTTATGATAAAGCCTGATATCAATCCAAACAATGCATCCATGCTCACGCTTGTGGCAGCGCTTGCTGTCGCAAAGGCAATAACAAGCGTTACAGGCGAGGAAGCCTGATAAAGTGGCCAAACGACATTGTGGTAAACGGCAAAAAGGTGTGCGGCATACTCACAGAGATGAATGCGCAGTTTGACTACATCAACCATATTGTTGTAGGTATCGGTATCAACGTGCATAATGAGAGCTTTCCGGAGGAAATCAGTCAGATGGCGAGCTCACTCATGATAGAAGCAGGTGGCAAAAGATTTCACCGTGCGCAGATAATCGCAGAGACCATGTCATACTTTGAGCAGTATTATGACACATTTTTAAAGACGCAGGACCTTTCAGCCCTCGTCAGGGAGTATGATGAGCTATTGGTCAACAGGAACAAATCAGTAAGGGTACTGGATCCGAAGGAGCCGTTTGACGGAAAAGCGATGGGCATCACGCCTAAGGGCGAGCTGATCGTGGACACATGGGAATCGCGTAAGCTGGTTTCAAGCGGAGAAGTATCAGTGAGAGGAATATACGGATATGTCTAAAGAGGTAGTACTTTGCGTGTCAAACGCATATCAGAAAAAATATTATCTGAACGAGAATTTTAACGGACTTCCACAGACTATAAGGGACGAGCTCAAAATCATGTGCGTCCTGTATACAGAGGATGTGGGAGGCATACTGGAGCTGGTGTTTGATGAGGACGGAAACCTCGATTTTAGAACATCCTGCAAGGAAAATGACTTTTTCTATGACGAGATAGGAAGCGTGCTAAAGATAAAGCAGTACCGCAACGAGAGAAGAGAGCTGCTCGAGTCGATAGAGACGTATTATCGCATAGTATTTTTGGGAGAAGGACTCGAGGAGGAATAACAGATGATCTTAGCACTGGACGTAGGAAATACAAACATAACATGCGGCGTGTTTGATGGGGACAGGATAAAAGCAAGCTTTAGAATTACAACCAAAATGCCACGTACATCGGATGAATACGGCATGCTTCTGAGCACTCTGCTTGAAAGAAATCAGGTAGGCATGGACGACATACATGATGCAATTATCTGCTCCGTTGTACCGAATATCATGCATTCACTGCAGAATGGCCTTATAAAATACTTTAATATCAGGCCGATAATCGTGGAAGCGGGCATCAAAACAGGCATCCGTATTGCCACACCAAATCCGCAGCAAATTGGCGCAGACCGTATAGTAGACGCCGTAGCTGCATATGAATTATATGGAGGACCTGTTTTGGTCATAGATTTTGGCACAGCAACCACCTACGATATGGTCGATGAAAACGGTACCTTCATGGGAGGAATCACAGCACCGGGCATACGTATCTCAGCCAAGGCACTCTGGGAGGATGCGGCAAAGCTTCCTGAGATAGAGATTAAAAAGCCTGATAATATCCTCGGAAAGGACACCATCACCAGCATGCAGGCGGGACTTGTGTATGGGCAGATAGGACAGACAGAGTATATCATCAACAAGGTAAAGGAAGAAACAGGCATGTACGATGCAAAGGTTGTAGTGACCGGCGGACTCGGCAGAATAATATCCAATGAGACAGAAAACGTGGATGTATACGATCCGGATCTGACATTAAAGGGCATAAACCTCGTGTATCGCAAGCAGAACCGCAAGGGAGTGAAGTAATAGTATGGATATTCATCAGATACGAAAGCTTCAGATAGGAAGTGTGACACTCCCAAACAACCTGATACTGGGACCTATGGCAGGCGTGACAGACCTGCCATTTCGCTTATTGTGCAAGGAGCAGGGAGCCGGCCTTTTATGTATGGAAATGGTCAGCGCCAAGGCAATTTGTACAAAAACAAAAATACAGAGTCGCTACTTTCAATAGATGAAAGAGAAAAGCCTGTTTCACTCCAGATGTTTGGCTCAGACCCGCAGATAATGGCTCAGATAGCAAAGCAGATAGAGGAAAGACCGTTTGACATACTGGATATCAACATGGGCTGTCCGGTGCCCAAAATCGTAAACAACGGTGAGGGCTCAGCACTCATGAAAAATCCGGTTCTTGCAGGTCAGATTATAGAGAGTATAGTAAAAGCGATAGATAAGCCGGTCACCGTAAAAATACGAAAGGGCTTCGATGATGAGCATGTCAACGCAGTAGAGCTGGCGCATGTGGCTGAAGAAAGCGGCGCAAGCGCAGTCGCAGTGCATGGCAGGACCAGAGAGCAGTACTACTCCGGTAAAGCCGACTGGGACATCATAAGGCAGGTAAAAGAGGCTGTCTCAATACCGGTCATAGGAAACGGAGACCTGCTTTGCGCAGAGGATGTTATAAGAATGCAGGAGCAGACAGGCTGCGACGCTTTATGATAGCCAGGGGAGCGCAGGGCAATCCATGGATTTTCTCACAGATACTGCATTACTTTGAGACCGGCGAGCATCAGGAAAAGCCATCCTTTGAGGAAGTGCGCCGGATGATACTGCGCCATGCACGCATGATGATAGAGTTCAAGGGCGAGTACACGGGGATACACGAGATGAGAAAGCACACAGCGTGGTATACGGCAGGATATCCGCATTCATCAAGGCTGCGCGCGGCGGTGAATACGGTGGAGAGCTTAGAACAGCTTGAGGAGCTTTTGTATAAGGAAAAGCTTAAAAATTGAAATCGGTCAAATCCTTGACAGAGTGGGGATTTTCAATTATAATACACGCGTTAAAATAGGCTTTAAATTTAGTATGTGAAACTTCCCACATTCAGTTTATCGAAGTTACCGGCATAGCATACAGTATATTCCTCAGAAAAATATGAAGTTAGCCACGGGTGCGAATCGCGGATAGAGGGTTTTTCTTTGCTGCCGGATTTCCGTTGCCGGGTGTTATGGGACTCCGTGGCAGTTCATATTTTTCTTCGGAACATACTGTATACTTTCCGGTATTGAAGACCTTGGTGTGGGAAGTTAATATACTAAATGAGTACAATAAATATCAAAAATAAAAAAGGAAGATAGAAGGGTAAGAATCATGGATAACAAGAAAAATATTCTGACATATGCAGGTCTTAAGAAGCTCGAGGATGAGCTTGAGCAGTTAAAGGTTGTTAAGCGTAAAGAGGTTTCCCAGAAGATCAAGGAGGCTCGTGAGCAGGGTGATTTATCTGAGAATGCTGAGTATGATGCAGCTAAGGATGAGCAGCGCGATATCGAGGCTCGTATTGAGGAAATCGAGAAAATCCTTAAAAATGCAGAGGTTGTTGTTGAGGAGGAGGTTGACCTTGACAAGATTTCTATCGGATGTAAGATCCGCATCTTAGATTGTGAGTTTGATGAGGAGCTTGAGTACAAAATCGTTGGTTCAACAGAGGCAAACAGCTTAAAGGGCAAGATTTCAAACGAGTCACCTGTAGGTAAAGCTCTTCTTGGAAAGAAAGTCGGAGATACTGTAACTGTTGAGACTCAGGTAGGAGAGCTCACATACAAGGTACTTGAGATCCAGAGAGCAGAAGAGAACTAAAAGAGGTAAAAAATGGCAAATCAGAATAATAACAAGGGTGGACAGCAGCAGGACGTAAACCAGCTTCTTAAGGTCCGCCGTGAAAAATTACAGAATTTACAGGAAGCAGGAAAAGATCCCTTCCAGATTACAAAGTACAATGTCACTCATCACAGCAGCGATGTAAAGGAGCTTTACAATGCTCATGAGGCTGAGATCCTCGGTGACAGAAAGGCTCCGGATGTTGAGGGCTTGGATGACGCTGCAAAGAGAGAGGTAATCAACAACGATTACAACGAGAGAAGAGAAATCATGGATGCAAAGCCAATCGAGGTAAGCATAGCAGGACGTATGATGTTCAAGCGTGTCATGGGTAAGGCTTCTTTCTGCAATATCCAGGACTTAAAGGGCAATATCCAGGTATATGTGGCAAGGGACAATATCGGAGAAGACTCATACGCAGACTTCAAGAAATCAGACATCGGTGATATCTACGGTGTAAAGGGCTTCGCCTTCAGAACAAAGACAGGTGAGATTTCAATCCATGCAGAGGAGATAACACTGCTTTCAAAATCACTCCAGATACTCCCGGAGAAGTTCCATGGACTGACAGACACAGACACCAGATATCGTCAGAGATATGTAGACCTTATCATGAATCAGGAGAGCAAAGAGGTATTTATCAAGCGCTCACAGATACTCAAGGAAATCCGTAACTTCCTTGCAGGCCGTGATTTCATGGAGGTTGAGACACCTATGCTTGTCTCAAACGCAGGTGGTGCCGCAGCAAGACCATTCGAGACACACTACAACGCATTGAACGAGGATGTAAAGCTTCGTATTTCCCTTGAGCTTTACTTAAAGAGACTCATCGTCGGAGGACTTGAGCGAGTATACGAGATCGGACGAGTTTTCCGTAACGAGGGCGTAGACACACGTCACAACCCTGAGTTCACACTTATGGAGCTTTATCAGGCATATACAGACTACGAGGGCATGATGGAGCTGACAGAGTCAATGTTCCGTTACCTCGCTGAGAAGGTATGCGGTTCGACAAAAATCTCATACAACGGCGTGGAGATCGACCTTGGAAAGCCATTCGCACGAATGACAATGATAGACGCAATCAAGAAATACGCAGGTGTTGACTTCGACCAGGTACCTGATGATGCAGCCGCAAAGAAGCTTGCAGACGAGCATCATATCGAGTATGAGGAGCGTCACAAGAAGGGTGACATCGTAAACCTCTTCTTCGAGGAGTACTGTGAGAAAGAGCTTATCCAGCCAACATTTATCATGGATCACCCAATCGAGATATCACCTCTCACCAAGAAGAAGCCAAGCGACCCTACAAAGGTAGAGCGTTTTGAGCTGTTCTGTAATACATGGGAGATGTGTAACGCATACTCAGAGCTCAACGACCCAATCGACCAGCGTGAGCGTTTCGCAGCACAGGATGCCAACGCAGCAGCAGGCGATGATGAGGCAGAGCACACAGATGAGGACTTCCTCAACGCACTTGAAATCGGTATGCCGCCAACAGGTGGAATCGGATACGGAATCGACCGTCTTGTAATGCTTTTGACAGATAGCCAGGCAATCAGGGACGTATTATTGTTCCCGACAATGAAGTCTATTGATAAGTAGGAATGCAGGAAAATCAAGGGTTTCAGAGCTTGGATGTACTAAAATATATAGTTGGTCAAGGGGTTTTGACCAAGATTTGACCAATTTTTGGCATAGTCAAAAAAGATTAGTACAGGTTAGTACAGATTGCTTAGTCTGAAAAATTAAAGATTGTATTACTTAGAGGACATTTTCTAAAGAAATTTAGAAGATGTCCTCTTTTTGCGTTATAGGAACAATTGAAATACCGAAAGGAGAATAGCATGGAACACACAAAGACATATCAGGAATTTAAGAAGAATGGTAATACAAAGTTTGTAAGATATAGCGAAGGAGCAGAAATGTATCATATGAGCGTATCAAAGTTTATGCAAATGGCTAAGGATGCCAAAGCAATCTATAAGTTAGGACAGTTAGTACTTGTGAATTTAAAAATATTTGATGAGTACATTGAGACATTCCATATAGTTGATGATGAATTTTATAAGTAGGTGAAAAGGATGGTAACACAATTACAGCCGGATGTTAGGGCTTATCTTCATGGTGGGGAGGTAATAAAAAGATACATAAGGGTCGAAGAGGTGGCTCATGAATATGGATTTAGTGTTGAGGAAACTGAATATATAGCTAAGGCTGCAAGTTCTTTATACAAGCTTACCCGTATTCATTTGGTAAAAAAGGAAAGGTTTGATGAGTTTATGAAACACATATATAAAGTGCCGGGAACAAATAAGCAGATAATCAAAAAGTTTGCGAGAATTGGAGAAGCTTCAATTATATACAGTATAGGAAGGCATAGGTTTATCGAGTTGGCTAGAGCAGCAGGTGCTACATATAAAATAAATGAGGGGACAGGAGGGACTGTACTAGTTAATTTGGAAATATTTGATAATTACATGGAGCAATTCAGACAACCTGTAAGACCTTTGAAAGAGCCGTTATACGGACAGGAAGAAGGTGAATTGAATGAGTAACTCATATAAGTTCTATTCAGATACAAAAGACATTATGAAAAAATATGTAAATGCTACTGAGGGAGCCATTATTTATGGCATAAGTAAATCAAGGATTATGGTTTTGGCTTCAGAAGCAGGGGCAGTATATAAGGTTGGAAATTCAGCATTGATTAATACAGATATTTTTGAAATGTATTTGGAGAAATTTAAGGAACCAACAAGACCATTGCCCAAACATATTTGGAATAAATTGTCAAGCGAAGATAAAAAAGACCACAATAGTACCTGTTTTGACAAAAAAGACCCGTGATTGTCACTTTCGGCATTATAGAAACTAATGTAATATATGGACATTCCAAGAAAAACTTGGGATGAACAATTTAATAATCAGTTACAGATTTGCAAAGTAGTTTGCACTGCAGAGTATCTGTAGGTAGTAAATTTACGGGGCATGTACCTGGAAGATGAAAGTCACAGCTATCATATTAGTAGCCTGATGGATCGAAAGATGAAGGGTGAGAAGTTGGATGGAAATCTGGAAAAAGGATTCGGCATGTTGCGTAAGGATAATCAACCACAGAGGGCGAGAAGTTTGTCCTTATCCTCAAAAGGCTAAAAGAGGAGATAGTGCTTCTGATAATTCAGAAGGGCGTCGTGAAACACATTTTGTGGCTCGTCTGTAACTCCCGGAGGTGAGAACACCTCTTTGTACACGGGGCGATATAGGAGTCTAGAAGACTGGCGTGTACCTACATGCTTAGCATTAAGCATAGCCATGTAGACTATATCACTTCCAAATTCAAATTTTGTCTATATGGCAACTAATTTGAAGGAGGATAAAGTGATGATGGGATTTAGCATAGCATTTATAATTATTGTTCTTATTGTATTGTATTCATTAGCAAGGACAGCAGGTGAGTCGGACAGGATATTGGAAAATATAAGAGAGCAATCACTCCTTGGAAGGGAGGAGAGCTCTGGTGGGAACAGTTGAAAAAAGAGATAAGCATAAGAAACGCAGATTTGTATCTCCAGAAGAAAAGCTTGAAAGAGAATTAAAAGATTGTATGCATTGTAGATTCTTCTGGGGACATAACAACAGATGTGCCAATGGAACATGTTGTAAACCATCTAAGAAAAAAGAACAGAAGCTTCCAGCGGAATGTGTCGGATGTCCATATTATCAAGGGAATGGTTATTGTTTTCCTTGTATGCGAAAGCTGATAGGAAAGTAGGTGGTTAAGATGTTCAAGTGGCTGTTTAAGAAGAAAGGATGTGCAAAACATATGAATAACAAGTTAGAAGTAATCGGCATTGATCATGGTTGGTCAATGATGAAAACAATTTCTCAGGTATTTGTCACAGGAGTTAAGGAGATTACAACAACTCCGGCACTTTTCGGCGATGTACTTGAGTATGAAGGAAAGTTCTATAAGGTTGGAACTGTGAGGCAGGAAGTAAAGGATACAAAGGTCGAAGATGACAGCTTTTA
>ENA-OQEX01000313-OQEX01000313.1-human-gut-metagenome-genome-assembly--contig:-NODE-313-length-27439-cov-9.911943_pt1 | contig 27439 bp, 26 predicted proteins | sample MGYA00242802_ERZ504649 | MGnify/ENA primary metagenome ERZ504649 (study PRJEB26092, sample SAMD00036194) | human gut metagenome | host: Homo sapiens | study: EMG produced TPA metagenomics assembly of...
GTCGTTCCCGCCGGCACGGCAAACGTTGTCTGGGTCGTCGGCGCTCGGGCTGGGCAAGCCCGTCGCCGAGGTTGTCCACCGCCCCGAGGTCTTCTGCGAGCGCTGCGGCTGCGAGCCCACCGACACCGCCACCCCAGAGCGCGTCGCTATGGCGCTCAATGCCGAGCTGCAGATGCTGAACCTCAGCAATGCCCGCATTATGCTCAACCAAGTCGACACGCTTGCCGATCCAACGATGGCAGATTGCTTCGAGGCAGCCCTCGGCCGCCCCCTCATCGCCACCAGCCTCCAGGGGTAGCAAATTGGGACGGGGCTCTTTTTGCTGCCCCGTCCCAAAAAAACATCTCCCAAATTAGCTACCCCGGCGGTCTTCCCGTTAGCGGGGCACGTAGCGGCCGGGTTGGGCTCCGGTGGGCTCGCCGTCGCGCGCAGCCAGCACGCCGTTCACAAACACGGCCTTGGCGCGGCCGTGCGCCTCAAAGCCCTCGAGCGGCGTATAGTCCACAGCCTGATGCTGCGTCGCGGCGCTAATCGTCCAGCGCGCCTTGGGATCCCACACGCACACGTCGCATCGGAGCCCTCGGCAAGACAGCCCTTGCGCGGATACATGCCAAAGACGCGCGCCGGGTTCTCGCTCATCAAGCGGCACAGATCCTCGGGGCCCAGCTGTCCCTCAAAACTCGTAGCGATCGCGACGGGGCGATGCTCCACACCGGGCCCGCCGTTGGGAATCGCGCGGAAGTCATCGCGCCCGCGGTCCTTTTGCCCGTGCAGGTTAAAGCTGCAGTGTCGGTCGCAATCGTATCGATCTCGCCGGCCACAAGCGCCTCGCGCAGTGCCGCACGGTCACCCGCATGGCGCAGCGGCGGCTCATCACATACTTGGCGCCCGCAAAGCCGTCCTCGCCCTGCTCCAGATAGCAGGTATCGTCGAGCATCAGATACTGAGGGCAGGTCTCGACATAGATGTTCTTCTGCCGCGCGCTTGGCAGCGCGAATGGCCTCGAGCCCCAGCTTGGTCGAAAGGTGCACCACGTTGACCGGAGCATCCCCGGCCAAGTGCGCCAGATATAGCAGACGGCTCACTGCCTCGGCCTCGCACACATCCGGACGGCTGAGCGCATGGCCCTCGGGCCCGTGGATACCCTGCTCAAACACGCGCTTCTGCAGCTCATTCACCAGCGTACCGTTCTCGCAATGCACGCACAGGATACCGCCCACGCGCTTGAGCTCCTCCAGCACCTCGAGCGTCTCGGCATCGTCCAGGCGCAGATGGTCGTAGGCAAAGTAGGTCTTAAACGACGACACGCCCGCCTCGCGCATGGCCGAAAGATCGGCGCGGTTGCGCTCATTCCACTCGGCAAGCGCCATATGGAAGGCATAGTTGGCGGTGCAGGTGCCGTCGGCGCGATGATGCCACTCGGCCAGGGCATCGGGCATGGTCACGCCGCGGTCGGCCGTGGCATAGTCCACGATCGTGGTGGTGCCGCCGCACGCCGCCGCGCGCGTGCCCGTCTCAAAGCTATCGGCCGTCCAGTCCATACCGGTCCAGCACTGCATGTGCGTGTGGCCGTCGATAAAGCCGGGAAACACCCAGCAGTCGGTGGCGTCCTGGACGGTATCGCCCTCGCCCGGCTCGATTGCCGCGGCAATCCGCACAATCTTGTCACCCTCCATGGCAAGATCGGCGCGACGAAGCCCCTGTGGCGTCACGAGTGCGCCGTTTTTGATGATGATCATAATTGCTCCTTATTGATTGATGCAGTTGGCCACGCGATCAAAATACGAGCAGGCGGCGATATGCTCCGTTATGCGTCGCTGTCCCTTGACGGTATCGACGTCCCACAGCTCGTAGGCACGCGCCTCGACCAGCACCACGTCGGTACGGTCCTTGAGGATCGAACCGCCGCCGTCCTTACCCTCAAGACACATAAGTGCATCGAACAGTTCCGCCGGAAAGAGCACCGGGCTCGAAGGCTCACCGTTGCACGCAAGACGCACCGGATACTTGCGGCCACGCTCATCAAACGCGCGAACCATGGCCTCAAAAGAATCCGAACTCACGAGCGGCTGGTCGCCCGGCAAAAAGAGGCAACCCTTCCAGCCGCGGCTCGCCCCCCACGAAAGGCCCGCACGGACGCTTTCGCTCCTGAGCTTGCCATCGTGCAGCACGCACGGGCAATGCTTGTCCTCGCAAATCTGGGCGACCTCGGGCCAACGCGTCGAAACCACGACGTCAAAGCCCCGGGGAACCGAATCGATAGTCCGGGCAATCAGCGGCTTGCCATAGATATCGGCAAGCATCTTGTTAGAGCCAAACCGCTTGCCCTCGCCCGAAGCCATAATGACGCAACCGAGTTTCATGGCGATACCTCCCCTGAAACCATCGTACCCATAACTCGCGTCGCGGGGCATCTACATCGAAAGCGCTTATCCCGCACGCCCACGATGCAAAAAGGGGCACCCCGCCGGTTGGCAGAGCGCCCCCTTTACATGGCTTACCTCAGCGCGGCTTTAGGCCTGGAACCAACGGGCGGTGTTGCGCTCGTCGAGGGCCTTGAGGGTAGCGGCGGGATCGGCAACCTTCTGCAGGAACATCATGGCTGCGATGGCGTACGGCTTGTAGCTGGCCTCCTTGTACATGCCCACGCGGTGCATGTCAAAGACGTCGGCGTTGACCTCGCCGTGCTCGCAGGAGACACCGGAGATGTCGGCGGGCAGCGGGTGCATAAAGATGGTGTCCTGGCCGTTGGCGGTCTTCTCCATGAGCTCGGTCGTGGAGCACCAGTCCTGATGGGTGGCGTTCTGAGCGAGCAGCTCCTTCTCGAGCGCTGCGATGCCGGCGTCGTCGCCCTCGGCGTACAGGTTGGTACGCTTCTCCATGGCGGCAAACGGAGCCCAGCTCTTGGGGATCACGATGTCGGCGCCCTCGAAGGCCTCGGCCATGGTGTTGACCTGCTTAAAGGTGGTGCCGGACTCGGCGGCATAGCCCTTGGCGCGCTCGACGACCTCGGGCATGAGGTCGTAGCCCTCGGGGTGGGCCAGGGTGACGTCCATGCCAAAGCGGGGCAGCAGGCTGATCAGCGACTGCGGGCAGGACAGCGGCTTGCCGTAAGAGGGCGAATAGGCCCAGGTGACGGCAACCTTCTTGCCCTTGAGGTTCTCAAGACCGCCAAACTCGTTGATGAGGTAGAGCATGTCGGCAGAGGACTGCGTGGGGTGATCGGAGTCGGACTGCAGGGAGATGAGCGTGGGACGGTGATCCAGAACGCCGTCCTCGTAGGCCTGCTGGACAGACTCGGAGACCTCGGCCATGTAGGCGTCGCCCTTGCCGATGTACATGTCGTCGCGGATGCCGATGACGTCGGCCATGAAGGAGATCATGGTAGCGGTCTCGCGGACGGTCTCGCCGTGAGCGATCTGGGACTTCTTCTCGTCCAGGTCCTGCAGCTCGAGGCCGAGCAGGTTGGCGGCCTTAGAGAAGGAGAAGCGCGTACGGGTGGAGTTGTCGCGGAACAGAGAGACGGCCAGGCCCGAATCGAAGATCTTGGACGAAACGTTGTTCTCGCGCAGCTCGCGCAGGGCGTCGGCAACGATGTAGAGAGCCTTGAGCTCATCGGTGGTCTTATCCCAGGTGTGCAGGAAGTCGCTGCCGTACATGCCCTTAAAATCGAGGCCGTTCAGCTGCTCGACGAGCTCGGTAAACTTGGCGTCCATGTAAATATCCTTTCCATAGATGAAACGATCGCAATGAGTAGATGTGCTCCGGCATGCGCGTGTGGCTAGAACATGCAGAGCGCTATGACGAGGACCCGCTACCGTTGAGGAAGCATGGGAGATAACGACCGCGGGCCCCAAGTCAACAGGGGGTGCCGGGGACACAGGCTGTCCCCGGCTCAACAAGATCAAGGAATGGGACTAGTCGATCTTGTTGTTGGTCAGACCAGCGCGGAACACGGTAGCGTCGCCATCGGCCTGGCTCGGATCGTAGAGGTTCAAAGCAGCAACATACATGGCGGCAGCGGTGACCAGGTCGTCCTTGTAGGTGACCTCGTTGGGAGCGTGAGCCTGAGACTCGGCACCCGGGCCAAAGCCAACGCAGGGGATGCCATAGCGGCCCTGGATGGAAACGCAGTTCGTGGAGAAGGTCCACTTGTCGCACAGCGGACGACCGGTGCGCTTGTCCATGCTGGGCTCGCAGCCGATGCGCTCGTCACCGAACATGGCCTTGTGGGCGTCGACGAGGGCCTTGACGTGCGGAGCGGTCTCCTTGTTGATCCACGTGGGGAAGTAAGCCTCGGTCTCGTAGACCTCGCCGGTCCAGGACGGACGGTCGTACATGTACATGGAGACCTTCACGTCGTCGCCGTACTTCTTGGCGGCCGGCAGGTTGCGGATCTCGTCCAGGCAGGACTCCCAGGTCTCGCCGGCGGTCATGCGACGGTCGATGGAGATGGCGCAGGAGTCAGCGACAGCGCAGCGGCTGGGGCTGGTGTAGAAGATCTGGCTGACGGTGCAGGTGCCGCGGCCCAGGAAGCGGGCGTCCTCAAAGTGCTCGGGGTTGTACTTGGGGTCGAGCATCTTGACGAGGCCCTTGATGTCGGTCGACTCGTCGCAGCCGTTGTTGTTGAGGGCGCGGACGTCGGCGATGATGTCGGCCATCTTGTAGATGGCGTTGTCGCCGCGGTCGGGAGCGGAACCGTGGCAGGAGGTGCCGTGAACGTCGACGCGGATCTCCATGCGGCCGCGGTGACCGCGATAGATGCCGCCGTCGGTGGGCTCAGTGGAAATGACGAACTCGGGCTTAATGCCGTCCTTGTTGTAGATGTACTGCCAGCACATGCCGTCGCAGTCCTCTTCCTGGACGGTGCCGACGACCATGATCTTGTAGCCCTCGGGGATGAGGCCCATGTCCTTCATCATCTTGGCAGCGTAGGTAGCAGAAGCCATGCCACCCTCCTGGTCGGAGCCGCCGCGGCCGTAGATGATCTCGTCGGTCTCGTAGCCTCATAGGATCGGCATCCCAGTTCTCGATGTTGCCGATGCCGACGGTGTCGATGTGGGAGTCGATGGCGATGATCTTGTCGCCCTCGCCCATAAAGCCCATGACGTTGCCCAGGCCGTCGACCTTGACCTCGTCATAGCCAAGGCTCTCCATCTCGGCCTTGATGCAGGCGACAACCTCACCCTCCTCGCAGGACTCAGAGGGGTGAGAGATCATGGCGCGCAGGAAGCGAGTCATATCAGCACGATGGGACTCCGCAGCAGCCTTAATGGCATCAAAATCGAGTTCTTTAGTCATAACAGTCAACCTTTCTACAAGGGTTTACCTACAGGTAGATATTTCAGATAGATCACTTGTGCCAAGCAGCGTGAGGTTGAGCACCCCACAAGCAAGTAACCATAGGAGGCGGACGGAAGACTTTGCTCCGTCGCGAGTTCCGCACGAGCCGGAGAGCACTTAATGTGCTCTCCGTGCGAGCAGGACTGTCCGAGCAGGGAGTAAAGTCCTCCGGCTGCCTCCGGACAGGTCAGTCTGCTAGCAAGTCGGGTACTCGCCCTCCCAGACGATGCGACGGTACTGATCCGGATCGGTGTCGCCCTCGGTGGAGAAGCAGAGCACGGAGCTCGTCTTGTCCAGGCCGATGAGTTCCTTGAGCTCGGCGTACTCGGGATCGAGCATGAGGGTCTCGACTAGGCCGGTGGTCACAGCGCCGGACTCGCCGGAGATGACGCGCGGGTCGCCCTTCTCGGGAGCGCCCAGGGTGCGCATGCCGCGAGCGGTGACCCAGTCGGGGCAGGACACGAAGGCGGTGGTGTGGTTGCGCAGGATATCCCAGCCAGAATGTTGGGCTCGCCGCAGCACAGGCCGGCCATGATGGAGGGCATGTCGCCGTCCACGATGCGCGGGTCGCCGTCGCCGGCGGCAGCGCCCTTGTACAGACAGGCGGCAGGCGCGCACTCAACCACGACGAAGGTGGGCGGGTTATCGGGATACAGGTTGGTGAAGTAGCCCACCACGGCGCCAGCCAGCGAGCCCACGCCAGCCTGGACAAACACGTGCGTCGGGCGGTTGATGGCCATCTCACGCAGCTGCTCGGCAGCCTCGGAGGCCATGGTGCCGTAACCCTCCATGATCCAGGACGGGATCTTCTCGTAGCCCTCCCAGGCGGTGTCCTGAACGATGACGCCGCGCTCGCAGGCGTCGGCCTCGGCGGCGGCCATGCGCACGCACTCGTCGTAGTTGACCTCTTCGATGGTCACCGTGGCGCCCTCGGCGGCAATGTTATCGAAGCGGGGCTTGGTGGAACCCTTGGGCATGTGCACGACGGCCTTCTGGCCCAGCTTGTTGGCAGCCCATGCCACGCCGCGGCCATGGTTGCCGTCGGTGGCGGTAAAGAAGGTGGCCTGGCCAAAGTCCTCGGCCAGCTGATCGGAGGTCAGGTAATCGAAGGTGCAGTCGGCAACGTCCTTGCCGGTCTCGTCGGCAATGTAGTTGGCCATGGCAAACGAACCGCCCAGGACCTTAAAGGCGTTGAGGCCAAAGCGATAGCTCTCGTCCTTAACGCACAGGTTGGAAAGGCCCAGGCGCGCAGCCTGACCATCCAGGCGGGCAAGCGGAGTGACGGTATATTGGGGGAACGACTGGTGGAAGGCGCGGGCCTTCTTCACGTGGTCGAGGCTCATGATTCCCAAGTGCTTGTCATCGCTCTTGGGCATCGTGTTGCCCGCCCACTGGATCTTATCGGCCATACGGTGAACTCCTTAAGTTCTCTCTTGCCGGCCCCCGCATACGCGTTTCAGCCCATTCCCATTCATGCGACTGAACTTTTATGTGGATGCCAAACAAAAAGTTTGTTAGCACTGTTCTATCACACTTTTTGATTGGCAAACCTAACAAATTGTTTGTTGCCGTAATCGGTACCTTTTCGCCGCCGAACGGTCACACAACGCAGCGACGCTTTCGTTATTTGCGAACAGGTGTGGTTTATGGCACAGTGAGCCCAAACTAATTTTTAGGAAGGTACACATGACACCCGCACAGATTGAGTTTTACAAGCGCCTCGCACACGGCCTGGCGCTCCAATTTGGCCCCAACTGCGAAGTCGTCGTCCACGATCTGGAGACCGAGGACGTAGACCACTCCATCGTAGTGATCGAAAACGGCCACGTCAGCGGGCGCAAACTGGGTGACGGCCCCAGCCATATCGTGTTTGAGTCCATGCACGAGGGCGCCACCGATGTACACGACCGCGAGCCGTACCTCACTAAAACCACCGACGGTAAGCTGCTCAAATCGTCGACGATCTTTATCCGCAACGACGAGGGCAAGCCCGTCGGCATTTTAGGCATCAACTTTGACATTACGCTCATGAAGGCTTTTGAGCGCTCGCTCGATGCCTTTACCGGCACCGGCGGCACGGGCTATACCGAGCCCGAGCCCATTACCAAGAACATCGGCGACCTGCTCGAGGACCTGCTGCACGAGTGCGAGCAGTTTGTGGGCAAGCCCGCGGCGCTCATGACCAAAGATGAGCGCATTCGCGCCATTGGCTACCTCGACCGTCGCGGCGCCTTCCTCATTTCCAAGTCGAGCGAGCGCGCCTGCGAGTTCTTTGGCATCTCCAAGTACAGCTTCTATAGCTACCTCAATGAGGCCAAGGCGGCGGCCGACGACAAGTAGGCACTCGCTAGATTGCCCCTCCCCTTTTGGGCGCGAGTTCTGGAAAGCTCGAATCCAAGACCGAGCCGCTTGGGAAGTTCCATATAATCGATGTCATTAGTATTTCGAAAGGGTGGAACAGAATGGCGTTGAGCAAGGCATCATGCACCGGTCGCGGATTGATTCCGGCAATTGGTGGACATGTGCACCGCATGTTCGATGAGGGTGAAGACGACCTGTTTTCGCTGAGCCTTGACGACGTGATGGATGATCGCCCGTGGACCGCCGACGAACTCATGGGCGGTGGGGCTCGCCCGTCAAGCCCCAATCCCGCACTTGCGCCTAAGCCCGCATCTGCGCCGACTCCTGCGCAGCCGCCTGTTTCGACGCCCGCGTCTGCGCCCACTTCGCGCCCACGCCCACTCCCCGCCCCGCAAGCGACCCGTCCGAGACGGCGGCATTTCTCGCTGCGGCGACGCAGGGCAAATCGGCCGACAGCACCGTTATGTACAGCGCCCAGCAGTTGCCTGTTCCTGCGGCACGCAAGCCTCCGGTCACAAGGCTCGATGAGCCGTTGCCCATCAGGTTGCCTACGATTTCTGGGCTGCAGCCGATCTGGATGAGACCTCTACCGGCATGCCGGCGCTCGACGTTCCAGTTAACCCGCTTTTTGCCGCCAACACGAGCGCCGCGGATTATGAGGGCGGTGCGGCATATTCCGATTATTCCGATAGCTATGCTGGCACCGGTCGCATCGAGACCGAGGATTATGGCACCGCATCGAGCGATTATCTCAACGATCCGTACACTGCCACACCTGCACCGGAATATGACCCGGAGGCCGCGTCCGCGCCGGCGTATACCAAAAGCACGGGCGAAGAGCGCTTCGCCGATTATTACGCCGAGGAAAAGGCGCTGCGTTTCTCGGAATTTCCGCAGGCAGTCAAGGTTGCCTTTATCGCCATTGTCATTGCCCTGCTCGGCGTCATTGCGTTTGAGGGATTCCAGCTGTTCCGCGGCCCCACCCAAGCGGAGTCGGAGACCCAGCAAAAAGAGGACGACAACCAGCACCTGGACATCAACACCCTCAAAGGCGACCCCAACGACGGAGACGATGAGTAGCGAGAGCTGAAGGCGGCCGCAGGATCCCGCATCCAGCACTGGCTTCTAAGTGCTGTTTTGTCATCCAGCTACACTTTTCCGGATAATTTGCCTATCGAATTTGACACTTTTCCGAAGTTTTAAGGTGCCTATTTCGACACTTTTCCGTACTTTTAAACGGCTGATTTCGACACTTTTCCGGATGAAAGCCGAATAATCACTTGGGAAACCAACGCCATCCGCGCGTCATTTCGCGGATGCGCTTGATTTCTGTCCGTACACGTTGATAGACTTCCTCTTGCCCGCAAGGAGCGGGCGCGTTTTATCCAGAGTCGGGGTAGAGAGTTGGCTCCACGATCCCGACGCCAACCGGCCAAGAGGCACGGTGGCCCTGCCAACATCGATGAAAGGAGTCCGTATGGACAATTTCTCCGTGCGCAGCGAGCGCAATTTCCACAACCTGATCGTCAAGCCAAAACGAATGCATCTTCTGGATAAGCCAAATGGCTACGCCTCGGCCATGGTCAAGAGCAGCCTCTCCCACCAGATGCGCTTTACGGTGCAGAAGCTCGAGGAAGTGCTTTGCACTACCGGCAATCCGCACGTACTGCAGATTCAGCTGCTCGGAGACGACTCGCGCGAGCCGTCTAGCTGGAAGCTCTTTGCCGACGGCGCGTGTGTCGCAAGCGGGTCCGGAGCCTTTGCCCGTGAGTACTTCTGTGAGGGAGCCGAGGTGTTCCTGGACCTGTGCCGCGATGCCGTCGAGGCTGTCGAGCTGCGCCAGTGGAGTCAAAGGGAGTACGAGCTGCTGAGCGTGGCACGCGGGATTGCGGGGGCGTAGGCAGACAGACCAGACAGCTCGTCATACTGGTTGACGCTTCGATTCAAACAGCAGGGCGGGCTCGCGCTTACAGCCCCGCCATGCCAAACCGAATGGCGTTCTCAAAAGGCCTACCCCTCCGCCTTCAGCTTCAGCAGCAGGTCTCCCAGCTCGGGGCACTTGCTGGAAAGGCGCGTCTGGGGCCGCTCGCCCATCCCCCACCGCTGGCGGATCTCTTGGGCGTGCGGACTCACGTGATAGTCCCCCTCCATCATCTGCTTGAGTAGCTTGGCGGTCACGCGCGCATCTGCCAGGGCGCTGTGGGCGTGGCCCGTCGACTCGTCGAACTCGATGCCAAACCACGTCGCCGCGTCACCCAGTGAGACGCACCCGTGGCTGCCCACGTCCATAATCGAGGTGTAAAACGCCTGCAGGTCGGCCCAGTCCGTAGGAAATGCGGAAAGGTCGATGCGCTTTGCCTGGCACTCGGTCAAAAGCTGTCAACGGCCCGCCCCGCTCCAACAGACCACCTGGGCGGAGTAGCGACCAATCCAATCACCGAGCCTTTTAATCACCACATAGAGCGAATCGGCCATCGCGGTGTCCACGGCCGATATCCCCGTAAGCTCGCGGACGGGGAACGCAACGCCTTCGGTAAATTCTGTCTGCACAAACTGCGAGAACTCGCCCATAACGTTGCCGTGGTAATCGAGCTTGACGGCACCGACCTCGATAATCTCATTGCGCAGTCCACGGCGCTGGCGCTGCTTTGGCACCGGCGCAAACGCAAAGTCCAGCACGATCTGGCGCGCAAAGTTCGTCGTATCGATAGCCGAGATGCACGGCGTCTTTTCAGCTGACACGGTTAGAGCCTTTCTTCGTCAACTGCCGCCTGTTTCACAGGCAGCTACATTGCCGTAAGGATAAGTGTCCGTGCGGACATGAAATCGCACAGTGCAGCTTTCCGGCATCCTTGCGTAAAGCTGCACTGTGCGATGGTCACGTCGCTGTTATTATCGAACATATATTCGTATTTATGGCTGCAGTTTGATAGACTGGTTATTGTTGACGGCAGTTCCATGTGCCGGGCAGCGCCTCCATGCGACGGGAGGTGATGCCCATGACCGATCTGACTGATTTTGTGAAGCTCCTGACCGCTTTGGCCTCGCTCCTCACGGCGCTTATCGGACTTACCGAGGCACTCAAGCAGCGTACGAAGCATAAAAAGAGGGGTCGACGCCGCTAAGGCGATGACCCTTAATCCAAGCAACGGCGCTGCCCAGCTCTTCACTACTTGGGCTGCCGTCGACCTTATTTTACCCACGGGCGCCGGGTTTACCAAATGGTTTTTCGGTAAAGGAAGCACGGCACGCCCGCAAAAACACTACGCCCCAAGTGCCATCATGGGGATCACCGCCATGCCGTCGTCGCGTGTGTAGGCAATGCTCCCCTTTCCAACCACGACCGCCAAAAACGCCGGCGCGGCATTCTGGACGGCAGGATTGGAGAGCATTTTCCTCTCCAGCGCCTTGAGATTTCTCGCTCTATCGTCTGCTTTCGCATCACTCAGCTTGACCTCGATGGCTCCCCAGCGCCCGTCGTGCTCAACGACCGGATCGACCTCAAGGCCCTTCTCATCTCGGAAATAATGGACACTGTTGTCGACACCGCCGTAGGTGGAAAGGAACACGCGCACATCGCGCAGAACGAGGTTCTCAAAGAGCATCCCCAACGTTTGTATATCGCCAAGCAGCCGCTCAGGGGTAGCCCCCAGCAACGCCGCCGCAAGTGACGGGTCGCAGAAACAGCGCTTGGGGCGCACGCGAACGCGGGCCTTCGAGCGCATGGGCGGCTCCCATCCGCACAGGTCCTCGGTCAGCTTGAGCCTGTTGAAGAGGTTCAAGTACGCAGCGATGGTCCTCTCGTCGGGGCCCGCCTCACCGTACGAGGCGACCTTTATGAGCGTCTTGTACGTGACAACCTGGCTCTCGTTCATGGCAAGAGCTCGCAAAAGGCCGTGTGCAAGCTCGGGCGATCATGCGATATGCGAAATTACGCCATTCTCAATGCGGATTTTACGCTACTTTCAATGTAGTTTTTACGCCATTCTCATTGAAGGTTTTAAGCTTGGCATCCTTAGCGCGACGCTCGCTCAACCCCTGACCACCGGATTACCCGAATTCCGGGATGCTGCCTCCGCTCCAAACAAAAGGCCCCAGCTCGCGATGAGCTGCCTCCATTTCTTGAACATTAGAAATGGGAGGCTTTCCACCCCATGTCTCTATCGGAAACGGCATCCCGTCCTGAGCATCGAATCCGGGACGTAGTTTCCGCATGCGGCTTCGTTAGGAAAGCATGTTCACTCTGAGCGCTCATTCCGGGGTGCAATTTCCGCCAGAGACGCCGCCGGGAAAGCACATCCCGGTTTGGAGCCGAAATCTGGGATGTAGTTTCCGCTTGAAGGGCGATCCGGAAAGCACGTCCCATTCCGAGTGGCAATTCCGGGTCACAGTTTCCGCAGATACAAGGCGACAGTCCGCCGCCCTTATCACATGCCTTCAAATATGCGATCCAGAAACACAAAACAGCAGATAGAATGCTCTTTTTCAAAAAGTACACGTCCCGAAACTTACCAAGACTTCATATCCAGCCACCGTTCACGGTCGCCGATTACCGCCCACCGATTCAAACAAGAAATATGTCGCCAAAAGCAGGTCATCTACCTGCATGGTTAGATTTTGGTCAGCTTTTGGTCAGCTGAGCGGCAAGTTCCAGCTGATACGTTTTTGCTACCCAAAAGGAGGCGGTAGCTCATGACCCATTGCAATGACCAGCTCATCGACCAACTGCTCACTCAAGCCGAACAAGAGGGGCGCTGTCTGATCCCCCCCCGAGCACGGCGATCCGAAAAGCGCTCCTTCGGCGCACTGGTAGCACGGTCGTCTCGCCCATGCCGGGACTGTTCGCACGCAAAATGAGCTGGGATGAACTCAACCGGGCGCAGCGTCATTGCGAGATTATTCGCGCCCTTGCGATCATCCACCCCAATCGGACATTCTGCTCGTTTTCGGCCGCCTGCCTGCTGGGGCTCGAGGTCTCGTGGCGACACCTGAATGTCGTGCATGTCTGCAGCGCCACCAAGCCGTCGGCTCGCCCGGGCGCGCATATTCAGCGGCATCAGATCGAGCCGGTCGGAGCAATACGCAGAGCCGGCGTATCGGTAACACCGCCCATCCAAACGGTCACAGATTGCCTGCTGCAAACTGGTTTTGCCGACGGCATGCCCATTGCCGATTCGGCGATCTCAAAGCTCGGCCTTGCGCCGGAACAGCTGATGAAGGCCGTTGAGCAACGAGTGACTGCCCGCAATGGGCGCGCGATTCGCACCGCCCTCACAACGCTTCGATATGCCGACGCCCGCGCCGAGAGCGGCGGGGAATCGGTCGCCCGAGCCGTCATGATCGAGACGGGCTTTGCACCCGACTGGCTTCAATACGAGCTGACGGACCCCTTCGATTCGGCCAAACCCATACGAACGGACTTTGCCTGGGAGCGCCAGGCGCAGGAACTCACGCTGGGCGAGCTCGACGGCTCATCAAATATACCGACCAGACCATGCTGGCCGGACGCACCACCGCCGAGGCGCTCGTTGCCGAACGACAGCGCGAGCGCACCTATCGCTCTACGGCCATCCGCTCATCCGCTTTACCATGATCGAAGTCCGTTCGGCAGGCATGCTCGCGAAAAAGCTGCAGACGGCAGGCATCCGCCAGACCATGCTCCCGACATGGCTCAACGATATTGAGCTGTAGGGGCTGCTGAGCTTATGCCCGTCTGCCTGCCAAACCGGGACACACTTTCCGGTTGGCAGCACCCGCGGAAACCATGTCCCAGACTGAGTGCTCAAAATGGGATGCGCTTTCCAGATGGCATGGGACTGCGGAAACTGCATCCCGGAATAGACGCTCAAACTGGGCCGCAGTTTCCAAGTGAACGACAGCCGGAAAGCGCGTCCCGGAATAGGCGCTCGGAATGGGATGCGCTTTCCCGACGAAGCTCCTTGCGGAAAGCGTGTCCCAGAATGAAGACTCAGAATGGGGTGCAATTTCCGCTTGAAGGCCGTTCCGGAAAGCGCATCCCATTCTGAGCGCCTATTCCGGGACGCAGTTTCCGCTCCAAACAAAAGGCCCCGGTTCGCGATGGAGCCGGGGCCAAAGGCACAGCATATGCAGTTGGCGTTGAGCGCGGACGGCCCGTCAACAATGGCCGTCCGCACCCTACCCTACCCGCGGTGACGGCGCGGCTGTAAGGCGTATCCACCATGGTAGATCCGGACGCAGCTTGCCGTCGAATGCGCGATAGGCGTTCTGCACGGCGGGCGCCGTGGGGATCGTTGCGATCTCGCCGATACCCTTGCCGCCGTATGCCACAGGCAGTAGCTCGTCCTTCTCCACATAGATGGCGTGGATATCCGGAATCTCGGGCGCGCGGAACAGTCCGAGCGTACCGTACCTGGCCTGGGGCATGCAGTCCTTGAGCGGCCAGTCCTCGGTAAGCGCATAGCCCATACCCATGAGCACGCCGCCCTCAATCTGACCCTGGATGGAGATGGGGTTGACCACCTTGCCGGAATCGTGCGCAGCGTAGACCTCGCTCACGCGGCCGTCGTCGTCCAAAATGACCACATGTGTGGCAAAGCCGTAGCAGATGTGGCTCTTGGGGTTGGGAACATCCGCGCCCAGTTTGTCGGTCGGCTCCAGGTACACGTAGCCAAACTCGCATCCCTCGAGCGCCTTGATGGCGGTCGCAGGATCCTGAGGATGCATACCCTGACCGGCGACGAGCTCCTGCGTGCGCAACTGATAGGCGCGACCGTCGTCATACTCGATCTTGACGCCGTCGCCGTGCGCGCTCACCGGGGCGGTAGGCGCAGGCTTACCGGCCTCGATGCCAACCATGGCATCGCGCAGCAAGAAGGCGGCGCCGCGCACGGCCTCGCCGGTCACGACCGTCTGACGCGAACCAGACGTGGTGCCGGAGTCGGGAGCGTTCTCGGTGGAGCACTCGCCGTTGGCGATGCAGCTCAGCGGCAGACCGCAGGCCTCGGCAACATCCTGCAAAAAGACCGTGTTGCAGCCCTGGCCGATGTCGGACGTGGCGGCATAGACCACAGCCACGCCGTCCTCGACGCGAATCTTGCAGCGACCGGCGTCGGGCAGGCCCACGCCCACGCCGGCGTTCTTCATGGCGCAGGCGATACCGGCGTGTCCGGGATGCGCGTAATAGGCATCCTTGACCTCGAGCAGCGTCTCCTTAAGCGCCGTGGAGCAATCGGCGATCTGGCCGTTGGGCAAAACCTCGCCCGGCTCGATGGCGTTACGGTAGCGGATCTCCCACGGATCCAGGCCGACCTTCTCGGCCAGTAGGTCGATCAGGCTCTCGAGTGCAAACTCGGACTGGCAAACGCCAAAGCCGCGGTACGCGCCGGCAGGCGGGTTGTTAGTGTAGTAGCCGAAGCCGCGGATGTCGGTGTTCTGGTACTTGTAGGGGCCGACGGCATGCGTGCAGGCGCGCTCGAGCACCGGGCCGCACAGCGACGCGTAGGCGCCGGTGTCAAAGATGATCTCGCAGTCCAGGCCGGTAAAGATGCCCTCGGCGTCGCAGCCCAGCGTAAAGGTGCCGTCCATCGCATGACGCTTGGGATGGAAAGCGAGCGACTCGGCACGCGTGAGCTTGCACTTCACAGGACGCTGGAACTTATATGCGGCGAGCGCGGCCAGGTGCTGGATGGATACGTCCTCCTTACCGCCAAAGCCGCCACCCACGAGCATGGTCTCGACGACCACACGCTCGGGCTCGTTGTCCCAGCCAAACATGTGGGCACACTCTTTGCGCGTGTCGTAGGCGCCCTGGTCGGTCGACTGCACCTTGACGCCGTTCTTGTACGGGAAGGCGACGGCGCACTCAGGCTCCAAGAAGGCATGCTCGGTAAAGGGCGTGGTAAAGCGCTGCGTCACGGTGAACGCGCTCTCTGCCAGCGCCTTGGCGGCGTCGCCGCGCGTCACATGGCGGCTCTGGCACACGTTGTCCTTGAGCTCCACCGTGTTGCCAAAGGCAAAGAAGCTGTCATGCAGGCGTGGGGCGTCGGCGCCTTGGCCTCGACAATGTTGCGCACGGGCTCCAGCGGCTCGTAATCGATCTTTACGAGCTTCTTGGCCTTCTCGAGCGTCGCCTCGTCCTCGGCAACCACCAGCACGATGGCATCGCCCACGCAGCGGGTGATATCGCCCTGGGCGATCATGACGTCCCAGTCCTGAATAAGGTGGCCGACCTGGTTGACCGGCACGTCCTCGGCGCGCAGAATGCCCACCACGCCGGGCAGGGCCTCGGCCTTGGAGGTATCGATGGAGAGCACACGGGCGCGCGGGTACTTGGAGCGCACGGCGCTGGCATAGGTCAGGCCCGGCTGGTCGATCTCGTCGATGTCGTCGGGGTACTTGCCCTCGCCGAGCACCTTCTTGCGCACGTCGATACGGAAGGCGCGCTTGCCTACGCCGTAGTTGTCGCCGCGCTCCAGATCCTCGTCGATCTGCTTTTCGCCGCGGAGCACCGCAGCGGCCAGCGAAATGCCCTCGATAATCTTCTTGTAGCCGGTGCAGCGGCAGACGTTGCCGCGGATGGCGTACTTGATCTGCTCCTCGGTGGGCTCGGGGTCCTCGGCGATGAGCGCCGCACCCGCCATGACCATGCCGGGGATGCAAAAACCGCACTGCACGGCACCCACGGCGCCAAAGGCGTACACAAAGGCCTCGCGCACGTCCTGGGGCAGGCCCTCGACGGTCACGATGTTGCGGCCGGCGGCAAGAGCGGTGGTCAGCACGCACGCCTTGACGGCCGCGCCGTCCACATGGATGGTGCAGGTGCCACAAGCACCTTCGGAGCAGCCGTCCTTGGCGGAATGGATATGCAGGTCGTCGCGCAGGTAGCGCAGCAGCGGTTTGTTTTGGGTCGTTGTGCGCTCCACGCCGTTAACGGTAAAAGTGAATTCCTGTGCCATGGTGATTCCCTTCTACACGCCGGCGGCGATGCCGGTGCGGTCGTGAATGGCGCCATGCGGGCAGACGACGGCGCACATGCCGCACGACAGGCAGTCCGCGCCGTCGATATGGGCGCAGTTGTCCTCGATGCGGATAGCGCCGGCAGGGCACTTTTTGGCGCACATACCGCAACCGATGCAGCTCGTGTCGCAGATCTTGCGCGCAATGGCGCCCTTATCGGTGTTGTTGCAGCGCACCAGAATGTTCTGGTAGCCGGGAACGAAGGCAATCACGCGCTGCGGGCACGCCATGCCGCACAGGCCACAGCCCGTGCACTTGGAGCGATCAACGCGGGCGATGCCATCGACCAGCGCAATGGCGCCGTGGGGGCAGGCCGTGACGCAGGCGCCACAGCCAATGCAGCCTTCGCTGCAGCGGCGTCGCCGCCTGCGGAGGCACAGCCGCTTCCGCAGGCAACGTAGGCCACGTTATGTTGAATGGATTTGGCCATAAGAGACTCGCCTATTTCTTAAGAAGGTACGGATAGCTGTCGCGCACGGCCTTGATGGTCAGGCGGACGGCCTCGGGCAGACCGGTGTTGACGGCATCGACCGAGACGGTGCGGACCGTGCCGGCGACGCGGACCTTAAAGTGATCCTCGTCCACGGCCAGGAAGCCTCGTTCTCGGAGTTCTCCATGTCCTGCTCGCTCCAGAACAGGGTGAGCTTGTCCTTGTAGGGACGACCCTCCTGGTAGGGGCAGAACACGGCGCAGTTGCCGCACTCGTTGCACATGCCGTCGACATGGACGACCTGATGCTTGGCCAGGCCCGGCACCTTAATTGCCACGTTGGCGCGGTTGGGGCATACGTCGCAGCAGACCTCGCACACCGAGCCGCAGCCTAGGCAGCGGGTCTTGGTGCAATTGCGCTTGTCGCGGCACAGCGACCCCTTGCGCTCGTAGCAGGCGTCCTCGCGACCGGCCTGAGCATTCTGGTCGGCGTACTTGTTAAAGTCCACGCCAGCGATGGCACGGGCGACCTCGGCGGCGTCGGCGATAGCCTCGACCACGGTGGCCGGACCGCGACGGCAGTCACCGGCAGCCCAGACGCCCTCGACGCCGGTGGAGGTGGCGGCAAGGCGGCCGCGACGGTCGTGCTCGACGCCCGCGGCATCGTACAGGCTGGCATCGATGCCCTCGCCCACGGCGCAGATCACCGTGGTGGCGGGAAGCTCGACGGTCTCGCCCGTGGCGACAGGGCTGCGACGGCCGCTTGCATCCGGCTCGCCAAGCTCCATAACATCGCAGGTCAGCACGGCGCCGTTGAGCGCCTTGGGCGCCAGCAGCTCGCAGAACTCAACGCCGTCAGCAAGAGCAAGATCGAGCTCTTCCTCGTCGGCGGGCATTTGCTTCTTGGTGCGGCGATACACCAGGCGCACGTTCTTCACGCCAGCCAGGCGCTTGGCCACGCGGGCGGCGTCCATGGCGGTGTTGCCGGCGCCAATGACCACGACGTCCTCGCCCAGCTCGAGTTTCTCGCCCTTCTTGGCGGCCTCGAGGAACTCCAGCACATCGAGCTCGGCACCCTCGCCTAGGCCCGCAGAGCCGGGCATCCAGGCACCGGTGGCCACGACCACGTCGGTAAAGCCTGGGCCTTGAGCTCGTCAATGGACTCCACGCGGGCGTGAGCTGAACCTTGGCACCAAAGGCCAGGCAAAGCTCAGCGTCGTGGGAGATATCGTCGCTGGCAATACGGAACTCGGGGATCACGTGACGGACCACGCCGCCGAGCGAATCGCGGGCCTCAAAGATAGTGACGGGCACGCCAGCGCGCGTCAGGAAGAACGCCGTCGCCAGGCCGGCCGGGCCGCCGCCGATAACGGCAACGTTGCGCTCGCCGTCGTTGGTGATGGTCTGGGCGCGCAGCTTGGGCAGCACGGCGGTCATGGCCTCGCGGGCGGCCTTGAGCTTGCTGGCGCGGAGTCTGGCGCCTCGGCTCGTAGAATGCACGCTCGCAGGCACGGCCGCAGGGATGCGGGCAGATGGTGCCGGTAATGAACGGCAGGGCGTTGCGCTCGATGATGATGTTGAGTGCGTCCTCGTAGCGGCCCTCGTCAACAGCCGCCAGATAGGCGGGAATATCCTGCTGGATGGGGCAGCTCGTGCGGCACGGCGTGGTAAAGCAGTCGGAAAGCGGGCTCTTGCCGGCAACCTTGCGGTCGGGCAACGGGCGCAGCGGCTTCTTGTAGAGCGGGTTGGTGAGCGAGTCGGTCTGGATCGCAGTCACGGCCTCGAGCGAGACGCCCGCGAACGGCTTGCCGTCCAGATCGGTAAATTCGCCAGCCATCTGGCTAAAGCGCTCGTAGCCACCGGGCTTGAGCACGTCGGTCGCCAGGGTAACGGGCCAAATGCCGGCATCGTACAGGGCACGGATGTTGTAGACCGTGGCACCACCGGAGTAGCTGATACGCAACTTGCCATCGAACTGCTCGGTAATGCGACGGGCGGCCTCGATGGTCAGCGAGAACAGCGAACGGCCCGACATGTACATCTCGGTGGAAGGCAGCTCGTTCCTCGTCACGTCGACGGGGAACGTGTTGGTCAGCTTGACGCCAAACTCCAGGCCACGCTCGGCACACAGGGCAATCAGGCGCTCGAACATGGGCACGGCGTCGGCCCACTGCAGGTCCTCGCGGAAGTGCGTATCGTCGAAGACGATGTAGTCAAAGCCCAGCTCGTTCAGACGCTGGCGGGCAAACTCATAGCCCAGCAGCGTGGGGTTGCACTTGATGTAGGTGTTGAGGCCCTTCTCGGTGATCAGATAGGTCGCGATGCGCTCGATCTCCGCCGGCGGGCAGCCATGCAGCGTGGACTCGGTGATGGAGTTGGAGACGCGCGCCGGGATGGACTCGACAAACGCGGCATCGACATGCTCAAACTTGTCCAGGTTAGCGAGCGCCCATGTGCGGCACTCGTTCCAAACCTCGGAGCCGCTGGCGTCCTTCATGCCCTCGATGTAGGCGTCGACCTTGGGGCTCTTGATACCCTCGAGGTCATAGCCACCGACATGTTAAAGACAAAACCGTCCGGGCTGCCCAGGCCGTACTCGCGAGCGATCAGGTGCAGGCAAACCATGCCTTCACGTACTCGGCAAAGGCCTGCGGAACCTCGAGCTCGGTCGACCATTCGCAGTTGTAGCACTCGTCCTGAGCCACGATGCAGGGCTTGTTGACGCACTTGGAGAGCTCCTCGCCGTCCATAACCTGGACGGTCTTGAGCTCAAAGAAGCGAGAACCGGCCACATAAGAGGCCACGATGTTCTGGGCCAGCTGCGTATTGGGACCGGCAGCCGGGCCAAACGGAGTCTCGATGCGCTCGTCAAAAATGGGAAGCGCACCCTCCTGGTTGGTCGTGACCATCTTACGCACGCCAAAGATGGCGTCCTGGGTCTTGTGCTCCTCGATGATCCAGTTCATCAGCTGCGAAAACGGGATCGGCCTCATGATGTCGCTCATAGTGAGCTCCTCTCTGTAACGCCCGGCGAGACCGCGCGGCGGGCGCAAATACGGTGTAGCGCTAGCACAAGCGCCGGCGACCCCGCGGAGGCCGCCTATGCGCGCGCCGGATGCGGCGAAACATCCGACGCGCGTGAATCTACTTGTAATTAGTAGGTGCGATCGTTGAGCGTGCTCCAGAGCTTCTTGGACTCAGCCATGGTCCACGCGTTGATCTTTTCTTCATCGATACCGACAAACTCGCGATCCTTGTACAGGACGCGGCCGTTGATGATGGTGGTGCGGCAGTTTTTGCCCATCATGCCAAAGAGCATGTGGCCGTCGATGTTCTCCTCGCTCAGCGGCGTAAAGGGCTTGTAGTCCATAACGATGACGTCGGCGGCAGCGCCGGCCTCGAGCACGCCGAGCTTGCGATCGAAGTACTTGCTCGCCATCTTGGCGTTGTTCTCGAACAGCATCGTCATGGCCTCGCACCAGCCCACGTTGGGCATGGCTGCGTTGTGGCGCTGAATGATCAGGAAGACCTTGAGGCTCTCGAGCATATCGTGGGTGTAGGCGTCGGTGCCCATGCACACGGGGATGCCGCGGCGGAAGAACTCGAGCACGGGAGCGCAGCCCACGGCGTTGCCCATATTGGATTCGGGGTTGTTGACGAGCCAGGTGCCGGACTCCTTGACGATATCCATCTCGGCAGGCGTCACGTGGATGCAGTGGCCGAGCATGGTGTCGGGACCCAGCAAATTGTGCTGCAGCAGGCGCTCGACGGGCTGATGCCACCGCGGTTGAGGCGGGAGTCCCACACGTCATTCATGCCCTCGCACACATGGATGTGGAAGCCGGTCAGGCCGTTGTTGGCCTCGGCCATCTTATCCATGGTCTCGTCCGACAGCGTAAAGGTGGCGTGACCGCCAAACATGGCGGCGATCATGTGGTTGTGGTTATCGCGACGCTCCTTGGCGGCCCACTGGGCAAACTCGGCGTTCTCGGCAATGGCCTGGTCGCATTTTTCCTGACCGCGGCGGTCGGAGACCTCGTAGCACAGGCACGAACGCATGCCCAGCTCCTGAGCTGCATCCTTAATGGTAAAGAGGCTGCCTGGGATCTCGCAGAAGCTCGCGTGGTGATCGAAGATCGTTGTGACGCCATCGCGGATGGAGTAAGAATCGTGGCATAGGCGCTGGCTTGGTGCGTCGAGCGTCAGGTTGTCATCGATCTTCCACCACTGCTGCTCAAGATTCTCCAGGAAGTTGGTGGGGTTGCAGCCCTTAATGGCAAGGCCGCGGGCCAGACCCGAGTAGATGTGGGTGTGGCAGTTGATGAGTCCGGGCATGATGAGGTTGCCCTGGGCGTCGACGTACTCGGCATCCGGGTACTTGGCCTTGAGCTCGCACTCGGGGCCCACTTCGACGATCGTATCTCCGTCAATGGCGACCGCACCGTTTGGAATAAACGGGGTCTGAGCGTTGCGGGTAAAAACGGAACCGTTAGCGACCAGAAGCATGGATGCTCCCTTCAACATCAGAGGCGGGGTTTGACACCTCTGACATGGTGGAGTGCGAAGCGCCGGCCTACACCGGAAACGGGCCCTCTCCCGCCAACGCTTCACCAAAGGGACAAACCCTTTGAAGTGCGGCTTGGCGCCGCATGACTCGCGGACGAGGCGATGCGTCCGCCGACGAATAGCACCGAATTGGTTACTTCTTGCTCTCGGGCAAGACCAGATCCACGGCAGCGTCCTTGGCGGCATCGATGTGCTGAGCCACGACCGGCGTCTGCGGAAGGATCAGGTTAAGGACAATGGCCATGATGGCGGTGGGGGTTACGGCATTGGAGCCGATGACGGTGGACACCCAGGCGGGCATACCCTCGCCGGCAAGGCAACCGCTGGCCATCCAGATACCCAGGCCAAAGACGACGGAGGTACCGACGATGGTGGTAGTGCGCTGCGTGAGGCCCTCGCGGGTGAACATGCGCACGCCGTTCATGGTAATGGTGCCAAAGACGCCGACGGTCGCGCCGCCGATAACGGGCTGCGGGATAGCGGAAAGGACGGCAGAGAGCTGCGGGAACAGACCGGCGATGGCAAAGACGGCTGCGATGATCACAAAGACCCACTTGTTAACGACCTTGTTGGAGCAGATGATGCCCACGTTCTGGCCAAGGGCGCTGGTGGGAAGACCGCCCAGCAGGCCGCCGACCATAGAGGTGAGGCCCTGCGACACGATAGCGCCGGAGAGCTCGCGCTCGGTGGGCATACGGTCGATGGAGCCCAGGCAGGCGGCGGAGACGTCACCGATAACCTGGATGGCAACCATGGGGAACACGACGGCGAGGGTAATGCAGACCTCGGGATCAAACTCGAGCGCGTAGGGCATGAGCTTGGGAAGGGCGAAGACCTGAGCGGTGGCGACGCTGGAGAAGTCGATCATGCCGAAGGGGATGGAGACGATCATGCCAACGATCATGCCAAAGAACACGGAGCCCAGCTTGAGCGTGCCCTTGCCAAAGTTGGCGAGCGCAAAGACCACGGCGAAGGTGATAAGAGCGACGCACCAGGCCTGCGGGGTGCCCCACAGCGGCGTGCCCATGCCGCCGGCCATGTACTTGACGGCCGTGGGATAGAGAGAGACGCCAATGGAGAAGATGACCGTACCGGTCACGACGGGCGGGAACAGCCACTTGATCTTGCTGTAGGCCAGACCAAAGAGGACCGCGACGCGCCGCCGACGATCTCGCCGCCCAGCAGCGCACCAAAGCTAAAGCCCGAGGCACCCATGGCCTGCAGGGCCGGCAGGAACGCGAACGAAACGCCCATGACGATGGGCAGGCCGCCGCCGATGCGACGGAAGGGAGCGAAGGCCTGAAGGGCCGTGTCGATCGCCGAAAGAATGAGCGCGACCTGGATGATGTCGGTGCTCTGCTGGCTATTAAAGCCGTAGACACCGGCCATGATGACAGCCGGGGTGATGATACCGGCAAACGAAGCCAGTACGTGCTGAAGGGCACACGGGATCATTTCCTTAACGGGAGGCATGCCTTCACGAGTGAACAGGACTTCAGTGCCGTTCGTAACCGTCTCCTGGGTCATTTGACCACCAATCCTCGAAGTAGTTGTTTTCGCATCTAACGCTCTATTGTGACGCAGTGCGGGGTTGAGGTTGTGCCTTCGTTGCATATCGTATTAAAGATGATTCTCATTCTCAATAATAATTTTTTGTTATCAGACTATTCTTCGGCTGAAATAACTCGTTTCCGCAGGTCAGGAATGTGTCTGGTCTAAATAACATCTTACTTTTCTTTTGGTCGACCGTTTACGGCCAAAATCATACCGTTCGTCTGCATTACGCAATGTACCTGCGGATATACGAGATGATGAGCAGCGTGTTACCATGAGAAAAAATTGTTATGAACATTTCCGATTTCACCCAAAGGAGTTGCCCGTGAACGAGACCGTACGCCGCTTTTTGCCGATGGTCGATTTCCTGGAGCAGATACTCGGCAAGAACAGCGAGATCGTGCTGCACGATTTCTCGGATCCCGACCACGCCATCGTCGATATTCGCAACGGCATCGTGAGTGGCCGCAAGGTCGGCGGTCCCGCCACCGATCTGGCGCTCAAGATCATGCACGACCCCAAGTATTGCGACCTGCCGTTTATTACGGGCTACGAGGGCCGCGGCGCCGGCGGCAAAACGCTGGAGTCGGCGACGTACTTTATCCGCGAGGATAACGAGATCGTCGGTATGCTCTGCGTCAACACCGACCTCTCGACCGTGCGCTCCATCAACACCATGGCGCAGCAGCTCATGGCATGCTTCGACGCGGCGCCGACGCGCACGGAGCCCGCCCCTATCGAGGTCGAAAGCCTTTCGGAGTCCACGCAGGAGCTCATCGACCGCAGCATTACCGAGTTGCTGAGCGCGCGCGGGCTGGATGTAGCGTCGCTTGGTCAGAGCGACGCGTGGACGTCATTCGCCACCTCAACGGCAACGGGGTGTTCATGCTCAAGGGCGCTGTGGCCTGCGCCGCCACCGCGCTGGGCATTTCGGAGCCCAGCGTATACCGCTACCTGCAAAAAGTCCGCAAGGAAGGCTAAACGTGATCCCTTGGGGACGAAGGGAAACGGATCATTTTTGTCGCATCGCTTGACAAAAGACCCTGCAGCTCGCACGCGCTGCAGGGTCTTTTTGCATGTCATGTTTAGTTGTGGCCAACGCCTTAGAGAGCGGCGACAACCTCGATCTCGACCAGACCGCCAGCCGGAAGGGCGGCAACCTGGAAAGCGCTGCGCGCGGGGAACGGAGCCTCAAACTTGGAGGCGTAGATCTCGTTCACGGCGGCAAAGTCGGCAATGTCAGCCAGGTAGACTGTGGTCTTGACGACATCGGCAAAGGTGGCGCCGGCAGCGGTCAGCAGGGCCTCGACGTTAGCAAGGGACTGCTTGGCTGGGCCTCGACGCCTCGGGCATCTTACCGGTTGCGGGGTCGATGCCCAGCTGGCCGGACAGGAACACCATGTTGCCGGCCTGGATACCAGGGGAATACGGGCCGATGGCTGCGGGTGCGTTATCGGAAGACACGACGGTCTTGCTCATGTTTTTCTCCTTACAAGTAAAAGGGAACGGGAGCGCGGCGTTCACACCGGGAGGCACAGTTCGGTCTGAACACCGCGCTTGATTGGGATAGTACTCAAGGTTTCCGCGCGATGCAAGATTATTATCACGTTGCGAGAATATTTTATCGCCCAACGGTTTCCCCGGACCGTTGAACGGTTCTCATGTGGAGCAGCCAGTCCAAGCTGCTGAAGACTTTATCCCGCTTAGAGCACGGGCATCGCCTGCCGCGACGGCACCACTATACTTTTGAGTATCTGAGCATTTTGAAAGGCAGGATATGACCGCAATCGCCAGTCGAACCACCAACCGCAGGCCCGAGCTCTTGGCCCCCGCCGGAGGCCCGGAGCCCTTTGCCGCCGCGCTCGCCGCCGGGGCAGACGCCATCTACTGCGGCATGGGCAGCTTCAACGCACGCCGCAAGGCCACCAACTTTACCGACGAGGCCTTTGAGCAGGCCTGCCGCGCCGCGCATCTGCCGGCTCGCGCGTCTACGTCACGGTCAACATCGTCATCAAGCAGTCCGAGATGGCCGATGCGCTGCAGCTCATCCATCGCTGCTCCACGGCTGGCGCCGACGCTTCATCATCCAGGACTGGGGCCTGTTCTTTGAGGTCAAGCGCACGATGCCCAGCATCGAGACGCATATCTCGACCCAGGCGAACATCCACGACGACCGCGGAACCCTTTGGTGTCGCGAGCAGGGCGCCGACCGCGTGACCCTCTCGCGCGAGCTTTCCATCGACGAGATTGCCGCCATTCACGATGCCGCGCCCGATGTGAACCTTGAGGTCTTTAGCCATGGCGCCATCTGCTTTTGCTACTCTGGCCTGTGTCTGCTTTCGAGCTTTGCCATGGCGGGCCGCTCGGCCAACCGTGGCATGTGCGCCCAGCCCTGCCGCTTGCCCTACGAGCTGATCGACGAGAACGGCCGCGCGCTCTCCCCTGCCGGTCGCGAGCGCGCGCTGTGCCCGCGTGACACCAACACCTCACAACTTGTTCGCCGCCTGTATGACGCCGGCGCCGCGTCGCTCAAGCTCGAGGGCCGCATGAAGGCGCCCGATTACGTGTATTCCATCGTCGACGTGTATCGTCATCAGATTGACGATATGCTGGCCGATGTTTCGACCTCTAAGGACGAGAAAGCCGCCCGCCAGCGCCAGCTCAAGCGCTGCTTTAACCGTGACTTTACGCACGCCTATCAGGACGGCACCTCGGGCGACGAGATGATGAGTTACGAGCGCTCCAACAACCGCGGCCAGATCGTGGGCACGGTGCTCGGCAGCCGCCTGACCAACCGCGATGTGCGCGGCTCAAGCCCGACGACCGCCGTCGCCGCGCCGCCATCGCCCGCATTGAGTTGTTTGAGCCCGTGGGCAAGGGCGACCTGCTGGAGCTTCGCCACGACGATGAGTTCGACCAGTTCCTGACCACCATCGCCGCCGATGATGCCGCTGCCGGCGATGTTATCGAGTGTCGCGTGCCCCGCAGCATGCCCGAGGCTGCCGCGTGCGTGTGATTCGAAGCCAGCGCGCTATTGACGCTGCCAGCGCCGCGCTCAAGCGCGATGTGCTGCGCCGCCGAGCTGTTGATGTATCCGTCGTGGCGCGCCTGGGCGAGCCGTTTGCCGTCACACTCACCTGCTGCGACGACCCTTCGCTTACGGCCACGGCCACGGGCTTTACTGTCGAAGCCGCCAAGACCCGTGCGGTCGAGGCGTCCGATCTGGTTGAGCACGTCGGCCGCATGGGTTCCTCTCCCTTTGAGGCTGCGAGCTTTGAGGTGGCGCTCGATGAGGGCTGTGGCATGGGTTTCTCCGCCGTACATAAGGTGCGCGCCGCCGCCTGTAAAGCATTGGAGGAGGCCATTCTTGCGCCGTACGAGGAGCGCGCGAAAACGCTCGAGCTGCCGGCGATTGTCACCAGTGATTCCCGCCCCGCGCCCGAGCACTACCGCGACGAGCCGCAGATCTGCGCCACCGTCACCTCGCTCGAGGCCGCCGAGGCAGCGCGGGCGGAGGGTGCAACGCGCATCTACATGACCACCGACGCGCTCGATGCGGCCAAGCTCTCCCCCGCCGATACGTTTGAGCAGGGCATCGTACCCGTGCTCGATGAGTCTGCCGCGCCGTTGACCACGTCCGCGTTGACCCATGGGTTGTTGCCGGCGCCACGGTCGCTATTGGCAACATCTCTGAGCTTGCCCTGGCCGCCCAGGTTGCGCCACGACCGAGATTCGCTCTTGCCTGCCGGTGCACAACACGCCCTGCATGGAGGCGCTTGCCGAGCGCGGAGCCGGTGCGTTTTGGCTCTCGCCCGAGATCACGCTCAACGAGATTGTCTCGCTCGGCGCCGCCGCGCCCGCGGCTCTAGGCATCACCGTCTTTGGCCGCCCACGCGTCATGACAAGCGAGCATTGCATTCTGCAGGTTGCCAACGGCTGCATCCACGATTGTGCCAACTGCCGCCTGCGTGCCCGCAAGCTCTCGCTCAAGAATATCGACGGAAAGGTCATGCCCGTCCGCACCGACATCCACGGCCGCTCTCGCCTGTACGACGCCTACCCCATCGACCTCACACCGCAGGTTCCACAGCTGCTCGACGCCGGCGTACGCCGTCTTATGGTCGACGGAACCTTGCTCGAGGCCGATGAGATTGGCCGTGCCGTCGCTCGCGTCCGTCGCGCCGTCGAG
>ENA-OQEX01000314-OQEX01000314.1-human-gut-metagenome-genome-assembly--contig:-NODE-314-length-27439-cov-2.775227_pt1 | contig 27439 bp, 31 predicted proteins | sample MGYA00242802_ERZ504649 | MGnify/ENA primary metagenome ERZ504649 (study PRJEB26092, sample SAMD00036194) | human gut metagenome | host: Homo sapiens | study: EMG produced TPA metagenomics assembly of...
TAACCCGTTTTTCTTTCCACTTGAAATTAAGTGTGATATTACCAGGTGCTTTCACGCCTTCTGCCATCCCATCTTTCCATTCATCTGGTAATGCCGGAAGAAAAACAATTTTCTGCTCTTCATACTGAACCAGCATTTCCAGCACAGCAGCAGCAAATCCAAAATTACCATCAATCTGAAACGGAGGATGGGCACAAAGCATATTCGGATATATCCCGCCACCTACCAGACTGCATGCTTCTTCTCTTGTTAAGCGAAGCTGATTTTTTAATAAAGTCAGGGCATGATTTCCATCTCCAAGTTTTGCCCACAGGCAGGCTTTCCACGCCATACACCAGCCGGTTCCCTTATCCCCACGCCTTTCCAAAGAAGTTCTGCAGGCTTCTATAAGAGGTTCATTCTCTTTATGAATCTGGTTCCCAGGATATAATCCAAACAGGTGAGAAATATGTCTGTGATTGATATCTGCTTCCGGGTAATCATAAAACCATTCCTGAAGCTGCCCTTCTTTCCCAATTTTATAGGGAGGAAGTTTCTGAAGCACATTTTTGACTGCATTTGTAAAATCTTCTACTCCCAGAATTTCACATGCTTTTAAATATAATCCAAACAGTTCTCTCAATATGCTGATATCCATTGTTGACGCAAACGTAACACTATGCGTCGTCATATCTGGTGCAAGGAATGTATTTTCAGGTGAAGTAGAGGAGCAGTTACATAATATCCCTTATAAGGTACCAGATAGCCCAGGTAAAATTCTACGGCCCCTTGTATAATCGGAAATGCCTTCTTTTTAAAAAGCTTCATCCAATGTATAGCAGTAATGTTCCCATAAATGACAGCATAACCATCCAGAACTCATCGGCCACATGGAATATGTACAGGGATTTTCGTCCTGTCCAAATTGTCCAACCGGGCTTGAGTGTCCCCAAATATCCAGATTATGGTGGCTTACCCAGCCAGCCAGATGATAAACATCCTGAGCTGTTTTTTCACCTTTTTTTGAGGTACGTTCTATAAGTTCAAGCAAAGGCATATGACAGTCACTTAAATTTGCTTTTTCTGCCATCCAGTAATTCATTTCCGTATTAATATTTACAGTATAATTACTGCTCCAGGGAGCACGCATATGGTGATTCCAGATTCCCTGAAGATTTGTACATTGTGAACCGGGTACAGATGAACAGATCATCAGATAGCGGGCATAATGAAACATTTTTAATGCAAGTTCATTATCGGGTGTATAATTAATGTCAAGATGCATCCTATCAAAATAATTTGCGTATACATCCATATGCGCCTTTTTTTGCTTTTCATATTGAATGTGCTGGATGTTTTCCATCATACAGTTTCTTTTTGAAAAAAAGAGTTCTTTTTGTTTAAAATCAGTTACTCCGGACACGTAAATATACACATCATTTGGAGTATTTATAAAAAGCTTATCCGCTTGCTGATATACATTTCCACCGTTCGTTTGTACATATAATCCAATTGCAAAACGGATTCCCTGCCCCTCTTCATAAACGACAGGAACTTCGCAGGAATAATAAGGTGGTGCAACATAAATGGGTGCCTGCCCTTCTAATATAATTCCATTTTCTGCAAAAAAAGCAGATTTGTGCTTTATTTCACTTTCCAGTGTTATTGACATTTCAAGATTGCAATTTGGAGAAGTATGATAATGAATTGCCATCACTGGTTCTGACATACTCACAAAAAATTCTCTTTGATAAATCAAATCATCCTGGCAGAATTCTATTTTTTCAGTTGCATTCGTCAGGCACAGTTCTCTTCTATAAAAGCTGTTTCCATTTTGAATGGGTTCTTTCACATTAATGGAAAGCGTTCCTGCAGGCAGATAGCTTTCTGTCCAGTCTCCTAACACATTTTCTTTGCAATAATTCTCTGCTCCCTGGTAATCCCTGCAAAAATGTGTTTTCTAAAAAGATCCCAGTCGACATTTTTGTTGGGATTTTCCTTGTTTCTTCCATTTCCAGACCAAAGCGAATCCAGATTCAATTCTATTCTTTCATTTTGAAATCTTCCATAGGACATTGCTCCCATGGTTCCATTTCCAAGGGGCAGCGCTTCATTCCAGGCTTCTGCTGGTTTATCAAAAATAAGTGCTAAGCGATCCATAACCCACTCCTCAATTCTAGTACATCGTTTTCGAAATAACTATACCACTCACTTGTCTGCGAATCCGATTGCACAGGTCTAAAAGCCTCAGCGTAGCCCGCTACGCCTGCGTTTTTATACCAGCACACTCGAATCCGCATCCTACGCGATTGGTATAGTTATTTACGAAACGATGTACTAGAAAACTTTATTTTTATAATTATACACAACTCTCAGGGATTAATCAACTGGTGTAATTTCGGATTTATTGTTGAAAAATGTAGAAAAATGAATGGCTTATTTGCCTGATATATCCAAAAATAAAATATTCTTTCTCCCATTTAATCGCTCTAATATTTCTTCCGATTCAGCACTGATATTTCCAAATGCGCGCTCTGGTTTTCCGAGGAAAAATCCCTGGCCGTAATGTACTCCCAGGCTGTGCAGACATTCCAGCTCCTGTACTGTTTCTATCCCTTCTGCGATCAGAATTGCTCCTGTTGCATTACAGTAATCCAACAGGAGTTTCATCATGATCTCTTTTTTCTTATACTTGTGAATATCCCTTACCAGTTCTATATCCGCTTTCAGATAGTCAGGTGTGGTATTCACTACACGATTTAGGCCTGAATGTCCAGCTCCCACATCATCCAATGCTATCTCATATCCCTGATCTGCATAATGTTTCATGATCTGCTGCAATATCTGATAGTTTTCTATGTCTGATCTCTCTGTTATTTCGAATACAATATCAGAAGCAGGAACCCCTGCCTGTCTGTAAATTGACGATTGGCTGAAACACCGGATATATGGATTTTCTCTCTAATATCTTATAGAATTCATCTGCTTTGTTTACTTTCATCCTTTTATGATCACTCCCATACTTGCGTAAATCCCTTGCATCAGTTCACTCCCAATAGAGTACATGGTGATGTAATCAGAATTCCTGCAAATGAAATGAATATTTCATCACACGATTACAGATCGGGTGTTCATTACATTGGAAAGTATAGAAACATTGAGAAAAAAGTTCAATAGACTTTACTGAGGTTTAACTATATTTAACATGGGTCTTACGCTACTGTTCGTTTCGTTCTCAGTAACAGCTGACACCAAAGTACATCCTGCAAGAAATTCGGCTCAAAGTGCTTTCCTCGGACAGGTTCTGACACATTCCATGCACAAAATACATTCTGTTCCGTTTTTCCGTTTTCTGGAGTTATCGGTTATATCAACATTCATCGGACAAACTTTTTACATTTTCCACATGAAATACACTTCTCTTTGTCACACTTAACTCTGACTACAGAGAAATAACTCATAGGTTTCAGAAAGATCGTGACAGGACAAATATACTTACAGAACGCTCTGTTATCTTTGAATAGGAATGCCAGAATAATCCCCACAATATAATACAGAATATTCCCCACGATAAAAGCTATAAACATGATTTTCTCCATATTCTCTACGTGATTCAGAAAAAGTAGCACCACGAAAGAGAACGAAAATGCAAATGTAATATACCGGATGAAACCTATCTTTTTTCTTGCAGCCTGAGGCTTTTTATATGGTAAAAAGTCCAACACCATAGCTGTCCAACAGGCATATCCGCACCATCCTCTTCCAAACAAAAGTGGTCCGAATATTTTTGCAACAGCATAATGAATCGTAGCTGCTTCAAATACTCCGGTAAACAGATAATACCAAAAACCCTCAATCTGCATGTTCTCCTGACATATAAGTCCCAAATAAATCAGCATATACAAACCAACCAGAAGTTGAACGATCCTACGTGCATGCTTATAGTTAAACTGAAAAAGCAAAAGCCCAACAGTAATCGATGTTCCAATATAACTGAAATTTAAAAGATAAAACAGATTATCTTTGGTAAGCCATAGTGTAACAGCCACTATTTCAAATACTATCCACATTCCAAAGGGTGACAGCAATTTCCGTCTCGTATTCATACTCATTTCCTCCAGCGTTGTGCCCCTAACTTGATATCTACGAATTGCTCCGCTGCAAAGCAGCTCCCACAATTCTCATCATATCTCAATATAAAGTATTTGTCTAATGTTTCTATTAAGTAAATATTTGTCAGACCAATTTGCCATAAGTACCAGAATATCAGGATTTGCGAAGGCAATTTATAGTAGATTTTGGCATATACATTTCGATTTTTTTTGAGTATAATAATTCCGAAAAAGGTCACTGTTCACTCCGTTCCCAGCAACACGCTTCGCGATGCACAGAATTTATGCTAATCGCATAATCGCGCGGTATGTCTCGGGTTTTCTGTGACCTTCGCTCACAAAAAACACCTCGCGGGATTTTACCAGTGAACAGTAACCGAAAAAGTACTTTGATAGTAAATTAAATGCGACATTATCGCACAGGAGGCATGGGATATGATTATTACAATAGCAAGACAGTGCGGAAGCGGCGGACATGAAATAGGAAAAGAACTGGCTTCCAGACTTGGACTGGAACTCTATGACAGAAAGAAGCTGGAAGAAGAGGCCAAAAAACTTGGAAAGCTTGACGAAAACAAAGAATTTTTCCAGGAAAAGCAGTAAACAGCCTGCTCTACAGCATTGCTGTAAGCTACGGAGAAAGCAATCCGATGGAAAAATCTTTTGAACTTATACGTGAACTTACGCAGCAAAAACCTGCCGTAATCATCGGACGCTGTTCAGGAGCGATTTATGCAAATGATCCTGAGGCAACTACTGTTTTTCTTCACGCAGATAAAGACTGCCGTATCAAACGTGTAATGGAACGGGACGGTATTAATGAGAAAAAAGCTGCAAAGCTGATAAAGGAAGTGGATGAGAAAAGAGCATCTTTCCACAAATTCTGCACAGGCAAAGAATGGGAAGACGCCAGCCAGTATCAGCTGTCTATTGATACAGGCAAACTTGATATTTCCGATGCAGCAGACATGATCATAAATTATATCAATGCTAAAAATATCGGACAAAAGCACCTGTAATTTCCAAATAACACTGTAAAAATCAGGCACAAGTTTCCGAAATATAACTTGTGCCTGATTTGCATTTTCTTTTAATATTTACTGTTTGACTGATTGGATTCATCCATCGGATATCTCTGTAAATTCGCAGATAGACTTCTCAAATATGCTATACAACGCATCAATGTTCCAGGATATATTCCATCTGCCTTTCTTTTGTTTTCATACCCATTTTTTCATAGAACTTTTCGGCTGAAGTATTTCCTGCCCATACGTTCAGTGTCACTTCATAACAGCCCATTCGCTTTGCTTCATTTTTTACATATTCAAACAAGCTCTCGCCGATATGCTGTCCTCGTGCGTGCTGATCAACACATAGATCATCTATAAAAAGAGACTTAAACGGTACCATATTAGTTGAAAAAGGCTGTTCCTGTAATTGGCAAAATGCATATCCTACACAAACATCTTCCTCGTTCACTGCTACATATATGGGTTTTTCTTCTTTTCCTAATAGCTCTGTCAATTGGCTTACAGTATATTTTGTGGTACCGGGAATAAAAATATCAGGTCTTATATCTGCATGGATCTGCAATACCTGTCCCAACAGTTCAATTATTCTTAGAATGTCTTTTTCTTCTGCTTTTCTAATAGTCATTTTTTGTCCTCCAAGTAACAAATTATTCCACATGTCGATTTCTTTAAAGATATCTTCCCAGCATATTTTTCACACACTTTTCTACCATATCCATACTTTCTATACATACCTCTTTTTTCATTCCTGCCGCAATTCCCACAGTCAGGAGTTCTTTTCTGCCTGGATTACGTCCATTTCCGTCAACTGTTGTAGTATGCTCTCCATAGTATGTGTTACTGTAAGTAAGATCATATGCCGGACTCAGGCTCCATCTGTCTTTTTCATCATCATATAAATAGGTGAAATTCTTTGAATGATCATCTCTGTTATGTGCAAAAACATTAAAACACATCCTGCGAAACATCTCTCTCATATCTTTCTCATTATCTCTGGTTAATATTTTTGTTAGTTTCATCAGACTGTGATAATCCAGGCTTGGCTGCTCAAAATTCAACTCCAGCAACGCAGCAGCTGTCAGCATATGAATTCTCTTTGTTCCATTTTTATCTGATATCCTGTCAAACCGCTTAATCCCAAAATACCCCTCACAGTTCTCAGATGGAAACAGTCTGGTTTCACTCATTATAATACCACATTTTTTTGCGCAGCATGAATAATCATATTCCATCTTCCCTGCATTTTCTCCATCCACATGTGCAGGAAATTTAATAATCCATTCCTCTCCATTCACTGTAGTCATAATTTTTGGGCTGGCTCCACCACTTGTACCACCGAGACGATATAATTCATCCAATCTATCGGAGTATTCCGTATTTAGTATTTTCCGGCACTGCTCCGCAAGTTCATCCAGATCCACATCTCCATATTGTTCATCTATTTTTTTCTCCGGATAATAGGTAAGTGCTCCCATACCTGACTTTCCAACAATTGCCAGCCGATCCAGCACCGTTAATTTGTCTGGATTCTGCTTATGTGCACGTAGCAGACGATCCAACAACAATCTCCCCCAATTATCCGGCAAACTATCTGCAAATACTCCAAATAATCCGTCAAAATAATCTTTTGTCGGTACAAAAACCTGCTTTTTAAGGGGAAGTGAAAACGGACTGATCGGAAAACCATTTTCAATCCATTCTTCACTATATTGAAACGCAGCTTTATGGTCAGCTGTCATAGCCAGTGTTCCTACAAGTTTTTCATCATAAAATACCTGTAATGCATTACCTTCCCTCATTTATGACCTCCTGAATATCTTTATATGGAACATGCGTAAAAATATTTCTAAGCTCATCTGCAATATCCAAAGACATGGCAATCTTTGTCAGTGATATCAATGATATCTGTCCGGTAGTTTCGAATCTCTTAATTGAACCATAGCTTACTCCGCTCATGGAAGATAATTTTTCCTGAGAAATAGAGCGTCGTTTTCTGATATTACGCACTCTTTGTGCAAGCTTCTGATCCAGTTCCTCTGCTGTTTCCCATACAAACTGCTCCATTTTCCCTCCTTGCTTTTTATTATTTTATGGATATTATTTTATCCAGAATTTCGCTATTTCATTAAAATCAGATAATATTTTATCCAATATTATTCTATCATTTACTCTTTCATAAATCAAGCCTTTACCTATTCTTTATATATTATTGAAAATTTATCAAAAAAAGAAAAAGCACCTGATGTATCGTCAGATTGTGATATACTTTATGTATTACTTACAGACTCCCGGGGAAACAACTATGCAAAATATAATTCCCGATGAAAGATATTCTGTGGCTGACGAGGCCATTTTAGGTGCTTTTTTCAAATTGTTAAAAGAAAAGAAGCCTGACAGGATTACTGTATCCGACATCACTAAAACAGCTGGTATTGCCAGAAGTACCTTTTATAATCACTATCAGGACATCCCTTCACTGATCTCTGCAATTGAGGATAAAACTATTCATGATGTTTTTCATGATGGAAATTTCCAGCCAAAAAATGACCGGGATATCTGCAGTTCCTATTTTCTGACTCTGTGCCGATACACTATGGAAAATCCTTTTCTGTCCGGTCTTTTGAGCACGCCTCATGGCAATGATCTGTTTGAAAAAATGCTGACTATGCTCCATCATTATGTTACAGAAACTACATCTAATTCCAGGCCTGACAGGCATACAAAGGAAGAAGTTTCCTATGTGATCACCTGCGCCATCGGCAGTACCATCGGCGTTCTCCACAAATGGAGCCGGGATAATTTTAATCTGGCACCGGAAGTGATCGCTGATATTCTGTCTGAGGTTTTTTATCCGGTATGCTTCCACTTTTATCTTAAGCCTCTGTCTTATTCCAGAGGCTCATCAATCAGGACATCCTGTCTCCTGATTTTTTTGTTGTGTTGCGGATAAACGGATTTTTGCGGACAACCAATCCTGTAATGCGGCGATAGGTGGGCTGATTTCTGTTATATTCATCCAGAAATGCCTGAAGCTGTGCCTGAATTGCCTCTGCATCCAATGCTTTCGCTTCCACAACAGCCTGCTCCGGATAGATGCGGGCGGTCAGTCCATTGTCCTCACCTGTGACGATCACTTCTCCTATCAGCGGATTCAGAGCCAGCTTATTCTCAATCTCCTCCGGAGATACATTTTCACCGTTGGACAGGATGATCAGGTTCTTCACACGTCCATTGATAAACAGATAACCGTCTTCATCCATATATCCCTTGTCACCGGTATGCAGCCAGCCATCCTTTAAAGTCTCTGCTGTCTCATCAGGCATCTGATAATATCCCTTCATAACACTGCTTCCCTTTACCAGAATCTCACCGTTTTCGAATCTGATTTCTGCATTTTCAAGTGGTTTTCCAATAGAACCCTTTTTATTGTTTTCCAGTGTATTATTGCTGATAACAGGAGAGCATTCTGACATTCCATAGCCTTCCAGTACTTCGACGCCATATTCTGCAAAACGGTCAATATAATATGGATCCAGATGTGCACCGCCTGTAAAGATAATACGCAATTTTCCACCGAATACCTTTTCTGCCAGAACTGCCTTCGGAATTGACGGATCAGCGGCAGCCAGTCTCTTATAAATAGTCTCGATCATCATTGGAACCATAAGCATAATCTCCGGTTTGAAAATACTCATATTCCTTACCATATGGAGCAGGGAATCATTGATGCAAAGAGTTGCACCCAGAGAGAATCCCTTCAGCCAGTCCATAACCAGGCAGAATGCGTGATGGATTGGAAGCACACTGAGCACGGCAGTTCCCGGTTCTGCCGTAATCTTTACTGCCTCAACATTGGAGGCCAGATTATTCTGTGTCAGCATAACACCCTTGCTCTTTCCTGTTGTTCCGGAAGTGAAGATAATGGTCGCAATATCCTCTGCATCCGGGCAGACAGAATCTGATGATGCACTCTTTCCTGCATTTCGAAGTTCGCCAATACCGTATACCTTTGCCGGCGCATCCTCTACCTCTTCCTGAAGCATCCACACCTTCTGAAGTTTCGGGCAGTTTCCAAGAAATGCATCCAGATATGGTCTAAGCTTCGGACTTAAGAAAAGAGCGGCGGAATCGGAACGGTTAAGCAGATCGATCAGATCCTCACAGGGAAGTGCTGCATCCAGCGGTACTGCTGTGGTACATCCTGTAATGATTCCCAGATAACTTTCCATCCACTCTACAGAACTGGTTCCGATCAGTGCAATGTGCTTTCCCTCAAAGCCTTCTGCAAGAAGACCTTTTCTGGTGGAAACTACATTTTCCATCAGTTCGCCATAGCTTCTTTCCATAATTTCCTTTTTCTTGAGCCATTTTACTGCTTTTACTTCATCAAATTTACGTACACTTTCTTCTAATATATTTCTGATCAGCATATCTGTCCCCCATTATTTTCTGAACTATTCAAGTTATGGATATCCTGTCAGGTACAAAATATCCTTGACCCTGACATCTTTATAAGTTTTGCTTCGAAAAAAATTACTGAAGTTCTTCCAGCCAGATTTAACTTCGCCAAGAGTTGTGATCTTCAGCACTTCGCTCTCGTCAAGTTCAAGATCAAAGGTATCCTCAAGCTCACCTAAAAAGGACATAAAATCCAGAGAACTGAAACCCAGATCCTCGCGGAATCTCATTTCATTATTCATTTCTTCCGATGCTACCTTGCTATACTGTGCTACGATATTTTTAAATTCCATTTCCTGATTCATTGCATTTCCTCCTGATATTGATTTAGTTAAACCAGTTCCATAATTTCGCCGATGCTCATATCCGGCTCTGCGATTCCCTTGAAAAGAATACGCATCATATAATAATAGAGCAGTTCCATATCATGTTCCTCCAGATGAGCAGTCTGATAATGATAGGAGAAGTTCATACCTCCATCTTCTGTATGGGATACAGTCAGATACATCTTCTTGGTGGCTGCACCGTTTGCAAACCATTTTGCATGCTGACGGATAGTTCCAAGCATTTCATTCTCTACCTTCACAGTCATTGGCTGGTAAGTCAGATAACAGCTCTCATATCCTGTATGCTCCGGTGTATTGTATCTCTTTCTCATCTCATCCATAATAAATGCCGGATCGTAATTGCTGTGCATGTAGATACGATTCTGCATATTCTGGATCTCATAAGCAGCAGAAAGGAAATCTGTCTCCGGTGCGATCACTGTTCTGCATGGGAACATGATAGTTCTGCTTCCTCCAGAAGTCCATTCATCATGAGTAGAACGTCTGGATATAAAGTTCTGGATAGTGATATCTTCCTGTCCGTTATTTACCTTTGACAGATAGGTACGGATGCCAAGCAGAAGAAGGTTTGTCATAGACAGCTGATGGTTCATACAGAAATCGATCAGATTTTTAGTTGGTCCCGGCTCCAGATAATAATCCTTAACTGCCACAAACAGATCCTTCATCTCAATGTCAGAAGAACGAAGTTTTGGATTTCCATGACGTTTTCTTGCTTCCTCCAGTACGGACGGTCCCTGAATATCAGAATACAGAGGTTCGCCCAGTGCATCCAGCTGATCATCCCAGAATTTCTTATCTTTTGCAAAACGTTTCTCGTTGCCTGCTTTTGCAAGGTCTTTTTTCAGTACTGTCTCAAAGTCTGCCAGTTCCTGCGGATAGGCTGTTCCATATTTATAATAGGTATATAACTGAAACAGATCACCGATCATTACTACCAGACCACAGGAATCGATCAGTCTGTGATCCATATGTACAAAGAAACCATTATATCCTTCCGGCAGCTTCAGCATAGTAAACTCGCACATGGGAATGTCATCACCGTCAAAGGTTTCATATGCCCACTGCTGCATCAGCTCGTCTGCTTTTGCAAGGCTTCCCATTCCTGACAGATCCTTGAATCCGATATCTCTTGGATCCTGTTTTATAAGGTATTGCTGTACATTTCCGTCTTTATCAGGCTTCGTAAAACGGATTCTGGTGCATCCGGAACGTTCTGTCTCCATCTGAATACATTTTTTTAATAATCCAAAATCCAGTTCAGCCTGTACAGACGCCACAACACTGACACCGGATACCTGCTGTGTACCGTAATCCATGATCCAGTTATGGTGCATTTTCTGTGCTGCTGTTAAAGGATAGTAGTTTGTCATACTTTATTTAACCTCCATCACCCGTTTTTTCTCTTTTCCCGGGTACAAAAACATTACATACTTGTTCAGTAGCCCACAGTTATTTTAAAAATAATGTACTGGCAGCTACAACATTACTTTTTTAATTACGTGACAAAAAATAGCACAGATTTTTCCCAAATACCAGTACCCTCAGCACTTAATGAACACTTTACATAAAATTGACCGAGACTTATCATGCATTTAACAAAACGCATCTGATAAGTCCCGGTCAGGGATTGTTATCATTTCGTAATCGCCTTTGGCGGTTTGAAAACAGTCACATTATTTTTCAGAATTACTTGCCAATCATATTTCTCAAAAAACTCCATCACTGTACGCTGATACATTCCGGATCTGCATAGGCACTGCACAGATGCCTTGCTCCCTGTACAATGACCAGTTCCTTTGGTGCTTTGCACAGCATATAGTTCTGGAATGAATTGTTCGGGTACACATAAGTATCCTTCTCTCCATGAAAGAAAAGGACAGGTCTTGTATTCCTTTTCATAGCTTCTGTGGTATCTGCATCTTTCATACGAAATCCTGCCACAAAATGGCACAGACAGTCCATTTCCTTCAAAAGCAAAGGGATAATAATGCAGATGGAACCAGTTCGTCAGCATATCCCGCATCTGTCTTTCCATAGACTGAAAACCACAGTCTGACGACCAGTCCCTTCACCTCTGACGGAAGCCTGTATCCGGATGCCATCAGTACAGCGGCTGCTCCCATAGACTGTCCATACAGATAGATTGGAAGCTTTTCTTTATTTCTCTCGGACACATAAATTGCCCAACGCTGCACATCCCATTTTCCTTTGCTCCAAAGGTAATATATTTTCCTTCACTTTCTCCACAGCATCGCTGTTCCATAAACAGAAGATTACATTGATGCTCATGGAGATATTTTGCCATAAATGACAGGGAACCAAATCTGCTGCCCCTGTAACCATGGCTTAAGATAACAAACCGCTTTGCATGCTCTGCCGGCAGATAGAATCCGTGGAGTTTTAATCCATCCACGCTTTGGATATAACAGTCCTGCATCTTCTGAGCCTCGCACCATGCCCTGCTCTCCTCATATTCCTTTGCGTATCCGTTTCTGGGATGATTATCCCGTATATGAGATAATTCAAACCATTTCTTTACTTTCCTTTTTCCTTCCCCCTCTTTTGCAGCTAGACCCACCATGTTCAAAAAAGCGCCAGCCAATCTCCATAATTCCCGAGAAAAAAAGCAATACTGCTGCTGACAGCTTACAAATTTTTTTCTTCATCTGAATTTCTCCTGTTCTTTTTTAGATTGATATCCAGAAATATTCATTCCTGCAAGATAAAATTCTATTTTATTATGCTCTTTTTTTCATAAAATAAAAAGAGCCGCCGATTTCTTTCCAGACTTCCCGGATTACGGAATCAGTCAAGCGGATATCCGCAATCTGCTTCGCTACTTGCTCATAACCGAATAACTGCTCCGCAGTTTATCGAGACATTTTTTTCTTGCAGTTAACAATATAAATTCCTGTGCAAACCAGAATCAGTGCTATCAAACTTCCAATATTAAATGCCTGATTCACCTCTCCAAGCATCAGCGCAGACAAAATCACACTGCACAGGGGATTGACGAATCCAAAGATTGCAACCTTCGAAACATCATTCCATGCAAGCAATACAGACCAGAGTGTATATGCCACTGCTGAGACCATTGCCAGATAAAATATGATTGCCACACCTCCTGCTGTAACATTTCCCAGATGACCGCCCATTCCCACTCCTATCAGAGTCAGAACGATGCCGCCCATCGTAAACTGCGTTCCGCTCAGTACTACCGGCGATACTTTTCTGGAAAAAAGATTAATCAGAACTGTGGAAATTCCATAGGATAACTGAGCAATCAGAATAAATCCCTCTCCTGTCAGCTTAAACCCCATATCCAGGGAATTTCCCATCAGATTGATTACCACAACTCCCGCAAATCCCAGAACATATCCGGCAACTTTTCTGCCTGTCATCCGTTCACTCCGAAAAGCCAGACAGGACAGAAGAATTGCAATAAAGTTTCCAAGTCCGGTAATAATAGCGCCCTTGACTCCTGATGTATGTGCAACACCTATATAAAAGAAGAAATACTGTCCCACTGTCTGCGCCAGACATACCGGAACTGCGTATTTCAAAATTTCCCTGTCAGGAATCATCACTTTCCTTTCTTTAATGGAAGCAAAGATCAACACCAGAATCCCTGCCAGCGTAAAACGAACTCCCGCAAAAACAATCTGGCTCGCGGTATCTGCGGAGTCTACCTGCATCAGACGATAGCCGGTCTTGATCACCGGAATCGCACTTCCCCACAAGATGCAGCAAACACAGGCAAGAAGCGCTACAATACCGGTTTTTGTTAATGTATTTTGTTTTTGTGTCATTTGTAGTTTTCTCTCTTTTCATTTGTATTTCTGTATTTCGCCTTTCCATTGTATCACAGATTTCTGAATAATTGTTAGTGCTTTTTGACACTTTCTTTATTTTTAAAAACACAAAATTTTACGGCATTTTGAGTAAGAAATCAAAAAGCAGAAATGTCTTTCACGAATAAAATCGCTTCAGACATTTCTGCTCTATCTGCTGCCCTGTCTGATATACTTCAGACACAGGATAAATATACAATTGCCTACAATACAGAATCAATCAGTTTTCTTGTGTAATCCATCTGTGGATGATCAATGGTCTCATCCGGTGTTCCGCTCTCCACAGTCTTTCCATGATAAAGGACAAGAACTCTGTCGCAGAATGCCTGAACCAGTGCCAGATCATGACAGATCAAAATAAATGAGAGATTTTCTTTCTTTTTCAGTTCGATCAGTAACTCCAGAATCTGCTTCTGAACCGTCACATCCAGTGCACTGGTTGCTTCATCACAGATCAGAATGGACGGATTGACTGCCAGTGCTCTGGCGATTGCAGCTCTCTGGCACTGACCACCGCTTACCTGATGGGGATAGCGGTCTGCGTATTCTTTTTCCAGCCCGCATCTTTCCAGAAGTTCTTCTACTTTTCTACGGGTTTCGGTACGGCTTATCCCCATATTTCTCAGGCTTTCTCCGATTCCGTCCCCGAGCGTACAACGTGGGTCAAAGGATTCCATTGGCATCTGAAATACCATCTGAATATCCCTGTAAATTTCCCGAAGTTCTTTTCCTTTTATATTGGTAATATCTTTTCCTTTCAGAATCACTTTTCCATCTGTAATACTTTCCAGATGTGTAAGCATCTTTGCAATCGTGCTTTTACCGGAACCGGATTCACCTACAATTCCCAGACACTCTCCCTGTTTTAATTCAAAACTGACATCATCTACTGCTGTTAATGTCTTTTTCCCGGATATAAATGTCTTCGTAAGATGTTCTGCTTTTAAAATCGTATCTGCCACCTGTCTGCTCCTCCTGAACTCCAAACTTATATATGTTCTCTCTTCAAATGAAGCACCGAATTCATCAACTTCTGCGTATACGGATCCTGCGAATGATCCAGAACATTTTTCGTTTCTCCATAATCCCTGACAGTTCCGTTCTGAAGTACCAGTATCCTGTCGGCCATCGCCCTCACCACACCAATATTATGCGTTACCAGAATCATCGCTGTCTGATATTCTTTTCGCATCATCAGAAGCTCCTCTACTACCTGTTTCTGCACTGTAACATCCAATGCACTGGTTGGTTCATCTGCAAGGAGAAGATTCGGATGCATGATCATAGCCGCACAGATACCCACACGCTGATTCATGCCCCCCGAAACTTCAAAAGGATAACTGTCCAGCACACGTTCATAATCATCCATACCGATTTTCTTCATAATCTCCCCGGCACGTATCCGGGTTTCTTTTTTCGATATTTTTTCATGTGCAGATACAGCTTCATGTATCTGCACACCGATTTTGCGCACCGGGCAAAGCGCCGCCTTACAGTCCTGAAATACCATCCCGATTTCTGTTCCCAGATACCTGCGTAGTTTCTTCTCACTCATATCTGTGAGACTTTCCCCCAGATACCTGATATCACCCTTTGTCACCAGACCTTCCTCTCCCAGAAGTCCCATAATCGCTTTAATAATCGTACTTTTTCCGCTTCCGGATTCTCCTACAATTCCAAGGATTTCTCCCTGTTTCAGTTCAAAACTGACATCCTGAACTGTCGGTTCTCCATTATAGCTGATCGTAACATGATCTACTTTCAGCAAAGGATCTGCCATACTCTTCTCCTTTAAAGAAATCATTTGTGTTCTCCCGATTTTTACTGACACTCCCCACTATAGCAATCCTCTAAAATAAGGGGTTTCGTCATAGCATATAACTCTTACTGTACATCCAGATCCGCAGTAATTTCATAATAATCACAAGGATGTGCTGCCATTCCTGTTACATTGGCTTTCGTCACGATTCCCATGTTCAGATGTGAAACAAAGAAATACGCATCATCGTCCAGAATCTTCTGCTGAAGTTCTACAGCCAGTTTTCCTCTCTCATCTGTATCAAAAGTCTGATGAAGCTGCTCTGTCAGTTTCGTTACTTCGTCATTCTGATAATTTCCATAATTCTTAGAACCAGTCACTGTACTGCTGAAAAAATATTCCGGATCACCGGTAGGCGCTGTTGTTAAAGAGCTTACATAAACATCAAACTCTCCGTTTTCTGCATAAGTTCTGTGATCAGAGGTATTATTTACAGACACATCAATTCCAATCTCTTTCAGAGTTGCCTGTGCATATTCTGCAAGCTTCGGCTGCTCCAGACGTGTCGGATAAGTAAGCCAGTTAATAGTCAGCTTCTGTCCGTCTTTATCCACATAGCCATCACCGTCTGTATCTGTCCATCCTGACTCCTCCAGAAGTTTCTTTGCTTCTTCCGGGTCATAAGATACTGTTTCTACTGCATCATTTCCATAAGAAAAACTGCCCGGGAATGCTCCCTTTGCCGGGATTCCTCTTCCTTCCATGATCACAGAGCAAAATCCCTCTTTATCAATTCCCATTTCAATTGCCTTACGCACATTCTGATCCTGAACAATTTCGGAATCCATATTAAACTGTCCGAAGAAACAGCGGCTTGTAGCGCAGGAATTGATCGTATAATCCGGATTTCCGTCAAACAGAGAATAGTTATCATACTGAAGTCCATAGGTTCCCTGAATATCACCTGTCTGTAAGGCAGCAGTCAATGCACTTCCATCCGCAAAGGATTTGACTGTGATTTTATCTACATTTACCTCACCGCCCCAGTAATCCTCATTTTTTACAAGATCGATCTGAGTTGGTGTAACCTTTTCTGCAATATAAGGACCGGTTCCTGCTACATTGGCAGAGCCGCCTTCTCCCTGAATACCATAATCCATATCTATGATCGCGCCGTATGGATCTCCCAGATAATTAATAATCGCCGGGCATGGCTCTGTAGTATAAATAGTAAGTGTAAGTCCATCTGCTTCTATGTGATCGATTTTCAAGTCATATGGTGCACGGTCATGAACTGCGATCAGATCTTCCAGACATTCCTTTACAGCTTCTGCATCCATGGCACGTCCACTGGAAAATTTCACTCCGTCGCGAAGTGTGATCTTTACCGTAGTATCATCCACAAACTCATAATCTGTTGCAAGCCATGGCTCCACTTCCATATTATCGTTGTATTTAAAAAGAGTCTCTCCCACACCATAGCGGAGTGCGCTCCATCCTGAATAGTTATCATGTGGATTCAGTCCTGCATCTCCCATCTCTTCACTGTAACCGGTGGTTCCATATACAAATGTTTTCTCTCCATCTGCAAATACTGTAGTTGATAAACCTGCTGTCAACATAGCGCCTGTCAGTAATACTGCAAAAATTTTTCTTTTCATTTGTTTTTTTCCTCTCTCTTATTCTTTGCTCTTTGCTTTGGATCCATATAATCTCTCAGTGTATCACCAAGAAGATTAAATATCATAACTGTTATAAAAATTGCCACACCCGGAGCCAGTACCATCCAGGGTGAAATCTGTAGCATACTCCGTCCATCATTAATCATGCTTCCCCATTCCGCTGCCGGAGGCTGTACGCCAAGTCCCAGAAAGGAAAGTCCCGCAAGTTCCATCATCATGGTTCCTATATCCAGGACTGCAGTTACCAGAATCTGACCTGCAATATTGGGCAGAATATGTTTAAAAAGGATTTTCGGTACACTGCTGCCTGACATTTTTACTGCCATCAGATAGGGCGAATCTTTCTGTGCCAGTGTCAGCCCCCTTGCAAGTCTTGCAAATTTCGGCCAGCCGATTACTGCCAGTGCAATGATCGCATTCTGTATTCCGCCGCCAAGAACCCCGGCAACTGCCAGTGCAAAGACAAGGCTTGGAAATGCAAGAAACAGATCTGAGATACGCATCAGTACAGTATCTGCAATCCCACCGCACCATCCGCAGATCAGTCCGATCACAGTTCCTGTAACCGTAACGATCGAAACAAGCAGGAGCGTCGCATAAATACTTGTTGTACTTCCCACCAGAACTCTTGAAAACATATCTCTTCCATAACGGTCTGTTCCCAGAATATGTTCCGGACCCGGCGGTTTCTGTGCCAGAAGAAGATCCTGCGCATAGGGATCATACGGACAGAGTTTTCTGGCAACGGCGGCAACAATAAGTAAGATCAGTGTCAGTATTGTGAAGAAAATCAGTTTTTCCCTGATATGGTTTTTCTTTATTTTCTGTTTACGGACAGTAACTTTTTTTCCGCTCATGCCTGATCACCCCCTAATCTGACGCGGGGATCCAGGTAATGATAAATGATATCCGTAATAAGATTCACAACAACGTAAATAATCGCCATCCATGCGACATATGCCTGAATGATCGGATAATCTCTCATAGTAATAGCATCTACTGCCATCTTCCCCACACCATCCCACATAAAAATGGTTTCTACAATTGTGGTTCCACCCAGAAGACTTCCTATAGAAAGTGCAAGCAGCGTAATGATCGTAAGCATGGAAGATTTCATGACATTTTTCCATATGATCACACTTCCTCTTACTCCTCTTGCCCTTGCACCTTTTACGTAATCCTTATTTAACTCCTCAAGTATCGTAGCACGCACCTGCCTGGTATATTTGGAAGCCATTGAAATTGCCAGGGTTAAAGTTGGAAGCACAAGGCTCAATGCCTTATTATCTGTAGTGATGACCGGAAACCACCCCAGCCGTATTGACAGAAAATACATCAATACCAGTGCTGCAAAGAAGTTCGGCATAGAATTTCCGATAAAGCTGAAAAATCGTATCAGATAATCGATCAGACAGTTATGTTTTACTGCTGAAAGAATCCCCAGTGGAATAGAAATTAGCATTGTCAGTAATACAGAAGAAATCGTCAGAAGAATCGTAGCTGGAAGTTTTTCTATGAATGTATCATAAACATCTCTTTTTGATACATAGCTCATTCCCATATCTCCGGTTGCCATTCCTGTGAACCATTTCGCATACTGGACAAGAAACGGCTGATCCAGCCCATATTCTTTCTTTGTCTCATCAATTACTTCCTGCGAAACTGCCGCTCCTGCATTTTCATACATATAGGTAACAGCATCTCCTCCTGCCAGATGCATCATGGCAAATGATAAAAAGTGATTCCGATCAGAACCGGAATCAGCAGAAGAAGCCTTTTTACAATATATTTTATCATAAGTTCTCCTTTTTCCATGTGACGCTGTATACTCTTCCTGCAACATCACATCCTGCGGATTTTACAGGATTTCATAACATTTCAGTACTTTCACTATAGCATTACGAAGACTGCTATAAACACTATTCTGCTGAATAATCACAAAATTTCTGTAAATCCACCGATAAGTCTAACAAATGACAAAAAAGCACACAACCCCTCGGGAGGGTTATGTGCCATTCTTAATTTGAATACTTTATCCGCATTTTGGAATAAGTCTTATTTAACTCTTCGGAAGCCTGCCCTTCAGGAACGTCAGAAATTCTTCTACACTGTCGTCCATTTTTTCACCTTTGTGGAACATGTAACCAAAAATAACCTTATTATTCCCCAATTCCAACGGTATCCCCGGTGTAGTTCCTTTTTTGTTTTCTGAAAGATAGCTTCCGCTCACATTGGAAACCTTACTGTTCTTGAGCATCTTCTCCATAATATAATCACTGTTGGTCAGTACGGAAATATCTAAATCTCTCCACTGGAACGCATTCTCCTGCACAGAACCAAGATCAAAGAATTCGTCCTGATAATTCTGGATAAACCGAATCCCCTCCAGTTCTTCCAGCCGGACTTTCTCTTTTCCGGAATCATAAAATTCAGTCTGACGCCCCGGATAAAAATCACATCCGTCTCATACATCGGTACGAATTCCATCTTATTCTTCGCCAGTTCATGCAGGAAATTCTCCTGCTGCTGGCTCAGGATATACACAAATCCTATGTCGTCCATGTAATCCCGCACTCTCTCCATCACACTTCTGACACCGGCTGTTGTCAGCTGGAAATGGTAATTCTTCTCAAATGTTTCATTATAGAAATCTACAAACTGATTCGCAAACCAGGAACTGGGATTCATAGAAATTCTGACCCACTTCGTCATCCCCCTGGATGCCATGTTCTCAAGTACATCTATTTCATTCGTGATCCTGCATGCATAATGATAAACCTTCTGTCCCTGAACAGTCAGACGGATTCCTCTGGGAAGCCTCTCAAAAAGCTGCATTCCCAGAGTATCCTCCAGAGATTTTATCACCTTGCTCACACTCGGCTGTGTAGAATACAGAACTTTCGCAGCATCACTGAACGATCCTGTCTGCGCACATGCCACGAAATACTGCAATTGTTTTAAATCCATAAAATATCCCTCTGCTACCTGAAAAAGCCAGTTTTCGCAATTATACTTTTCCAGATAGTTTTTCTTTTTTATAATAGTTATATCAGCAAAGCTAACGTTCCAACAACAATAAGAAGCAGTCCTGTCCCTGATTTCAATGACAGTTTTTCATGGAATACAATATATGAGAATGCAATGGTCACAAGGATACTCAGTTTATCAATCGGAACTACCACACTGGCCGGACCTGTCTGAAGTGCTCTGTAATAACATAGCCAGGATATTCCCGTTGACAGTCCTGACAAAATCAGAAAGATCAGGACTTTTGCTGAAATATCTCTGATTCCGCTTTGTGCCCCGACCACAAATACCATAAGCCATGAAAAAACTAACACTACACCTGTTCTTAATGCTGTCGCAACATTAGAATCTGTGTTTCTGATTCCGCATTTTGCCAATATGGCTGTCAAGCCTGCAAACAGAGCAGAACCAAATGCAAATAATATCCACATATTATTTCCCCTCCATTACCCAGGCAAATGCTTTCGCAATTCTTATATCCGGTTCTCTAAAATGATTGCCCTGATTCCATTCCAGGTTACAATTGATCCCATGCTCTATGAGCCACCCATATCCCATCCGGATACAGTTTCCAACCTGTGACATCACCGAATTTCTCGTTTTTTCTTCTCTGTCACCAAGACTTAGATAAACTGTCTCACTTTTAATTTCATGTTCCTTCATATACTCAATAAATCCCGGAAACCAGACAGACGGTGAAGCAGCTGCAATGCCGGAAAATACATCTGTCTGATATGCTGCCCATAACGAGAACAGCCCCGCAAGAGAATATCCCCCGATATAATATGTCCTGCTTTTGTCTGTGCATAATGTCAGAATCTGCTCCAGTGTCCTGACAGCACCATCACCAAAGTCTTCATTTCCGAACACTGCCGGTGCTTTCCATGGAGACAACTCATAATTCCAGTCATCAACTTTTGCAGCAATGAGTCTGAAATCTGTTGAAGTCCGTTTCCGGATTTCTTCAACCTCATTCTTAAGAACAGATAATTCATGATCACCAGTCAACTGAATCAAAACAGTATCCGCATCTGGATTTCCATACTCATATATAGTCATATCTATCTGCTTACCTCGTAAAAATTTTTTACTTTCTCAAGTTCCTTGACTTAAATTTTATTTTCAGCAAATTCAGTCAAACAAAAAATCTCTTTATATTGACTCTATTCTTCACTTTCTTTATTTCAAGTCATTCATAATTCCATTTTAAGATGACCACAATTCTGCTTTTCTTTTTTTAAGTCATTCATATTCTCTTCTATACATGACTGTAATTGTACTTTTTTCGTTTCAGGTCATTTTCATCGGTTTCTTAAGATGACCGTAATTATACTTTTTTCGTTTCAGGTCATTTATATTCCTATTTTCAGATGAACATAATAGACGAATTGAAATTTATAGTCATTATTTTTTCTTGTCTTATCACAAAACCAGTGCAATTATGTCTTTTTTTCAGCAGGAGAATATACCGGTCTTTTTTACTTTGTCATAAAATCAAACACGCTCTAACATAATCCGCAGAATTTCTTTGTCTGTTTCTTTCATTCCTTCTTTGCCGATCTGTCCTACACAGCTGATGGTTTCGCCGGCTTCTTCCTTGAGGATTCCGGTGTATGGCGCATAGGACTGACCGTTCATAGCAAGATGATGTGCCAGGAATGCAGCATCAAGACTGGCGGCAATTTTCGCTGCACAGGATATTTTCGCTCCATCACAGATGATTCCCGGAATATTGGCAAGCGTATTCTCTATGGTCTTCTTGATCACAGAAAGTTCGCCACCGCCCATGTAAGTAATTCCGGCCCCGGCTGCACAGGATGCAGATACCGCACCACAAAATGCGGAAAGTTTACCGATGTACTGTTTCTGGTACACAGTTAAGAGGTTAGAAAATACCAGTGCGCGGTAAAGTACATAGTCCGGAAGTTCCATTTCTCTGGCATACACGATCAGAGGTACAGAACAGGCAATTCCCTGGTTTCCGCTGCCTGAGTTGATGACTACCGGCATGTCACATCCGCCCATTCTGGCTTCGGAAGCTGCGGCTGTAAGGCTGCGCATTTTTGTGAGCATATCATTGGAATAGGTTTCACGGATGATCCGGCCAATTCCAAGACCGTATTTACCAGTCATTCCTTCATGGGCGATTGCCATATTGCTGCGGATCTGATTTTCTATAATTTCTTTGACATCATCAAGTTCTACAGTATCTGCAAATGTTTTAATATCTTCCAGATTGAGCAGAGTTCTGTCTGCTGCAGCTGGAGTTTCACCGGATTTATGATCTGAATCCAGCAGGACTTCCTGATTCTTTACGATTTTGGTTACATTAATATGATCGTATTTAATTTCCAGACTTACTGTATCATCTCCTGCCTGCATTTCTATAATAAAGTGCAGGACTACCGGGGAGTCCAGAAGTTCTACTTTGCATATCTTTTTGTCCAGAAGTTCACAACATCTCTTTCTTCCGGATTCATTTACCTTCGAAAGAACTTCCATATTCAGGGATGGGTCTCCGGCTACTGCACCAAGGACTACACCTGCTTCAATTCCAGTCAATCCGCCGGAGTTTGGAATGATAACACAACGGACATTTTTTATAATGTTTCCACTGCATTTTGCTGTGATATGTTCCGGTTCTTTTCCCAGAACTTCTCGTGCCCTGGCAGCTCCATATGCCAGTGCGATCGGCTCTGTACATCCCATTGCGGGAATCATTTCTTCTTTCAGAATGCCTATGTAATTCTGATATATTCTCTCATCTAACATTGTGCTGATGTCTCCTGTTCATTTGTAATTCTACATAATTTAAGTATGACATAACACTATCAGAATGTCCAGAAAGAATCAGCCCAGTGTACCGTCATTTTCTGTGCGGTTCATGTATATATAAATCCCACATTCAGGATAATTCCCGTTACTGTTGCCACCGGGGCAGCCAGTCCGATCTTGGTAAGGCTTGCATCTGGCTGGATACTCATAAAATATGCCAGTGGCAGACGTACCAGAAGGGTCTGGATCAGTCCCTGGATCATTACCCAGACTGTCTTGTTATTTCCATTGAAATAGCCAATCATACTGAACAGGATTGCCGTCACTATGGTTTCCGGTGCAAAGCCTTTCAGATAGTCAAATGCCTTACTGATAACTTCTGCATCTGTGGAGAAAATACCAGCCAGCATATCACCTTTGAACATAACCAGTATAAATACCACACATCCCACAGCAAGCCCTACTCCGATTCCTGTAAACATGGACTGTTTTGCTCTTTTTTTCTTGCCCGCTCCTATGTTCTGGGATACAAAGGATGCCATAGACTGCATCAGAGAACTTGGTACCAGCATGGCGAAGTTAACGATTTTGCAGGCAACCCCGTAGCCGGACGAAGCCTCCAGTCCCAGACGATTTACGAATGCACAGAGCGCAAGGAAGGAAATCTGTGTCAGACATTCCTGCAATGCAAGAGGAAGTCCGATTTGAAGAAATCTTTTGCACTGCACATTCAGCCTGAAGTCTTTTTTTGTGATCGTAAACGGAAGTTTCATTTTAACAAGCAGGATAAGTGCGAATACCACGCTAAGTGCCTGAGCTGCAACTGTCGCAATGGCAGCTCCGGCTGCATCCATATGAAGTCCCGCTACCAGCACCAGATCTCCGATCACATTTACAATACATGCCACCAGCACAAACAGAAGCGGTGATTTACTGTCACCCAGTCCACGAAAAATTGCAGACAACAGGTTGTAAGCTACAATAAAGAAAATACCGCCGCCACAGATACGTACATAACTGGATGTAAGACTGACGGCTGATTCCGGCGCCTGCATCAGCACAGAAATCGGATGTGCAAAAGCTACCATTATAACAAACAGCACAGCCGAAATCATTGTAAACACAATTGCACCGCCGCCGATAACAGCTCCTATCTTTTCCGGTCTTCTTTCTCCCAGATAGCGGGCAATCAGAACTGTAATACCCATTGCAAACTGTACAACCACAAAAGTAACCAGGTTTAAGACCTGGCTGCCTGTAGAAACTGCAGAAAGTCCGGCAGTAGAGCCAAACCTTCCCACAACAAGAAGGTCAACTGCACCATATGCTGCCTGCAGGATCAGTGCCCCGAGAATGGGCATCATAAAAGAAACCAGCTTTTTCAGAATATTTCCCTGTGTGAAATCAGATCTGTCATTTGTCATAGTGATTCCTCCTCTCACACATGATCTGGTAAATTTTTCAATTGTCCGGATCATGCAGTCAGCTTCCTCTTCGGATATCTCACTGAGATAGGGAACCAGTTCCCCAAAATAATACTCATTATATTTCTGTGACAGTTTTCTTCCTTCTTCTGTAATGGATATATAAGTGACACGTCCGTCATCCGGGGAAGAAATTTTCCGGAGATATCCCTTTGTTTCCATTTCCTTTACAGTTCTGGTAACACCGGGACGTGGAAGATTCATTACATCACTGATATCCGATATCTTTACCTGGATTCCCTGTTTTTCCAATGCATGAATGTTATCCAGATACTGAATGTAAGACGGGGTAACTCCCTGTGGCAGCGGCGGAAGCAATTCCCGTATCCGCTTCGCCTGATAGCATGCATCCAGCATTCGCTTGATTTTTTCAGTTGTCATATTGTACGCTCCTATATAATTATCTTTGTTAATTACCATTGATAATTATATGCAGATTCTGAAATTTGTCAATCCACAAAATTACTATTGAACCGTAATCTGGAAAGTTCTATAATGAGTTCCGACATCAGAAATCGAGGAAATACAATATTTCCGATGACGGACATTTTTAAGAATACGAGGTGGATATTTGTGAATATCAGCATACTGCTCATGGAACAGATCATTCAATTGTTTCTTATGATCTTCATGGGATATTTGATCGTGAAGTTGGGCTTGTAAAAGATGAAGACAGCAAGGTTTTATCCAAAATCATTCTCTATCTGATCATTCCCTGTGTAATCATCAATGCTTTTCAGGTAGATTACACGATGGATACTGTAAAGGGATTGTTGCTTGCTCTGGCTGCATCTGTCATGACCCAGGTTCTTCTCCTGATCATTATCTCCATAGCCGGAAAGCTTTTGCATCTGAATGAAGTGGAAATTGCTTCTGTTTATTATTCTAATTCAGGAAATTTGATCGTACCCATTGTGACCTTTATTCTTGGACAGGACTGGGTTTTATATGGATGTGTTTTTATGAGTGTACAGCTTATCTTTCTGTGGACACACTGCAAAAAGATTATCAGCCGGGAATCTTCCTACGACTGGAAAAAGATTGTGTTAAATATTAACATGATTTCTATTTTTATCGGTGTTGTACTTTTTTTCGCAAAAATCCATTTGCCGGAGATCATCAATAATACTCTTGGCTCAGTGAGCAGCATGATAGGACCGGCCAGTATGATCGTAACCGGTATGCTGTTTGCAGGAATGAATCTGAAACAGATTTTTGCTGACAAAAGAGTATATTTTGTATCATTTCTTCGTCTGATTGCAGTGCCTTTGCTTGCACTTGTAATGATTAAGATCAGCCATCTGGCTATGTTCTCTGCAGACGGAAATAAAATCATGCTTATTGTCTTTCTGGCGATCATCACACCGTCTGCTTCCACAATAACCCAGATGTGCCAGGTATACGGAAATGATTCACGCTATGCCAGTGCCATCAATGTCATGACTACACTGTTCTCAATTATTACAATGCCGCTGATGGTAATGTTATTTGAGGCAGTTATATAAAACAATTACCTGCACATGAAAAAAGAAAGGAAATTACAATGAATATTACTGTTTATCTTGGAGCTTTGGAGGGGAATGATCCGGCACTTGGAGATGCTGTCCGGGAACTTGGTACATGGATTGGAGAAAGCGGAAATTCTCTGGTATATGGAGGTTCAAAGTCCGGTCTTATGGGACAGATAGCAGAAAGTGTGCTGAATGCCAGAGGAAAAGTAACAGGCGTGGAACCACAGTTTTTATAGATTCTGAACTGCAGTATGATGAGATCACAGAACTGATTGTCACAAAAGATATGGCTGAAAGAAAAGCAAAAATGATTGAACTAGGTGATGCATTTATTGCATTTCCGGGAGGCACCGGTACTCTGGAGGAAATCGCAGAAGTTATGTCCATGGTTTCCCTCAAACACCTGGATGCCCCCTGTATTCTGTATAATCTGAATGGATATTATGACAGCCTGAAACAGCTTCTTGACCATATGATCAAGATGGGGCTGTCCTCAGAAAATCGTCAGCAGGGAATTTATTTTGCTGATGATATGGAAGATATTAAAGCACTTCTGCCAGAGTGTGTTTGAAAATATAACGAAGGGACAGGAGATTATAAATAACTCCTGTCCCTTCTGTGAATATGTGTAACAGCACCGATTATTTTCGGATAGATTCAACCAGATTTCTGGCTTCTGCTGTCAGCTCTTTAATTTTGTCAAATGCACCTGCTTTTACAAGATCTCCTTTTACCATCCAGCTTCCGCCACAGCATATGATCTTGTCAAAGGAGAGATAATCCTCCAGATTCTTTGCATTAATTCCACCCGTAGGCATAAATTTAATTCCTGTGTAAGGTGCTGCCATGGCTTTGATCATGGCAACTCCTCCTGCCTGTTCTGCAGGGAAGAATTTTACAGTTTTCAGGCCGCGTTTCACTGCCTGTGCTACTTCAGAAGGAGAAATGCATCCCGGTAAAACAGGAATCTCTTTTTTCAGGCAATAGTCTACAATCTCCGGATCAAAGCCAGGGCTTACAATAAACTTTGCACCTGCTTTCACAGCTGCATCTACCTGCTCTGTGGTAAGTACAGTTCCTGCTCCAACCAGCATTTCCGGGAACTTTTCTGCCATCAGACGGATGGACTCTTCTGCTGCCGCTGTACGGAAAGTAACTTCCGCACATGGAAGTCCTCCTTCTACAAGTGCCTGAGCAAGCGGCACTGCATCCTTTGCATCTTCCAGAACTACTACAGGGACAACTCCCACTTCATGAAATCTTTCTGCTAAATCTTTCATTCGAATTTTCTCACCTTTCATAATGTTTTATCGAATATCATCCATAAATCCTGATGTTTTATCTCTTAATATCAAAATTCATTTCCATCACATGTCTGATCAGGAAACATCATCTGTAATATTTCCGTCTCCATGGATCG
>ENA-OQEX01000315-OQEX01000315.1-human-gut-metagenome-genome-assembly--contig:-NODE-315-length-27357-cov-2.359860_pt1 | contig 27357 bp, 38 predicted proteins | sample MGYA00242802_ERZ504649 | MGnify/ENA primary metagenome ERZ504649 (study PRJEB26092, sample SAMD00036194) | human gut metagenome | host: Homo sapiens | study: EMG produced TPA metagenomics assembly of...
CGCCAATACCGATTGCCTGACCATCCTTGACATAGCATACGGAGTTGGACTGGGTATATTTCAGCGTAATCAGAGAGATCAGCAGGTCTCTCTTATACTTTTCCGGAATCTCCTTGTTGTCGGTGACTACATTGGACAGCATCTCTTCGTCGATCTTGAGGAAGTTGTGACCCTGTTCAAATGTAACACCGAACACCTGTTTCCGCTCCAGGTCTGCCGGACGGTATGCCGGGTCGATCTGGATGATGTTATAAGTACCCTTGCGCTTGGATTTCAGAATTTCCAGAGCCTCCGGCTCGTAGCCCGGTGCAATGATACCGTCAGAAACTTCACGCTGGATCATCTTTGCAGTGGGAACATCGCAGACATCCGACAGCGCAATAAAATCACCGTAAGAAGACATACGGTCTGCGCCTCTTGCTCTTGCATATGCACAAGCCAGCGGAGACAACTCGCCCAGGTCGTCTACGAAATAGATCTTCTTCAGCGTATCAGAAAGCGGTGCGCCAACTGCTGCGCCGGCAGGAGATACGTGCTTGAAAGACGTTGCTGCGCACATACCGGTTGCCTCTTTCAGCTCAGACACCAGCTGCCAGCCGTTGAAAGCATCCAGCAGGTTGATATAGCCCGGCTTGCCGTTCAGCACAGTGATAGCAGATCGCTGCCGTCTTCCATATAGATGCGGGACGGCTTCTGGTTCGGGTTACAGCCGTATTTTAATTGCATTTCACTAGACATGAAAGTGCCTCCTTACTGATTCTTATTTACGATTCTGGTTTCGGTTTTCTTGGTCTTGAGGTCAATGTAGCGAACAAACAGAGACACCTTATTCTCTGCATTCAGACTGTTCCACAGCATTTCTGTGAACGCATCAATATCACCGGAAACAGCGATCTTCTGCGGCTCGCCGGAAAAGCTGGGCAACGGATTTCCGTCGCCTCATAGGTATGGATAAAATGACCCACGCCGGCAATCGGGTTGGAATATGCAAAGGTGTATCTCTGGCAGGAGGTGGGATCTCCGTCTGCACTCTTCAAGATGGAAAGCGCATAGGAGAAACCGTTATTGCTCTGGTCAATGAGACCGGAGATACGAGGGGTATAGTTGGGTGCATCCGGCTCGAATTCCCGTGTCCGCAGGGACTCTTCAAAAGTTTTCCCTGCCTGCATCAAATCATACACGGTATCTGTCTGGTCACCATTGGTAACAATGGTGTAATCTCCCAGAACACGCACCGGTGCATAGATGATAAGGCTGGGGTCTACCATCTTGGACGGGTCAAATGCCTGTGTCCGGATGCCGGCACCGTCCTCTACAAAGACACGGTTGCGGCTGTTTTCACTTCTTCCCATAATAAAGTATGCGGAGACAGCGTAGTTTCCGTCTTCCGATCTGCCGAGGACAATGCCTCTGCCCGGATAGGAATTCTGCTGCAATTCCTGCTGCAATGATGCAATTTTCATAGTTTCCTCCTGCTTGTTTTCAAATGTATCCTTTGCGTATCTTCTGTTAGTCCTTGATCCAGACCGTTCTGCCCTTGACTTCCAGCTGTCCGTTGCAGAACAGGCTGACTGCACGTGGCAGGATCTTCCACTCTGCCTGTTCCATGACCCGCTTTTGCAGAGTCTCCGGTGTATCATCTGGCTCTACGGCTACTGCCTGCTGCAAAATGATCGGACCGTCATCGGCAACCTCATTCACAAAATGCACCGTTGCTCCGGTCAGTTTCACACCACGCTCCAGCGCTGCCTCATGCACACGAAGTCCATAATAGCCTGCGCCGCAGAATGCCGGAATCAGAGACGGATGCACATTGATGATCTGGTTATGATAAGCACGGATGATGGTCTCATCCAAAATGGTCATAAATCCAGCCAGAACAATCAGATCGGCATATTCCTGGAACAGTGCCTCCAGCAGCACTTTGCTGTATACTTCACGGGATTCGAATTCCTTCGGCACGATCACACGAGTACCGATGCCGTTTTCCTTAGCTCTGGTTAGCGCATACGCATCCGGATTGGATGAGATCACGCAGGTGATCCTGCCGTTGGGAATCTGTCCGTTTTTCTGTGCGTCGATCAGTGCCTGCAAATTCGTTCCGCCGCCGGAAACCAGCACAACAATATTTTTCATAGTTGCTCTGCCTCTTCTCTCTTACTTGAGGATAACGCCCTCATCGGATGCTACCAGTTCGCCCAGAACGTAAGCGTTTTCGCCGGCTTCGTTCAGAATGCGGACTGCCTTGTCTGCATCTTCTTGTGCGACGCATACCATCATGCCCACACCCATGTTAAATGTATTGAACATATCGTGTTCCGGAATCTTGCCTGTCTTTGCAATCAGATCGAAGATCGGCAGCACCTGTACATCGCTGCGGTCGATCTTTGCAGACAGTCCCTTCTTCAGCGCACGAGGAATATTCTCATAGAATCCGCCGCCGGTGATATGTGCGATGGACTTCGGCTGTACTTCAGCCAGCAGTTTCTGGATCGCATTGACATAGATCTTGGTAGGAGTCAGCAGGCATTCGCCCAGTGTAGTTCCCAGGTCTGCGAAATGACGTGCCAGGTTCTGCTCATTTACGGTGAATACGTTGCGGATCAGAGAGAAACCGTTGGAATGTACGCCGCTGGACTGCAGTGCGATCAGCACATCGCCTTCCTTCTGGCTGTCCATGTTCAGGATCTTACTCTTGTCAACTACGCCAACAGCAAAGCCGGCAACGTCGTACTCATCTTCCGGATAGAATCCCGGCATTTCCGCAGTCTCACCGCCGACCAGTGCGCAGCCGGACTGTACGCAGCCCTCTGCTACACCGGAAACGATCGATGCAACCTTTTCCGGAACATTCTTGCCCAGGGCAATGTAGTCCAGGAAGAACTGGGCTTTGCGCCGCAGCAGATAATATCATTGACACACATTGCTACGCAGTCAATACCGATCGTGGTATGCTTGTCCATCAGAAAGGCGATTTTCAGCTTGGTTCCTACGCCGTCTGTACCGGAAACCAGTACCGGCTGCTGCATTCCTGCCACATCCAGTGCATACAGACCGCCGAAGCCGCCAATGTCAGTCAGAACATTTGCTGTCATGGTTCTGGCAATGTGGGACTTCATCAGCTCCACTGCCTTATAACCGGCAGTGACGTCTACGCCTGCCTTTTTATAGCTTTCCGAATAGCTTTCCATTTCTGTGTTACCTCCAAAGTGTTCTGGAATCGCCTTTCGCAATTCCGGTTATTCGCCTATCTTCTTTTCAAATTTATCCTTGGGCATTTCCTTCGGTACTTCGATGGGATAATCCCCGGTAAAGCACGCCGTACAGAATCCGCACTGCGGCTTCATTTCCGGCGTTGCCAGAGACTGCACGCCTTCTACGCTCAGATATCCCAGCGTATCTGCTCCGATATGAGAGCAGATCTCCGGAATGGTCATCTGACAAGCAATCAGATTTTCCTTGCTGTCGATGTCCACGCCGAAATGACATGGGTTGGTAAAAGGCGGACAGGAAATTCGCATATGTACTTCCGTTGCACCCGCCTCACGCAGCAGATTAACGATCCGCTGGCAGGTCGTGCCACGCACGATGCTGTCGTCTACCAGGATCACTCGCTTTCCGGCAACGACACTCTTTACAACATTCAGCTTGATCCGCACGGAATCGGTACGCATCTTCTGATTGGGCTGAATAAACGTTCTGCCCACATAGCGGTTTTTGATAAAACCGACTTCATAAGGGATATGCGCAGCTTGAGACAGACCCAGGGCCGCATCCAGGCCGCTGTCCGGAACACCGATGACAACATCTGCATCTACCGGATGTTCCTTCCACAGCAGCTTGCCGGCACGGATTCTGGCATCGTGTACGGTACAGCCGTTGATGACAGAGTCCGGGCGTGCAAAATACACGTATTCAAACACACACAGAGACGGTTTCTGACCGCAGTGCGTCCGGATGGAGCGAACCTCCTGTCCGTCTGCCACCACGATCTCACCGGGATCCAACTCACGCTCAAAGGTTGCCTCTACGCTGTCCAGCGCACAGGTCTCCGATGCAAAACAACGCTGCCATCTTTCCGCCGTCCCATGCAGAGCGGACGGAATCCGTTGGGGTCTCTGGCAGCGATCAGCTTTTGCGGCGACATAACCACCAGGGAATAAGCGCCTTTCAGGTCATACATGGCGTATTCCACGGATTCTTCGATGGAAGAGCGTTTCAACCGCTGTTCCGTCACCGCATAGGAGATCACTTCGGTATCGTTTGTGGTATGGAAAATCGCACCACGCAGCTCGTATTTTCTGCGCAGTTCGTGTGCGTTGACCAGGTTTCCGTTATGCGCAATGGACATGGGTCCTTTTACATGGCGAACCACGATTGGCTGCGCATTGGAGCGGCTGGGCTTTCCGGTTGTGGAATAGCGCACGTGTCCGATCGAAATATTCCCTTGTCCGAGCTTTTCGATATGACTGCGGTTAAACACTTCCGGCACAAGTCCCAGATCCTTATGGTGTGAAAACACACCCCGGTCATTGACAACGATTCCACAGCTTTCCTGTCCTCTGTGCTGCAGCGCATAAAGCGCAACATATGTCATGGATGCAACATCTGTTGTGTGAGGCGCAATGACGCCAAACACGCCGCATTCTTCATGCAGTCCTGTCTTCAATTACAATCATTCCCTTCCGTTCCAGCAATACGAACACAGCTGGCAGTCGGGTTTACCCACGGCACGGATCGTACCCTCCAGCGACTGAAATTCCAGCGACGTCAGTTGCAGACGACGCAGATCTCATCCCGGAGCAGCTTTCCACGTTCTGTGTTAGAGTTGCTGTACTCGTCAATATGCTGCAAACCAGCAACGCCCTCATTTTCATCAATGATCTGACGTGCAATCAGTTCCATCTCCGAAGTGCTTCTGGAGAAGTTCAGATATTTACAGCCGTACATAATCGGCGGACAGGCAGACCGCATATGGACTTCCTTCGCACCGTTTTCATAGAGAAACTCTACCGTTTCCCGCATCTGTGTGCCCCTAACAATGCTGTCATCTACGAACAAAAGCTTTTTGCCCCGGATCAGTTCCGGAACAGGAATCAGCTTCATTTTCGCTACCCGGTTTCGCATGGACTGATTGGCTGGCATAAAGCTTCTCGGCCATGTGGGTGTATATTTGATAAAAGGTCTCGCAAACGGAATACCGCTGCGGTTTGCATAACCGATGGCGTGAGGAACGCCGGAATCCGGAATGCCGCAGACGTAGTCCACGTCCGGGAGCTTTCCGTTTTCATGTCGTTCTCCGCATGATCTCGCCGTTTTTGGTACGCATCACTTCGACATTCACGCCTCGTAGCAGGCGGTGGGATAGCCGTAATACGTCCAGAGGAAGGTACAGATCTTCATTTCGTCTGTTCCCTCATAGAGTACCTCATAGCCATCTTTTGTCAGCTTTGTGATCTCCCTGCCTTTAGCTCATGCAGGTCTCGTACCCCAGTTTCTGATATGCAAAGGATTCGAACGAGAAACAATATCCGTCGGAACGTTTTCCGATCAGGATCGGCAGCTTGCCCGCCTTGTCTCTTGCGCAAATGATCGATCTTCTGTCATAATGACCAGAGACATCGTTCCCTCGATCTTGCTCTGCGCATAGCGAATGCCCTCGACAAAAGTTGGTTTCTGCGCAATCAGCGCACCGATCAGACCGCCGGAATTGATGTTGCCGCTGCTCATTGTCTCAAAGTTTGCACAGCCGTTTTCCAGCAGTTCCTCCGAAAGTGCCTTTGCGTTCTGGATTATACCGATCGAGCAAACTGCGTACAATCCAAGTTTCGAACGAACCATGATCGGCTGAGGATCTGTATCGCTGATACAGCCGATGCAGATATTGCCCCGCATTTTTTCTACATCCTTCTCGAACTTTGTCCGGAAAGGAGAATTTTCAATGCTGTGAATATTCCGCTGAAAACCGAGTTCCGCAGAATACGATGTCATACCGCCACGTCTTGTCCCCAGGTGAGAGTGATAGTCCGTCCCATAAAATACGTCAAGAATGCAGTCGTTTGCTGAAACTGCACCAAAAAAGCCGCCCCATGGATATTCACCAAAGATGTCGCTTCATAACTTCCTGATAAGCCTCTTCGGTACCGCCATATCTCTGCGAAAACGGTCCTTGTCCAGCTTTTCGTTGGTCTTGACATCCCACAGACGGCAGGTATCCGGAGAGATCTCGTCTGCCAGAATGATGGTACCGTCAGCCAGACGACCGAACTCGATCTTGAAGTCGATCAGGCGGATGCCGATAGACAGGAAGAACTTCTTCAGGAATTCATTGACCTTGCGGGTATAGTCCTTGATGGTGTCGATCTCTTCCTGTGTTGCCAGACCCAGTGCCAGAGCATAGTCATCGTTGATGAACGGGTCGTTCAGTTCGTCGCACTTGTAGCTGAATTCCAGGATCGGGCAGAGCAGATCCTTGCCTTCTTCTACGCCCATACGCTTGGAAAAGCTGCCGGCTGCAACGTTGCGGACGATAACTTCCAGCGGTACGATGGAAACCTTCTTGACAGCAGTTTCACGGTCGCTCAGTTCTTCTACCAGGTGAGTCGGAACGCCTGCTTCTTCCAGCTGCTTCATGATGTAGTTGGACATACGGTTGTTGATAACGCCCTTGCCAACAATCGTACCCTTCTTTTCGCCGTTGAATGCAGTTGCGTCATCCTTATATCTACGATAACAACTTCCGGATTCTCGGTTGCGTATACTTTCTTTGCCTTGCCCTCATAGAGCTGTTCTGTTTTCTTCCAATCAGCCATTTTCTGTTCCTCCAAAAATAAAATGTTTTGATTCCAGAGTCTGTCAGACTCTTATTTTAACTCAGCAGTTACTGTATTCTGCCGAAATTTTGCATCTTTTGCCTTTACGCCCTGCTCCATATCTGCCTTCATCTGCTCCAGCTTTGCATCTATTTCCGGATCAGACAGTGCCAGCATCTGTGCAGCCAGGATCGCTGCGTTTGCTGCGCCATCGATGGCAACTGTTGCCACCGGGATTCCCTTCGGCATCTGAACGGTTGCCAGCAGTGCATCCAGTCCGTCCAATGTGGACGACTTTACCGGGATGCCGACAACCGGCAGTGTGGTGTGCGCTGCCAGAACGCCGCCCAGGTGCGCAGCCTTTCCTGCTGCGGAAAGGATCACGCCAAAGCCGTTTTTCTTGGCATTGGACGCAAATTCTGCTGCCAGCGCCGGTGTCCGGTGTGCAGACATAACGTGTACTTCATAGGGAATGCCGAACTTGTCCAGTTCTTCCAGCGCACCCTTGACAACCGGCAGATCACTGTCGCTGCCATGATAACCGCTACTTTTTTTGACATATGTATTCCTCCAGATTCAGAGTTGCACATCCGCTCAAGACTTGCCTTACCGCAAGTTCCCGGAGCGTGTGCGGCTGATGCAGGGTACAGTCCCCTGCAAATTTATGAAAACAGAACACAAACCGGACTCAGCCCAGTTTTGCCTCTGTTATCAACCATATTTCTTTTCCGCTTTTCTGCATTTTTACAGTCAGCGTTCTGGTCTGCGTATTGTTATCCGCATCCCGTATTGTCAATGCCATCTGCCAGGTCAGAACCGCTTTCCCGGCATCGTCAGAATCTGCCTGCAAATACAGAACAGAGTCCGTCTTTGTCACCTTGCTGTCCGCCAGTACAGCGCCGTTCAGGACAGCATTTTCGTGTTCCTGGTCCGTGCATTCCTGCAATTGTGAAAAGTCCTGCGTTTGACCATTGTCAAAAACTGTGTCATCTGATCCAGACTCAGACGCCATTCTTCGGGACTGAGTAGTGCGGCATTCAGCTTTTCGCTGCTCACAGAAAACGAAAAATCATCTGTTTTCCGGGACATTTCCACCTGCACCAGTTGGAGAACATCTTTTTCCAGTGAATACTGAAACGAATCCTCGCCTTTGGTCAGCGTCAGCAACGGCTTTTCCCATTTGCTGCTGTCCCATATCATAGCATCTGCGGCGCAGAAATCCCGGTCATACAGTACGACCTGTTCCGTGTCCGCCAATGTTGCCAGGTAATAGGACGCAGTCAGCGCCTGGATGTCCTGGTAGACAAAGGGTGCTGCCACATTGCCATCCAGGTCGAGAACGCCAAAACGATCGCCGTCCTCGGTTTCTTGTTTTGCAGCCAGATAATCCGTTCCTACAAATTGGAGTTGTTTCCACTCCGGTTCGAGAATCGTATTTCCTGCCGCATCCGACACGCCGTAAAGGTGGTTGTCCCCCTGTACGATTTCATTGCCGTTTGCATTGATTGCCGTATCCGATGCACTGTTCTGGTTACTCCCAGATCTTTTCGAAACATTCGCCGAAAAGCTAATGGTCGCAGCAATCAAAATCACCAGCACCAGCACCAGAATGCCTGCTGCAAGCCGGGTGTGTTTATTCATACACAGCGCTCCTGCTTATGATTCCATGTCCTTGCGGGCATCTTTTTCGGTTTCCTGCACCAGATAAATCGGGCGTTTCTTGGTCTCCAGATAGGTCTTTGCTAGGTACTGTCCCGCAATACCAACGCAGAACAGCTGGAGACCACCCATAAAGAAGATCGCACAGATCAGCGTTGCAAAACCCTGCACCGGATCACCGAATGCGAGTTTCTTAATGATGATGATGATAATCATGATAAATGCAACCAGACAGCTTGCCACGCCAAGAATTGACGAAATGGTCAGCGGTGCTGTGGAGAAAGCGAAGAATCCATCCAGCGCATAGCGGAACAATTTCCAGAATGACCAGGTGCTGGTTCCTGCTGCACGCTCCACATTCTCATATTCGATATATTTAGTACGGAATCCCACCCAGCTGAAAATACCTTTGGAAAACCGGTTGTATTCTTTCATCGACAGAATCGCATCTACCATCTGCCGTGTCATAAAGCGGAAATCCTGTGCGCCGTCCACGATCTCGGTCTGCGAAATGCGTTTCATGATCTTGTAGAATTTCCGGGAGAACCAGGAGAGCAGCTTCGGCTCGCCCTTTCGGCTGACACGCCGTGTGGTAGCGCAGTCATATTCGCCGCTTAACACGATGTTGTACATCTTCGGCAGAAATGCCGGCGGATGCTGTAGGTCAGCGTCCATGATGACAACATAATCACCAGTGGCATTTTCCAGACCGGCGTACATACCGGATTCCTTTCCGAAGTTCCGGGAGAAGGAAATATACCGGACACGCTCATCTCCACGTGCCAGTTCCCGCAGTTTGGCGAGGGTTCCGTCACGAGAGCCATCGTTGATGAACAGCAGTTCAAATCCGGTATCCGGATGTTCTTCCTGGATCTGCTGCATCACTTTCTGAATTTCTATGTAAAAAAGCGGCAAAACTTCTTGTTCGTTATAACATGGTACAACAATGGAAATCTTTTTCATAACGTTCCTTTCCGTTCCACAGCCAGCCCCTTGTGAATCCGGCTGTTATATTCAGCATATCCAAAAAAGCAAAACTTCCATGACACGCTATTATTTATTATACCACCTTTTCTGACATTTTACAATACCCTAACAGGGATATTTTTTTCGTTTTCCAAAAAATATGTGAACAAATAAGGCTGTCTTTTGAATTGCAGCGTCCTCTATGCCTTACGCTTTTGCAGGAATGCCTCCAGACGGCGCTTATAGTTGGAAGAACGGTGCGTCATCCGGTCAACCAGTTCCAGCAGCTGCCGGTCTGTCACCAGATCCAGTGCCTGAACCTCCGATTCCTGCATGGTGCAGTCCGACAAAGCAAAGTCCGTCTTGATATAGTACACATCATGGTAGCAGCTGCGCCGGCGGTCCCGGAACAAAAAGCGCATTTTCTCTCTGGGCAGCGTCAGACCGATTTCTTCCTTTGCCTCACGCAGTGCACCGTCCAGACTCGTTTCCCCGGCATCCACTGCGCCGGCAGTAATGTCCCACTGTCCCGGACGGGTCGCCTTGGTATTCGACCGTTTCTGCACCAGAAACAGTCCGTCCTGGTTCTCCAGGATCACGTGGGCGCAGAGAAAGTACTCCCCTTTGGACAGAAATGTGCTGCGCTCTGCTGTTCTTCCGGTAAGGTTTCCGTGTTCGTCATAGATATCCAGAATTTCCATATTATACCGTATTCCTTTCAACAATGATACGACCATTCTATTCCGTTATATTGTATCACGAAATTCTTTCCCTGGTCAAGATACATTTCTGAATTTTCTTTGAAAAATCCCGTGACACCGACAGGCTGTGCCTACCTCTTTTCTGAAAATTACATGAAAATTTGGAAATTGCGCTTTTCAATCCAAACAAAATGTGGTATAATGAAATATCACAACATTCCCGGCATATGCCGGGACACATATGGAGGGAACTGCAATGGCAAACTGGAGAGAACGGCTTACACAATTTATGCAGGGCAGATACGGCGGAAATGATACATTCAACAAGGCGTTGTTCGGCGTGTTTCTGTTTTTCCTGCTGCTGGCGATTTTCACAGGAAGAACCGCAGTCAGCACCACGCTGAATCTGATCGCAGTTGCTGTTCTGATCTATTCCTACTTCCGGATCTTCTCCCGGAATATTGCACGCCGCCAGGCAGAAAACCAGAAGTTCCTGGAGATCACTGCTCCGGTTCGTTCCCTGTTCGGCAAGAAAAGTGCCGACAAGACACACCGCATCTTCAGCTGTCCGAAATGCGGTCAGAAAATGCGTGTGCCGATGGGCAAGGGGAAAATCGAGATCACCTGTCCGAACTGCCGCAATAAGTTCATCAAGCGAAGCTGAGGAAAACGATGTACGGGTATATTCGGGCATACAAACCGGAAATGCGGTTCGGGAATACGACATCTACCACGGCTGTTACTGCGGTCTGTGCGATGCGCTCCACAAGCGGCACGGCGCAGCTGCACGCTGGACGCTGAGCTATGACATGACATTTCTCATCCTGCTGCTGACAGGGCTGTATGAACCGGCAGAGGAAAAAGCAGAGCGGCGCTGCATAGCGCACCCTTTTCATAAAAGTCTGCACATTCAGAGTGAAATCACAGCGTATGCCGCAGATATGAGTATTCTGTTGTTCCGGGACAATGTATGGACGACTGGAACGACGAGCGAAAAATCACAAGGCGTGCCGCCGCTGAGATGTTCCGGAAAAGCTACCGCAGAATCCAGGCGCAGTATCCGCAGAAATGCAAAGCGGTACAGGCACAGCTGGATCTGCTGCATCAGATGGAACAGCAAAACGAATCGAATCCGGATCTGCCGGCAGGCTGTTTCGGCACGCTGCTGGGCGAGCTTTTCGTCTGGAAAGAGGACGAATGGGCAGACAATCTGCGCCAGGTCGGGTTCTATCTGGGCAAGTTCATCTACCTGCTGGACGCATATGACGACCTGGAACACGACAGAAAAAAGAACTGCTACAATCCCCTGCGCAGCATGGCGGAACACGATCCGCAGTTTTCACAGACCTGCGAATCCCTTTTGAAAATGATGATGGCATCCTGCGCAGAATCATTTGAACGGCTGCCGATCCTGCACTATGACGAGATCTTACGGAACATTTTATATGCAGGCGTCTGGCCGAAATTCTATCAACGCAAAAAAGAACTGGAAGAGACTGAAAAACAGGAGAAACAAAAACATGGATCCATATGAAGTACTGGGAATCCCCCGAAACGCATCCGACCAGGAAGTAAAAAAGGCATACCGTGCGCTGAGCCGGAAGTATCATCCGGACGCCAATGTCGATAAGCCGAATCCGGAAATGTACGAGGAAAAATTCAAGCAGATCCAGCAGGCGTAATCAGACCATCATGGATGAGCGCCAGCACAAATCCGACAGCGAATACGGCGGATTCTACGGGCAGCGCTCTTCCGCTGGAAACGGCGATGAGAACAGCGTACATTTGCAGGCGGCTGTGAATTTCATCCGGAACGGCAGATTCACAGAGGCTGTCCGGGTACTGAACGGCATCAGCAACCGAAATGCACAGTGGTATTATGTTTCTGCCGTTGCAAACTCCGGTGCCGGAAACAATGCAACTGCACTCCAGTACGCAAGGACTGCGGCGCAGATGGAGCCGAACAACTATGAATATCAGAAACTGGTGCAGCAGCTGGAATCCCCCGGTTTCTCTTATCAGCAGATGCAGCAGCCCTATATGGGCGGCAGTCTTGATGACAGCGGATGTGTTCGATGCTGCGCTGCGAATATTCTGCTGAATCTGTTTCTCGACTGCTGCTGTCACTGTTATTAAAAAGAAAACACAGAACTGCTGGGAAAACGGCAGTTCTTTTTTTTGGAAGATTTGCACAAGTTTTTTTCCGAAAACTGTACCATCTGAGAAAAATATCGGACGGTCTCGGAATTTTCACGGAAAAGTGTTTACTTTTCCTGCGAGATATGGTATGATGACTAATAAGGTCATACCAATTTCAGAGACGGTTCCCCTGGAGCTGTCTCAAAGAATGAGGAGATTCTGTGATGTTTTTCAATCATAAAAATACAGAACCCGGGCAACCGCAGGGTTCGAATCCATTTTTTTATTATGGCGGAAATTATCCCGGAGAAACATCCGAACCTTTTTATCATTCCGGAATCAAGAACTATAACCTGCGTGTGTCCATTTCAACACACATCGGAAAAGTTCGCGGCAACCACGAAGATAATTTCTATCTGGAAGGGCTGTACATGAACGATATTTTCCGGAACGATTTTTCCGCATCTTATACCATTCACTATGCAGACGGCATGAGTTTTGCCGTATTCGATGGTATGGGCGGTGCAGCATACGGCGAGGTCGCATCTGAGATCGCCGTGCAGACGCTGCGGAAGTATGAGAAAAAGCTGAAACACGCCGACGGGACACGTATGCTGGATCAGCTCATTTCTTCGTATACCTCTGAGGCGAACAATGCCATCTGTGATATGCTCACAGAAAAGCACTGCCAGAACGGCGGAACTACTTTCTCCATGCTCTACTTCTCGGTGATGCAGTCAAGCTGTATTACCTGGGTGACAGCCGGATCTACCGGTATCAGGGCAGCGACTTAACGCTGCTCACACGGGATCATACCGTTGCCAACCAGAAAGTGGAAGCTGCTATTTATACAGAAGAAGAAGCAAAGCACAGCCCCGATCAGCACCGTTTGACATTGTTCATCGGTTCAGACCGCAAAAAGGCAGGGTTAAATGCGGACAGCAGACCCCCTTTGCCGCTGGAAGTCGGCACAAAGTTTGTACTATGTACCGATGGACTGACCAATATGTGTGCGGACGAGGAAATTGCAGAACTTCTCTCCCAGAATTATTTCAACGAAGCAGCAGTGCTGGTGCAAGCCGCACTGCAGAATGGCGGCGTGGACAACATTACCTGCATTGTTTTGGAGGTACTCCCCGCCACCCAGGACGCAGAAGACGACTGATCTCGTTTTCTCTCCGGTATATCTGCCATAGAAAAACGGCACGTGGTATTTTTTCCACGTGCGTTTTGTGTTTTACTCGTTACTCTCAGATGCGTTCCACTTTCATCATATTTGTGGTGTTGGAAACGCCTACCGGAGCGCCGGCAGTAATAACGACGATATCGCCCTTATTGACCATATCCGAACGCAGCGCCGCATGAATCGAGGAATCAAACAGTGCATCGGTATTGGCAACCTCATCCACCAGCATGGGATATACGCCCCAGCTCAGATTCATCTGGCGCTGTACCCGTTCGCTGACAGTACAGCTGATGATCGGACAGCAGGGACGATACTTGGAGATCTCTCTCGCCGTCACGCCGGACATGGTCACAGTCAGAATAGCGGCTGCATCCAGATCGTGCGCTGTGGTAACTGTAGCGTGAGCGATGGCATTTGCAATATCCGCATTCTTCTTGGTGCGGCTTGCAGAGTGCATCCCCTTATAGTCAATGTCATCCTCTGTGGTACGTGCGATCAAGTCCATGGTACGGACAACTTCTACCGGGAAAGCACCGGCAGCGGTTTCACCGGACAGCATGATTGCACTGGTGCCGTCATAGATGGCATTGGCAACGTCTGTGATCTCCGCACGGGTCGGACGAGGATTGGTAATCATGGACTCCAGCATCTGTGTTGCGGTGATGACCTGCTTGCCAGCCTGATAGCCCTTCCGGATCAGCTGTTTCTGCACGGACGGGATCTGTTCAAACGGAATCTCTACGCCCAGATCGCCACGGGCAACCATGATGCCGTCCGACGCCTCCAGGATCTCGTCAATATTCCGGACACCCTCAACATTTTCGATTTTCGCAATGATGCGAACATCAAACCAGCCAGACTCTGGGTGTACTTCCGCAGATAGTCAATATCCGCAGAGGTGCGGACAAAGCTGGCTGCAATGAAATCAAAGCCCATTTTTGCAGCAAATTTCCAGGTCGTTCTTATCGCTTTCGCTGAGATAAGGCATAGACAGCTGTACACCCGGCACGTTAATGCCCTTGTTATTGGAAAGAACGCCGCCGTGGATAACATGGCAGACGATGGTGGTCGCATTTACTTTTTCGACAACCATTTCAATGACGCCGTCGTTTACCAGAATGTGTACGCCCGGTTTTACGTCACGGGGCAGATTCTTGAAAGAGATGCTGCCGACCTTTTCGTCACACAGCACATCATCTGTTGTCAATGTATAGGTATCGCCTGTTTCGATGGTGACCGGCTTGTCATCCACAAAGCGTCCCAGACGAATCTCCGGTCCTCTGGTGTCCATCAGCGTTGCAATGGGAAGTCCCAGTTCTTTCCGCAGGCGTGCGATCTGTTCAAACCGCTTTTCATGCGTCGCATGGTCTCCGTGGGAAAAGTTAAATCGTGCCACATTCATGCCGGAAAGCATGATCTGCCGCATGACAGAATCGTCATCTGTCGCAGGTCCGATCGTACAAACAATCTTCGTCTTTCTCATATTACTCACGCATCCTTTAATTTCTTGATGGCTTTTTTTACTTACTGTTATAGTATAACACAAAAAAGCTGAAATGAAAAGTTAATTTTCTGAAAAGTATTCCGACTTTCTCTTTTTAGAAATAAGCAGTCCGCAGAAATTCATTTCATTTTCAAAGGAAAAAGCATTTATTTGTTTGCTTTTCCTAAAAAAGCATCCAGATTTTCGGAAAGAATTGCACGATTTTCCCCGTCTGTCAGTCCCAATGCGAAAAAGCGCTCCAATTCCGCATCATAATCCCACATGGGATAGTCCACGCCAAAGAAACAATTCTCAGCGCCGAAGTGCGAAATCAGCTTTCGGATCTCCTCCGGCGGCAGGAACGGCAGGCTGCTGCTGGTATCAAACCGCAGCCGCTCATCCGGCTGGAGAATGGCATTTGCCTCTTTCCACTGTCCCCATCCGCCGAAGTGGGCTGCGATTAGCCGCAGTTTCGGGAACTGGCGCAGCACCATTGCCAGCCGGTATGGGTGCGAAAAATCTGAGCGTGCATCGCCCATGTGCATCAGGATGGGCAGCCCGGAACTCTGGATCATATCATACATGGGGTATGCTCTGGGGTCGTCAATGGGAAAGTTCTGAAAGTCCGGGTGCAGCTTGACGCCGCAGAGATGCAGCTGCTGCAGCTGTTCAAAGTCATCCGCCACATGGTCGGCGTAAGGGTGCAATGTGCCGAATGCGGTACACATGGGATAGGCTGCGGCGCAGGATGCCAGAAAACTGTTGATAGAATGCACCTGCGTCACTGTGGTCGCCGGAGAGCAGATCAGAAAGTGATCTACACCGGCAGCCATGCCGTTTTCCAGCATCTCCGCCACTCTGCCGTGATACTCCATAGGCAGGTCATAAAAATGGGAAATGCCCTCTGTTGCTTTTTCGGCGATCTTGTCGGGGAAAACGTGGGCGTGTGCATCTGTGATACGATAACCGTTTTTCAAAATGATTCCTCCCTGTTCAGAGCAGCTTTTTGATTTCGGATGACTTGCCATGAGCCGTTTGGTTCCCACCTGGTCGAAACCGACTTCCAGCATAGCATCATTTGCCATTTTCGTGATAGCCAGAACAGTGCCGTCCCCAAAGACTGCATGGCGCACCCGTTCTCCCACATGGAATTCTTTCGGCTCTGCCTTGTATTTCTGCGGTTTCGCCGATGCCATCTGCCGCTGCAGTGAAATAGACTGCACGGATTCCGGCTTGTCTGCGGAAATTCCACGGCGAGACTGCCGCTGAGAAGTCTCCTGTTCGATCAGCTGCCGGTCGATCTCTGTCAAGAACTGGGACGGCAGATTGCGCATGGTCATACCGAACAGCATTCGGCTCGCAGCGGTAGTCAGCGTCAGCTTTTTCTTGGCACGGGTAAGTGCCACATACGCCAGGCGACGTTCCTCTTCCAGATCTTCCCGGAATCCAGGCTGCGGTTTCCAGGGAAAACGCCCTGCTCCATTCCCACCAGAAAGACGTTCTGAAATTCCAGACCTTTCGCAGAATGAACAGTCATCAGCATGACCACATCCTGCTCCGGCTCGTACTTGTCCACATCGGTATACAGAGAAATCTCCTCCAGGAATCCGCCCAGGGACGCTCCTCCGCCTCGTTCTGATACGTCAGAATGGAGGACTTCAGTTCCTCTACGTTTTCCAGGCGGAAAGTGCCCTCTTCGCCCATCTGTTCCAGCGCCGCACGATAGCCGGTTTTCTCCAGGACCACATCCAGGAATTTTTCCAGCGGCAGTTCCCGTTCTGCCTCGATCAGTTCATCCCACATCACAGCAAACTTTTTCAGCGCATTCATCTTTTTGGAAAGTACCGGATACTGATCGGCGTTCTGCATTACTTCCAGCGGAGAAAGGTGCAGATCCTGGGTGATGTCCTGGAGCAACGACAAGGTGGCGTCTCCGATGCCACGTTTCGGCTCATTGACGATTCGTTCAAAACGCACCCGGTCATTGGGATTTTCCACAATGCTCATATAGGCGATGATATCCCGGATTTCCTTGCGGTCGTAGAAACGAGTGCCGCCGTAGATACGGTACGGCACGCCGCTGCGCACCAGCGCACGCTCCAGCATATTGGACTGGGCGTTCATCCGGTACAGAATCGCATGGTCGCCGTATTTCGCACCCTGTTTCACGTTCTCAAGGATTTTCTTGGAGACATATGCCGATTCGTCGGACTCGTCCGCAGCCTTATACCAGGTGATCTTCTCCCTGCGCCGGCATCCGTCCAGAGGTGTTTGGACTTTCTGCCGTCGTTGTTGGCAATCACGCTGTTGGCGGCATCCAGAATGTTCTGGGTGGAACGATAGTTCTGTTCCAGACGAATTACGGTACACTGCGGAAATTCCTCTTCGAATCCCAGAATGTTCTCGATCGTCGCACCACGGAAACGGTAGATGCTCTGGTCATCATCACCTACTACACAGAGGTTGCCGCTGGCATGGGTCAGCAGCGAGATCAGCTGGTACTGTGCGTGGTTGGTATCCTGATACTCGTCCACCAGAACGTAAGGGAAACGGTACTGATACTTTGCCAGTTCCTCCGGGAATCGCCGGAACAGTTCTACCGTCAGATAAATGATATCGTCAAAATCCAGTGCATTGGAGGCACGCAGATGCTGCTGGTATACACCGTACAACTTTGCAATCATCATCTTTCGATAGTCACCGCCGGCATCTTCCAGCATCTCTGCCGGAGAGATCATGGCATCCTTTGCCCGGCTGATCTCCTGGATCACACTGCGGGGCGGGAACTGTTTTTCCGACACATTCACGTCAGAAAGGCAGTTCTTCATCAGCCGCCGTGCATCATCTGCATCGTAAATGGCAAAGTCGCTGTCATACCCCAGCAGGGTGATGCTCCGGCGCAGGATGCGCACGCACGCCGAGTGAAAAGTAGACGCATTGACAGATGCGGCGATCTCCTCCCCCAGCGTACTTGCCAATCTGGCACGCATTTCTCCCGCCGCTTTATTGGTAAAAGTGATCGCAAGAATATTCCACGGGCGAATCGGTGCAATCGCCAGAATCTCACGCAGGCGTTCCACATCTGTCTCCGCTTTTCCGTCTATGTAATCCTGCAGCCACACAGCATCCTCTTCCGGCAAAAAGCGTCTGCCTTGGCATAGCCGTCTCCGAAATAGATCATGTTAACAATGCGGCTGATGATTGCCGTTGTTTTGCCGCTCCCTGCGCCGGCAAGCACCAGCACCGGACCGTTTACGGAGAAAACGGCTTTCTGCTGCTGTTCGTTCAAAGAACTGAAGTATGTTTGAAATGCCTTTCGTTTCAGCGCAATGCACTGCTGTTCTGTCATGTTTTTCTCTCCCTGCTTTCTCAATATTGTCTCAGATGTTTCGCATCTGTCTGGTTCTATCAAGGTATATGTCCGAATGTGGGACACGCTTTTATTATACCATATTCCGCTGCGTTTGAAAAGATGCACTGCAAACTTTTCACAATTTTCCGCTGCCGCATCCTTTTTCAAGAAAACATCATGCTGATATTTTCTTGTTTTTTTCGCATGATGTTTTCTATTTTATATCCCATGTTTTATCAATTGACAATTGCAGAAAAATTGGATATGATATACCTGTCCGCTGCTGCCGGTTCTAATGTGCTGTTCTCCGACGTATCATAGAAACAGGAAGTCTAACAACGCAGCGGCTCTGCCGCATCGCACAGGAGGTTTTTATGCAGCGAAAAGCGATCTCATTTTTGATTATGTGTACCATAGCCACCGCATTTTTCACCAATAGTTCCGTATCCGCCGCCGCTGAGGAATTCGTACCGGGCGGCAGTGCTGCACTGCCTGCCGTTTCTTCTTACGAATCCTGGATGCAGTTTGAAACGCCGGATACCAACACCCCTGCAATCGACACAGACGGCTGTCTGAACTATACACTCGCCAAGCTGAGCGCACGGTACAATCTGCCAGTTCCCGGTGTCAGCCTGCTCTCCGATTCCTATGATTATTACACCGCTTTTTCGGAAAAGGTACTGTCCGGCGGCGCAACGAAAATGAACAGCCTGGCAAATCAGTACCAGGCGTATCTCACCCGGCAGGAATCCGTCTGGCTTTCCGGCAATCTGGAAGAGCGCATCGCACAGGCATATGCGGTCTGCGCTGAAACGGGGACAGAACGCTCACAGAGCTACATCCTGCAAATGACAACAGCATCCGGCAGCGATCACTATGTATTGGTAGATTACATCGACACCGAACAGAAACGGCTTTACCTGCTGGATTCCGGCTCGTGGTATGTGGAGTATCTGGGAGATGCCAAAACCATGGAAAAGGGCTACTGCATTACCGCAGTCCACCCGTTTCATATTTTCAAAATGCCGGGTGATACAGACGGCGACTTTCTGCTGACGCAGTGTGACATTGATAATCTGCTGCACGGCGCATACGAGGATACGCTTTCCGGAGACGCAAATCACAGCGGCACGGCTGACCTTTCGGATGCCGTCTATCTGGCGCATCTGATACAGTCTGTGGGACATCTGAGTGTTCAGCACGCTCTGGAAACAGAGATACCGCCGGTCGCCACTGCAACCACATCTGCCGATGCGCTGCCCACTTTCTGGAACAGTCAGATTTTTCAGCGGCAGCTTGCCAAATGAGAAAGAGTCCGCCTGCACAGTTACCGTGCGGACGGACTCTTTTCTATTACATCTTAGGAATCCTGGTTGTTTACCTTTACAAACTGCATGATCCAGTCAGAGATCTGTACATTTGCCTCCTTCTGATATTTCTCCTGCAATTCATTATAGCGTTCTTCCTCTAAGCCAGCCTCAGCGGTCAGCTGCCAGCCCGGCTGCTGCGATGCGCCGACATAATAAATTAGGCAGGAAATATAGGAACTGTCCAGGATCGTCACATCCCCTGCTTTTCTGGATTCGTCAAAGCACCAGTCACGCCAGGTGGTCATCAGCTGCGACCGGGTCACATTCTGGTACAGTCCACCGGACACGGAGGTGTCTTCGGTGTACTGGTCAGCCAGTGCCGCAAAAGTTGTCTCTTCCTTGTCACTGGCGTTCCATTCCTCCAGCGCCTTTTCTGCTGCATCATGCGCCCGATGCGGAATCGTATGTGTTTGCCGTGAAAAGAATCTGCGCAGGTTCACCGGATGGGTCTCGTCACGCTCCGGTGCAGCAGTCAGCCAGGCAAACGGTGATCGTTTTGTTGTCTGTATCGGTGAAAGCTTGCTGTCCCCGACTTTGGTGTCCGCAGAAAACGCCCATTCGCTGATGGAGTCATTCTGGGTATAGGAGACATCTTCCATGCAGAGCGTCTTGACCTGGGATGCCAGTTCCTCTTCTGTCAGCGAAGTGTTCTGCGCATAGTAATCATGCACCACTGTTCAAAGGATTCTTTGGTGTCACAGCGCCGCAGGCTTCGTGCCAGTTCTTCTGCCTGGCTCTGGCTGATGGTGGTGCTGTCGCTGGAATCGTCATAGGAAAATGAAAATTCCATATAGCTGCACACATCCATTTCTGTGGGATTTTTCTCGTAATAGGCGTTCAGTTCCTCTTCCGTGAAGTTGAAATTGTCCTGGATATGCGTGCTGAAGCTCTGCGCCTTGAAGTACAGTTCCAGTGCGTGTGTTACGTTTTCCTCTTTTACCGTATCTGGCATGGTGCTGAAATCAATCTGTTTTTTCGCAGACGCCACCAGAGAAGAGATATCTTCCTCCGGCGTGTAATTTTCCGCATCCGCCGCCTCGCAGAACGCCAGAATGTTCTTAGCATACTCTTCCGCAGCATCGGTGAAATATGCCTCCCAGGTCGTATCATTATCGTAATTCTGGTCGGATAACGATTTCGAGGTATCCGGCACATTGGAAGAGCCGGACTCGGAATTGCTGGTGATGTAGCCGTTATAGATCTGCCACGCATAAAAAGAGACCTCTGCCGCATTCAGCTTATAGTGCGCCGTCTTTCCGGCAGAAAGCAGCTGGGTCATCGGCTTTTCCCGAACGAACCAGGTCGTTCCGCCGGCAACGACTGCCGCAGCCGCTGCGCAGCACACGATCGCCGTGACTGTCTTTTTGGTACGGTGTTTTTTTCGTTTTGCCTTTTCGGATTCCTTTCGCTTTGCTTTACGCTGTTCCGCCAGGAACGCCTGTTTTTCCGATGGTTTCTTTTTATTTGCCATATTGTATCCTCGTATTTCTATTGCACAAATCATTCTCAGCGTATATCGCCTTTGTACAATGCAGTTTCTTTTAACAGTATAGCACATTTTCAGACAAAGTGCAAGAAAAAAGCGAAATTTTGTGTCCTTCCCCATTTTCCGTGTTATTCCGCCGGGATGGAACAGATTAAATCGCTGCACAGCGGGCATACTCAAAGGGACAGGAGGCGTATTATGGCTTTTCAAAAAGTAATGATTTCCGGTATCAACACATCCGAACTCACCGTTTTGAAAGAGGAAGAAAAAATCGCCCTGCTCCGGGAGATACGGGACACCGGGAGCAAAGCCGCACGGGACAAACTGATCCAGGGGAATCTGCGTCTGGTACTCAGCGTTATACAGCGGTTCACCGGGAGAGGTGAGGATATCGACGACCTGTTCCAGATCGGTGTTGTGGGTCTGATAAAAGCGATCAACAACTTCGACCTGACCAAAGAGGTACGATTTTCCACCTACTGCGTCCCCATGATAAGCGGTGAACTGCGCCGGTATCTCCGGGACTTCAACCAGATCAAGGTGAGCCGGTCACTCCGGGATATGGCATACCAGGCAATGCAGGCAAAGGAACGGCTGACAGCAAAGCTGCAAAAAGAACCGACCGTCAGCGAGATTGCCGAGGAAATCGGCGCAAAACGGGAAGATGTCGTGGTGGCGCTGGAGAGCATCAGCGACCCGGTCTCGATCTATGAGCCAGTATATTCGGAATCCGGGGATGCGCTGTATGTCCTCGACCAGATCAGCGACCGTGACACCATGGAAAGCTGGCTCGGCGAACTCTCCCTGCGCAGCGCCATCCGCAAGCTGGGAAAACGGGAGCAGAACATCCTGTACCTCCGCTTTTTTCAGGGGCGCACCCAGACAGAGGTTGCAAAGGAGATCGGCATTTCACAGGCACAGGTCTCCCGGCTGGAGAAAAACGCAATCCTCCAGGTGCGCAGCGCAGCAGGCGTTGAGAAAAGCTGAAATGTAAGAAATGACGCATCGAACATTCATCTGCATGAAAAGCAAGGGCAATTCTGCATAACTTATGCAAGATTGCCCTTGCTTTTTTGAATGGAATATGTTATAATGGATAAAACACCGCAAAAAACACATATGATATAGAAAAGCATCTCACAAATTCATAACGGAGGGAAATAAGGTGAAAATTCAAAAATCTGCGGAAGATTACTTAGAAACTATCTTGATCTTATACAATCGCCGTGGCACTGTACACGCCATTGACATTGCCAACGAGCTTGCATTCTCAAAGCCCAGCGTCAGTGTGGCAATGAAAAATCTGCGGGAAAACGGTTATATCACTGTCAATGAAAACAACGAGATCTCGCTCACAGAACCTGGCCGCAAGATCGCAGAGACGATCTATGAACGCCACACCCTGCTTTCCGGCTGGCTGATGGCACTCGGTGTTGATCCCGAAATCGCTGTGGAGGATGCCTGCCGCATGGAACACGTCATCAGTGCAGAAAGCTTTGCAGCCATCAAAAATCATGTACAAAAATCTTTTCAGAAGTCCACTTCTGAGACATAAGGACGTGACCCTTTCATGCTGAAACGAATCGTGACCATCCAGGATATCTCCTGTTTCGGAAAATGCTCTTCCACCGTTGCACTGCCGCTGATCTCGGCAATGGGCGTAGAGGCGGCTGTGATCCCCACTGCCGTTCTTTCCACCCACACCAACGGATTCACCGGTTATACCTTCCGGGATCTGACAGCAGATATCCCCCAGATCGCTGCGCACTGGAAAGGCTTAGATCTGCACTTTGACGGAATCTATACCGGCTATCTGGGTTCCAGAGAGCAGGTGCAGATCGTTGCAGACTTTTTCGATCTGTTCCGCAAAAAGGACACCACCATCGTGGTGGATCCGGTCATGGGAGACGGCGGAAAAATGTATGCCGGATTCACGCCGGACTTGCCCGGGAAATGCGAAAGCTTTGCGCAAAAGCAGACGTGATTGCACCGAATCTGACAGAAGTTTCTCTGCTTTTGGATGTGCCTTATGCGGAAACGTGTGACATGGAGCAGATCCACAGCTATCTGAAACAGCTGACCGAACTGGGATGCCGCACGGCGGTCATCACCGGTGTCCGCAAGGGTGACGGTCACGGCGCTGCCGCCTATGACAGCGAAACGGGAAAGTTCTACGAATCCTACCGGAAACACACCCCGGAACGGATGCACGGCACGGGCGATATTTTCGCAAGCGTTCTGTCCGGTGCGCTGGTGCGTGGTGCGTCTATTGAGCAGGCGCTGTCCATTGCGGTCAACTTCACCGCTGACACCATCGAGGTCACACAGGCGGATTATGAGGACGTACACCGGGAAAAGCTGCCGTGCTACAGTGTGGAATTTGAATTGTGCATCGGCAATCTGGTGAACTATGTCAAGGAAATTCAGTAATCCTTTCTGGCAATACAAAAGAGACCGCAGAAAGACTGCGGTCTCTTTTTCGTTTCGGCATACACGAAAGCCTGCCGTACATTCCCGATGCCCGGCAGGCTTTTCCGTGTGTCTCATTTTTTCATTTTCCCAAAGTTTACAGCACATATTTGTATCGGATGAATGCGCTTTCCCATACAAAACAGGCTTTTCCCTTTGCATTTTCACTGCTTTCAAAGAGGGATGGAAAGTTTTATTGTGGCCTGCCGCTGCGGCAGGCGATGCGAAAGGAGTTCGAAAAGGAACTGGGTATCTTGTACGCCGCACGCTCCTTTTCTACGATGCTATTATAGCACTGCCTTGCCGTTATGACAAGGCTTTTGTCATAAGTGCTCTGTTTCTTGTCAAAACAAGATGGTGAAAGGCGGTCTGTATGCCATAATTCTGAAATATTTTTGTTCCAGAAAAAGCCTATTTTTACCGAATGATTTATGTTATAATGAATAAGGATTTGTATTCATAAGCATATGCAAAAATTTCTTAGGAATACAAGTCAAGCGGACACCGCCGAATCATGAGATCGTGCAATGCGGCACGATATAAGAGGGATGGAGAATTAATGCGAATCGTAATCTTTGACGACGAGCCGTGCATCGGACTGCAGCTGAAAAAGCTGCTGGAGGAAAGCGGCAATGATATGACCGTGGAATATTTCCAGGAATGGCACACGCTGCAGTTTTATTTTTCACAGCACGCCCATGTGGATGCTGTCTTTATGGATATCTGCTTTCAGGGCAGCACGCAAAACGGCATCGACTATGCGGAAAAGCTGGCAAAATCCAACAGCCAGACAAAGTTTATTTACGTCACCGGGCATCCGGAGGACTATTTGCAGCAGATCTTTCTGAGCAGCCACGTGAAACCATACGGTTATCTGCCAAAGCCTTTTCAGAAAGACGATGTGCTGAACTATGTCAGGAAATTGCAGGCGGATACTTCAGATTCATCGGAAGTGTTTGCCTTTAAGCCGGTGGGCGGACAGGCGGTCTATCTTTCCCTGCCGGATGTGCTGTATTTTTCCAGCGACAGACGCTATGTCACGGCGCACACCGCCCGTGGAGACTACACCGGATACTATCGGCTTTCTGACCTGGTAAAACAGCTGCTGCATTATTTTTACCAGTGCTACAAAAGCTATCTCATCAATCTGAATCATGTACAGTGCATCGAAAACAAAAGCGTCACAATATACGGCGAAAGCATTCCCATCAGCGCCTTTGGACATCGTTCTGTTGCAGACAACCGCCACGAACTGATCCGCCGCAAAAGCGAACTGCACGGTTAAGAGGTGGAGCGGATGGCAAACATTTTCTACACCTTCAACTTCACCGTGTCTGTAATGCTCATTTACCTGTTTATGCTGCTATTCACCCGTGTTACCATGGGAAAAGCGAAAATTGCGGCAACAGTCTGGAACGGCATTATAACATTTGCAACCAGTTTGGCGTTCTGTCTGATTCCGTGGATGCTGTACGGCGATGCGTCCTACTGGATCCTGCACAAACACGAACAACTTACACGCTCCTGCACTGGAGCATATTCTTCGTCTTTTATCTGACAGCGTATCCGAAGGAATCCATTCTGATACGCTGTTTTAATGCAGTGGTAAATTTCATCATTTTCGCCGCAGCAGATATTTCTGTTGTTTTGCTTGCCGGCGCTGTAGATGCAGTGTTCGGGATACACTATGCCGAGGTTATTGCATCCACAGAGCGCTGGTCGAAGTGGTATAATCTTTTCACTACCATGCCGGTAGTACTGCTGTACCTGGCAATAATTCCCCTGCTGAAATGGCTCTATCCCCGTCTGCATATCCAGCTGAAAAACCACAAACAGGTGCTCTGTCTGATGACATTTCCCCTGGCGCAGTTCTTCGCCATTTACACACTGGTCACCATTTTGCAGCAGTTCCATGCCATCGGCACCTCTCCGGGAATGCAGCTGTTACTGGGGGCAACCATCCTATTAAATGTAGTATCCAGCATTGTGCTGCTGTACTTCATGAGAAAGATGTACCAAAAGGAACAGGAAGAACAAAAGATACGATTCTTCGAAGAATACGAAACGCTGTCCAAGCAGTATCAGACCCAGGCGGAACAGGCATCCCAGCAAGTTGCTGAACTGCGGCACGATTTCGACAACCAGATGCAGGTATTCTCCGGATTGATGCAGTCCGATGCAGTGGAGGACGCCATGCAGCTGGCAAAAGAATTACAGACCAGATTCCAGGATCAAAAGCTGAAACTGCAGTACTGCGAAAACACCATTGCCAATGTAATTTTACAGCAGACCGCAGAGACCTGCCGCAAAAAGCAGATCAACTTTGAAGTCCGCTGTTCCCTGCCGGAAATGCTGAACATCCGCCGTGTGGATCTTTGCAGCCTTTTAATCAATCCGCTGCAAAATGCGATCCAGGATCGGAAAAAGTGCCGGAGGGAGAACGGCAGATCTCGTGCAGCATCTGGCAGGAAAACAGCATGGTCTTTTTCCGCATCCGAAACCGAAAGGCAAACGAAGTCCAGGTGCAGGACGGCAAATTCCAGACCACAAAGCAGGACAAGTCCAGACACGGATTCGGCATCGACATCATGGAACACATTGCAAAGTCCTACGGCGGCACAGCAGATGCCAGCTATGACGACCAGTTCTTCACCATTGTCATTCAGTTGAATCTGCCGGAAACTGTACCGCTGGAGGAATTGGAAAAGGAGGCAGTGGGATGCACACATTAAAAATATTCTGGGAAATGGGCAATCTGACTTTTTCTGCAATGTGTGTCGTTGTGTTTGTACTCCTCTATTCCAATATCACACTTGGAAAGGCAAGCCGCACAGCAAAGACAGCACTGCTTTCTTTTAGCCTGCTAATCCATATTGCCTTTTTTGCCGTTTCTTACATCATGTACGGCAATGTCGCTGTGCTGATGCTGAATGACCTGCGAATACTGTTCAATATACTTAGCTGGGGTTCCTATCTTGTCTACTATCTCGCCGCCTATCGAAACCATCCGGTTTCCAGACGGTTGTTCCATTTCCTAATCAACTGCGTTTCCATGTCGTTTTGTGATGTGCTGAGCGTCCTGCTCTTCAGCGTATTTGATGCCATCACCGGATATCACACGGCAGTTCTGCTGATGGCGGATGAGCGATGGGAAAAGTGGTATTGCTTTATCGGCTATATCGGTACAATCACGTTCTATCTGATCTTTCTCCACTTCCTGAAAAAATTTGTGCATCGGAGAAAAATGCGGACGCTGATGGAACAAATCACGCAGAAACTCCCCTATCTGGTCTTTCCCGCTGCACAGGCAGCCATTGTTCTGACGCTGACCTTTATCATCCAGAAGTATCGGATCATGTCCAATTCTCCCATTATCCTGCTGCTCGTGGCAATCACATTTTGTCTGGGCGTGGTTTCCAATGTCATGCTGTTCCACTTCATCCGGAATATGCAGGAAAAGGAACAGATCGCACAAAAATTGCAGTTTTACGAACAGTATGAAGCGCTTTCCCTGCAATACCAGGAACAGGCAGGACGAGTCTCTCACGAGGCGGCAAAAATGCGGCATGACTTCAACAACCAGATGCAGGTGTTTTCCGGGCTGATCGCCGCAAACGAGCTGGAAGATGCCAAGCAGTTTGCCGCAGAACTGCACAGCAAATTCCAGGACCAGGCGCTCCGGCTGCATTACTGTGAAAACAAGATTGCCAATGTGATCTTACAGCAGACTGCCG
>ENA-OQEX01000317-OQEX01000317.1-human-gut-metagenome-genome-assembly--contig:-NODE-317-length-27222-cov-2.784905_pt1 | contig 27222 bp, 33 predicted proteins | sample MGYA00242802_ERZ504649 | MGnify/ENA primary metagenome ERZ504649 (study PRJEB26092, sample SAMD00036194) | human gut metagenome | host: Homo sapiens | study: EMG produced TPA metagenomics assembly of...
CAAAACGCCCAACGAGGTATGGGACGAGGAGATGGCCAAGCTACAATCAAAACAAGCCGACCCGAAACCAGCCGTTGCACTTACAAGTTGAATCCGGGGCCATCACAGAATATTGAGGTAAACGCTGCGTAATAATTGTGGTACCTTGAATGGATCGAATTTGAATTTCGTGATTGGACGTATCTGCAGCCGAAGCAATCATCGCGATCTCCAAATCCAACGATTCCATGCGTACAGAGAATGTGTTGTAATTATCAGAGTATCGACGCAAAACATCCGTCACCATAACTGTTTGCGCATTAATATCAAGGAACTGTTCCGCTAAGTTATTGTCGCTGTATTGGAGAACTGGAAGGGAGCTCCCCCAATTCTCATTGATTTCACGTCGAAGTTCCTCGGCATTCAAATCGGAATCTACAAGCCCAGTCTCGGGATTCAACCGAATCGGGCAAACAGCCACCGGCCGGTAGTTCAACTGTTGTCGCTGCGCCAGGAACCGAAGCATTCGTCCGATGCCCTGAGGCGAGCCGACGATCACCGTGCCATAGGCATACTCGCCTTTCTTACGGCTACGGGTCAAGAACGCGCGTGAAATCATACGTTCTACGACAGTCAACGCCCATCCAGATGCGACCATTAGACATAATGCGGTAAGCGTCAACTCAAACTTAAAGAAGAAATGGAAGGCGCACTGGATTATCCAGCAGAGGCCATGCCTTTAATCAGTAGCAGGTTGAGCTGGTAGCCATCGCCCATAATGTGGCGGTGATAGACGCGACTTGGTGCAGCGACCAAATCCAAAAGCAGGTGGCGACAATCAAGTAGACAGTAGTATCAAAAGTAAAACCGAAGCGGGGCGTGTAGAACGGATGGTTCTCGTGACGCAGGTTCAGTACGGTAGCGCTGGCGATGAGGAACATAGCTGCGTCCATGAGCATTAGAGCGAGGTTAACGAAAAAACGCCAATATAGCACATGGGAAAGCTGACGCTGACGTAGATCGCCCATCTGTTTCTGCGTACGGGGAGCACCCGCGGGTACCGTGCTACCTTCGGCATGGTTCTTCGCCGACTCACTTGAGCCGGCGACCACACCAACACCGATGGACGCGGTGCCGTTATTGCGAGATACCAATCGAATACCCCTTTCTTCCTCTGTCTCTTGAACCACAGTTATGGATTTCCTTTGCGCCCTATGGCGTGATCAGACCGGTGACCGGATCCGACTCGGCATTCACCAAGAAAACCACTATAAGGGGTTACCCCTTTATGCAACATAATAGAGGTATACCCCCCCATGAAGAATTGCAACCATTTCGAAGAAACGTCTCAGAAACATGTCTCACCGGCGTAATTGCAAGCAAGACAAGCAATTGGTGGAATATATGGGATGTTATCGGTCCCATTATTACGGGGGATACCTTATATACGTTGCATACGCATCGTTGCCGTGCTGGAGAGGTCTCCCGACACGCCACTTGCAGGCCCTTTGACCTACACCAGCTATTCAGACAAAGCTCACTTTCAGACCGCAGTGACCATCCACTTTATGAGATGCATCTCAGAATGCCAGAATGATAAAGTCACCATACCGATATACGCATACTTGTCCCGAAGCCTTTTAGAACCTTTTAGAACCTTTTAGATTGTTTTAGATTGTTTTAGATTGTTTTAGAATTCGGCTGGTGGCGGCCCTTACTGAGCCGCCCAACCGCCCGGACCACCCCTGGGTATAGCATATTGAGGTGCTTTTGTCAGGTTGCCGGCCAAGCACAGGAAATAGCGACGGTCGCCGAATACATTTGCCCTCACGTCGGTATGCGACAAGACGAAAAGACGAAACCAGCATGCCGGCATGTACCGCAGGCACCACCAGTGCCGAACATGCCAACCGACACCGCCAGAGCCACCGGCCGGGCAACGGAAGTGGAGAGTGTGCGTGGCTGGAGAGAGCAGGATCAAGAATCATCGCGGCGAACTGCAGCGGGTGCTGAGCCGCGAGGAATCATATGTAGACGGCAAACTCAGCCGGGCGGCGTTCATCTCCATCGCGATATTGACCTTCATCACCTTCGTGGGCAACTTCACGCAGTTGCAGCTGAGTTCCGCGCTGCCGATTATCGTTTCCGAATTCCACATCTCCGTAACCACCGGGCAGTGGCTCACCTCCGTGTTCCAGCTGGTCATGGGCGTGATGGTGCCGCTGACCGCGTTTCTGACCCGACGCTTCTCCACCCGCCAGATCGTCATCTGCTCGATGGCGGTGTTCACACTCGGCTCCGTGCTGGCATGGTTGGGGCCAAACTTCGTATGGGTGCTGGTCGGGCGCGTGCTCGAAGCTGCCGGCACAGGCGTGATGTGGCCGGTGCTGCAAATCACCGTGTTCTCCATTTACCCGCTGTCTCGCCGCGGGTTTGCCATGGGCACGGTGGGCATGGCCATGAGCGTGGCGCCAGCATCGGCCCCACCTTGGGCGGCTGGCAGACCGATGCCAACGGCTGGCGCTCGATCTTCCTGACCATGACTATCATTGGCGTGGTCTCGCTGCTGGCGGCCATGTTCGGACTGCATAATTTCGGTTCGCATGACCCGTCTGCCCGCGCGGACTTTTTCTCGGTGAGCCTGTCGGTGATTGGCTTTGGCGGGCTGATGTTCGCTTCACCAATTCGGAGACCTACGGGTTCGCCGCGCCGGTAACGTGGGGACCTATGGTTGTGGGTCTGATCGGCATCGTATGGTTCGTGCTGCGTAACCTGCGCGCCGGCAAGCGCTATCGTGAGGCCGTAGCCGAGGACAAGTCGGCACTCCCCCAGCCGCCGCTGCTGGACTTGGAAGTGCTGAAGAACCGTTCGTTCACCGTCGGCACCATTACCGCGTCGCTGGCATTTTTCGCTTCAGTTCGATTCTGGTCATCATGCCGCTCTACATCCAGACCGACCGTGGGTATTCTGCCACGATGAGTGGTCTGATCATGTTGCCGGGCGCTATCGGCCAGTGCGTCTCCCAGTTCTTCGGCGGCCGTGCGATGGATCGATTCGGCGCACGACCCGTGGCTTTGTTCGGTTCGATTGTGTTGACCCTTGGCACCTTGGGCATGTCGCTGGTGGCGATGGATACGTGGATCTGGTGGGTATCGATCTGCCAGTTCATCCGTCAGATCGGCATGGGTTTCCTGCTGATGCCGATTACCACGTGGTCCCTGAATTGCCTGAACGGGCCGAGCGAAGTGTCCGCCGGATCATCGGTGACGAATACCGCGCGTCAGATTGCGGGCGCTGTGGGCGCACCCGTGTTGGTGATTCTGATGGAAACGTTTGCCGCTTTGCATAAGCAGGGCGGCGCCTCCGCCGTCGCCGCTTCGATTTTTGGCATTCAATGGGCGCTGCGCATCTCCGCAATGATCTGTCTGGCAATGGTGTTGATGGTGTTCTTCGGCGTCAAGGGCGACGGTGCCGGTCGTACGCGAGACATTATTTCCTTGCGCGCGCTGCGCGAACGGCGTGCGCGGCGTATGGCTGCGAACTGACGGCAGATCCAACCATTCTCAACATAATAAGAAGCCCCGGTTTCCAACACCGGGGCTTCTTATTATGTTGTGCTATCGCAGGATTTCAGCTGGAGTCTATTACGCCCTACCCATCAGCGTCAGGACAATCAGCAGCACGTTGAGCGCCACAATCAGTGCCACGACGATCATGAAAATCACGTGCTTGACGGTTCCATCAGCCCACTTGCCCATGAGTTCCTTGTTATGCGTGTATCGCATCAGCGGAATCACGGCGAACGGGATGCCGATGGAAGCACCACCTGGCCGATGACCACGCCTGAGTCGGGTCCTTGGCGAACCACAGCACAATCAGTGCCGGCACCAGCGTGACCACGCGGCAGGCCCACATCGGGGCGTTGACGTGCAGCAGACCGTGCATGATTTCCGAGCCGGCGTACGTGCCAACCGATGTGGAGCTCAGCGACGAAGCCAGCAGGCCGATGGAGAAGATCGTGCCGATCACCGGGCCAAGCACCTGCGTGATCGCCCGCTGTGCGCCGTCGATGGAATCCGTGCCAGACATGCCATGCAGCGAGTTGGCGGCGAGCACCAGCATCGCCAGATTCACGGTGCCGGCCAGCAACAGCGCCCAGGCCACATCGATTTTCGAGCCTTTCAGTTGCGTTTTGATTGACGGCTTTTCGCCGCCTGCGTAATGGTCGTTCACCAGCGTGGAGTGCAGGTAGATGGCGTGCGGCATCACGGTGCGCCCAGAATCGAGGCGGCCATCAACACCGAGTCGGCGCCTTGGAAGCGTGGAATCATGCCTTTGACCACTTCGCCGGGGTTCGGCGGGGCTACGAACAGACCCGCGATGAAGCCGAATGTGATAATCAGCAGCATCACGATGATGATGCGCTCGAACGTGGTTTGCGTCTTGCCACCTTGGAACCACAGCATCACCGTGGAGATTGTGCCAATCACCAAACCGCCGATGAACAGTGGCAATCCGAACAGCAGGTTCAGGGCGATGGCACCGCCGATCACCTCGGCCAGATCGGTGGCGATGGCGATGACTTCAGCTGCATAAAGAACATGAATCGGCCGGCGTCGCTCATACGCTCACCCAGCAGTTCCGGCAAGGATTTGTTGGTCACGATGCCGAGTTTGGCGGACTGATACTGGATAAGCACGCTCATGGCATTGGCGAGCACCAGCACCCACACCAACAGGTAGCCGTATCGTGCGCCGGAGGTGATGTTGGCCGCCACATTACCAGGATCGACGTAGGCCACGGCCGCCACGAACGCGGGGCCAAGGATGCTGGCCAGCGCATGGTCATGCGGCTTCTTATTGTTGTTCGTCCCTGCTCCGGCCCCGGTTCCGACTCCGGCAAGCTGGCGTTCTTTCCCGATTTCCGGTGTTTCCTGTTCGATGTCTGCCACAGCGTTCGTCATAGCGGTTGCCGCAGTGGCATCTGCTTCGGTGTGTGTTACTGCCATATCGTTTGTACCAGTTCCCTTCATACCGCGCACAGTTATAGCGCAGGCATGTTTCCCGAGTCAACAGACGGACAATCTGCGGACGATTGATGGATGACCGGCGGACTGGCAGCTGGCATTTCCCGCCATCTCGCTCATGAAATGTGAAAAACCGCCGAAAACTCGCTCATGAAATGTGCCAGACGGTAGAAAACTCGCTCATGAAAGTGTAAAATCATTAATATAGCAGTAATTCGGAAAGGGGCTCCTCATGTATCTCAAACGCAAAGCCGATGCCTATCTCAATGCATGGAAATCCGACCCGAATCGCTCCCCGCTAATCATCAAGGGCCCTCGTCAAGTAGGCAAGACAGAGACTATCGATTACTTTGCCGCACACAACTACCGTTCGGTAGTGGAAATCAACTTCGTTGAGGAACCGAAATATCGTGCAATCACTGCGGACGGTTATGGCGCGAATACCATCGTCCGCAATATTTCCCTGATCGACCCAGCCAAAAAGTTCATTCCGGGCGATACGCTCATCTTTTTCGACGAAATCCAGGCCCATCCTGATATCGCCACTGCACTGAAGTTCTTTAAAATCGACGGCAAATATGATGTGATTTGCAGCGGTTCAATGTTGGGCATCAGCTATAAGCAAATCGAAAGCAATAGCGTGGGATATAAGACCGACTACGAAATGCGATCGTTGGACTTCGAAGAATTTCTGTGGGCTCGCGGATACGATGAGGCCGTCATCGAAAGCATGTTCACCCACCTGTGTGATGCTACGCCATTCTCTGAAGTGGAAATGAACGTCTTCTCCACGGCATTTATGGATTACTGCGTGCTTGGCGGCATGCCTGCGGTTGTCGCCTCCCATATACGCACTGGCACGTTCGAGGGAACACTGCAATTGCAGCGCCAGCTTATTTTGGACTACCAGGAGGATATCCGCAAATACGCGCAAGGACCCGATCAGGCACGAATTCTCAACGTGTTCAACCATATTCCCGTGCAACTCGCCAAGGAAAACAAGAAGTTCCAAATCAGCAAGGTTGCCAGCGGAGCGCGTTTCAAAGACTATCGAGGATGCGTGGAATGGCTTGAAACCTCGGGAATGGTGAATATCTGCCGATGTATGTCCTATCCTGAACTGCCGTTGAAAGGCAATTATGACGAAAACAAGTTCAAGATATATTTCGGCGATACCGGTCTGTTCGTAGCGATGCTTGACGACGAGGCCAGTGATGATCTGCGGGCCAATCGTAATCTTGGTGTCTATAAGGGTGCTATGTACGAGAGCATCGTCTCTGAAGCGCTACGGAAATCCGGCTATGACCTGTACTACTACAAAAAAGAGGATTCCACACTGGAACAGGATTTCTTCGTCCGCACGCGCGAATGGCTGGTGCCGGTGGAGGTGAAATCGAAAAAAGGCACCGCCAAATCCATGCGGACGCTAATCGCTTCGGATTCTTATCCGGAAATTCAGTTCGGCGTGAAACTATCCGCCGGCAATATCGGTAGTAGCGAACACGTGTTCACCGCACCATACTTCACCACATTTTTGCTCCGACGGCTCCTGCGCGCTTATGACGAGGGGCAGGCACCTATGCTCAACAATCCTGAGCGGTAGCCCCTATTCGTCTGCGGGCACGGCCTGGCCCGGGCAGGTGTGGAGGACGGCGAGCATGGCGTCCTTTTCTTGGGAGGTGACGGTGAGCTGGTACTTGTCTTTGACGCCAATCTGGCGGGCCACGTAGTCGCAACGGTAGTCGGCGTTGGTGGGTAGCCAGTAGGCGGCGGAAGCCGACCCCTTCTCCTGATTGGCCGGGCCGTCGACGGCCAGCAGGTTGTAGGGGTCATTGCCGAATTCATGGCGTTTGGCAGTGGACCAGTCGCGCGCACCGGATTGCCAAGCGTTTTCAAGGGCCACCACATGGTCGATCTGCACTTTGGCGCTGGTGGCGCGGCCACGTACAAAATGGATGGTCTGAGCGGTGTACGGATCGGCCAGTGTGCCGGACTCGACCACACAGGAACCGGCGTATTTGTAGGTGATGTCCGTGAGATCGCGGGCGAGCACGTCGTCGCGTACGTCGCAGCCATTGCCGTCGACGTCGGCGGTGCGGAAACCGAAGGAATCGCGGTCGTAGCCGGAGGAGCTTTGGTTGTCGTCTACGGCGAGCGCGTTCAAAGTGTCGGCGGCTGAACCGGTGGCAGTGTAGCCACCGGTGATTTTGGCCACGTCGGAGCTGACCTGCGGCAGTAACAGGCCGATGGTCACGCCGATTGCTACGGCGAGAACGATGAGAATCAGCACGCGCTCCAGCGGTCCAGAGGCGTTGAAACGACGGCGGAAGTGGGCGTTACGACGTGCCATCAATCACGCATAGGTGAAGGTGAGGGGGTCGTGGCCGGCGCGGGTGGGGCCGTCGAGGGCGTCGATGGCAGCGTGTTCGTCGGCGGTCAGGGCGAAGCGAACAGGTTGAGATTCTCCTTCTGACGGTCAGCATGCACGGACTTGGGATGATGATCGTGCCGTTTTCGATGTGCCAACGCAGAATCACCTGGGCCGGGCTGACCTCATGGGCGGCGGCGATCTTCTCGATGGTGCCGTCGCCGGCGTTGATGTCGGCGCACGCGCCATCGGCGAGTATGCCTCCACGCGATGCCGTGCTCTTTGCAGAACGCCACCACTTCGCGCTGCTGCCACGTGGGGTGCAGCTCAATCTGATTGACGGCCGGCCATGCGCCGGTCTCCTCGTGCAGACGCTTCAGATCGGCGGGCATGAAGTTGCATACGCCGAGCGTGCGGGCCATGCCTTCGTCGCGCAGCTTGACGAACGCCTTCCAGGTGTCGGTGCTGCGCCAGTCGAACGGCGTGGGCCAATGGATCATGTACATGTCCACGTAATCGAGCTGGAGGAGTTCCAGCGAGTTGTCGAAAGCTTTGAGCGCGGAATCGTAGCCCTGCTGGGAGTCGCGCAGCTTGGTGGTGACCCACAGGGTCTCGCGCTTGGCGCCGGTGTTGTATCCGGAAGCGGCGAGCGCACGACCCACGCCGGCCTCGTTGTTGTAGCCGGCCGCACCATCGATATGGCGGTAGCCGGCTTCCAACGCGGATTCGACGACGGGGACCACACCCTCATCGTCGATACGTAGCACGCCGAGACCGACTTGCGGAATGGAATGACCGTCTTTCAAGGCGATGTCCGGCACGTTGGCGGGATTGATGTGTCCGTTGGTCATGGCTTGTGATGCTCCTTCATGTACTGCAACTACACGCCACTGTACACGGTTATGCAGGCGATGTGCGGGTGCTGCAACCAAACGGCATGATTGCGCCCGGCCTTCCGTGTGGGAGAGCCGGCGCAATCATGACAACATCACGCTCTACTCCTGCGACCGGCCCTCGCCCTATTGTTCCCGGGCGCGAATTTGCCCCGGTACAGGCGTCAATCGATTGACGTTTGCACCGGGGCAGAAATCGTTGTCCCGGTACGCAATTTCGGGCCATTTTCGAGAACCAGGACAAGACAATCCCCAAAGTCCACATACCCCGACAAACAGAATCGGCGGAATACAGCCAATCCCGAAATCAACATACTGTCCCGGTTCTCACGTAGAACGATTGACGTGCAAACCGGGGCAACGGGAATTGTCCCGGTACGCGAAAAACACCCGTTTTCGCAAACCAGGACAGTGATTTCTGTCCTGGTACCCACATCAAACGATTGATGCACGAACCGGGACAGAATCGCATCGCTGCGCCGAGACAGACGCATCTGACAGCCGACAACCGATAAACGACAGCCGACAGATGGCATCTGGCAGCCGGTTGCCGGCTGCCGGCAACCGCATCATAATGCCGCATCAGTCTCTATCAGGAGCGCTTACGACGCAAAGCAAGCGAGACCCCGCCGGCCACGCCGAGAACGACAACCGCAAGACCCACGGCAGTCACCGCGCTACCGGTATTGCTCAGCACACCAGTGATCTTGTCGCCATTCGCACCGTTGGTCTTATCGCCCTCGCCCGTATCGGGATTGATAGTAGCCCCGCCATTACCCGCACCGTCCGAGCCGTTGCCGGAACCACCTTCGGCCCGAGCGGTAACCGCAACCGTATAGGTTTCGGTGACATTCGGATTCGACTTGAGCGTTACGGTAACCTTCGCCGCATCAGCGGGAGCGGAGAAATCGTAATCGAGCGTGAACTGGTCGGCGGAAAGCGTCACGTTGCCCATGCCTGCGGAATAGTTGCCCACGACCTTGAGATCATGGTCGGCATCGATGGCATCGCCCACCTGATAGGTGGTTTTGCTTGGCGTGACGGTCAGGCTGGAGACCTCCTTTTGGGCGAGGCCGGCAATGGCATCGGCAACAAGCTTGATCACATCGTTCACGTCCTGCTCGGTGTAGGTGCTGCCGGCAAGCAGCACGTCAGCGGCGGCAAGCGCCTGATCGAGTTTGGCGAGCGACTCGTTGGTGTACTCATCGCGATTGATTTTCCCGGCTTCGGCCACGGCCTTGTCCAGGTTCTCCGTGGATGGCTTCACCGGAGTTTCGGTCTTTTTGACGAGTGAGACCTTGTCCACATTGCCCCATGCGTCGGCAGGCAGGTTGCCCGTGATGGTGATGGTCGCTGTGCCATCAGCACCCACGGTGACAGGCACGGTGGCGGTATCGAACTTAACCCAACCGTTGAGTTCCAGCGCATCGGACGTGGTCTTGCCACCCGTTGTGGCGGAGAGGGCCACACCATCGGTAATAGCGGCGTTGTCCGCTGCCGCGCCTTGCTCATGGCGGTCAGCACGTATTCGCCAGGCTCGAGTCCGGTGATGGTCTGCGTGGCGGAGAAACTGTAGCATCGGATGCCCAAAACTTCAGCGCACGCTTGCCGTCGGCGGCGTTGCCACTGTCTTCGGTGATGGACGCACCGGTGCCGGCAATGGTCCAGTTCTTATCGTTCTCAGCGTTCTCGAAGCTGCCGTCCGTTACGTAATCCTTGGCGGGAGTGGCGGTGACGGTGACGGTGACGGTCACGTCGTGGCCAGCGTTGGTGGTGCCGGTGATGGTGTATGTGCCTGCGCCACGAATCCAGTCAAGCGCAGCGGATTGCCAGGTCACGGTTTCGGTCTCGTCCACCCCATCCTGATAGTGTGCGGCCACCTCACTCGGCAATTGCGCTTTGATCGCGTCGATGGAATCCGAGTCAGTCGCGGTAATCTCCACTGGATCTATCTTGGTGAACACATGATCGGTGACGGCACCGGTGTGAATGTACTTGAACGTCGGCAGAGAGGCGAGCGCCTTGCCATCGAAATCGAACAAAGCTTGGTTATCGACACCTGAGCCGCCCCAGTACAGGCCGGCGTCATTGGGATCGTATTCGCCGGCCGCTTCAGTGGCCCAGCCGCCACCGTACTTGTTCCACGTATCCACCAGTTCGGCGTTATCCTTGCCGCCGGTGCCCACGGGCACCCATGCGGGCTCCCAGTAGAACACACCCAGGCCGTCGTTTTCGCCATCGCCATCATTGTCGCCGATATTGTTCACGGCCTCGGCGACCGCGCGAATCTCATCGGCCTGGCCTTGCGGGCTGATGTCGTATTTCTTGAGGTTATCGGCGGTTACTTTACTGGGCACTGTGTTGGAATCGTCGTCGCCATCATCCAAGGTGTATGCCCACGACGTTTCCGCCACCATCACATCTTTCTTATAAGTGGAGGCCACGTTCTTGAGCACGCTGGTGAGGTTTTCGGTGGTGCCATGCCAGAACGGGTAGTAGGAGCTGGCGAACACATCGTAATCCACATTGTGGTTGCTCAACTGTTTGGCGTAAGTGGCGTAGGTGCCGGCTTTCTCCGGGTTGGTGAAATGAATGACGACCTTGGCTTCGGGGAGCACTTCGCGTATGGCTTTGGAACCTGCGGAGAATACTTTGGACATGCCGTCCCAGCCGGAGATGCCGGCGATTTTCGCAGTGGTTTCGTTGCCGACCTGCACCATGCCGACGTCCACGCCGGCTTGTTTGAACGTGGTCAGAGTCTGCTTGGTGTAGTCGTATACGGTGTCGGCGGTTTTGTCCGCGTCGCCTTCAAAGGATTTCCACGCCTTGGGCACCTGCTGCTTGCTGGGGTCGGCCCAGAAATCGGAGTAATGGAAGTCGACCAGCACTTTCAGCCTGCTGCCGTGGCTCGCTTGGCCATGGTCAGTGCGCGATCGGCGTTGACGTTGCCGCCGCCATATCCTTGGCCGTCTGCGGTGAACGGATCGTTCCACACACGCAGACGCACATAGTTCACGCCGGATTCCTTGAGCAACGTGAACAAATCCTCGACCTCGCCATTGGCGTTCTTGAACGTGACGCCGCTTTCTTCCAGCGAGAGCATGGATGAGACGTCCATACCGCCGATGAAATCATCGCTTAAGCCTTGGATGGCCTTGACCGAGACGTCGGCTTTAACTGGTTCTTCTTCGGCGGCGTTTACAGTGAACGTGCCTCCTGCGCAGAGCATTATGGCGGCCACGCCGGATGCCATAATGCGAGTAAGCGCGGTATTTCGGCGCATGCTTTTTCTCCTTTGAATGGTGAACGCTCAGAACGAACGCCCAGTGATGCTTGGCGCTTCCTTTCCTTATGCGCCACGCGGTACAGCTGTGTACCACGCAATCGTCACCTTAGCACTTTATGCCGTGTTGGTCAACCGGTGTATCAACGCCTCGTACGGCCCAGTACAGCAACACCAGCATTACAGCAATGTCGTTCAGCGTGTGGAGGCGCGGGCGATGACCTGGGATTCGGTGGTGAGCAGTTCGGACTTGGTGATGCTGCCGTCGATGCGTCCGAGGATGCGATCCACTGCCGTGGGAGCGTCCAGTCAAGGCGGGAATCCATGGTGGTCAGCGGAATCTGCAGGTAGGGGCTTCCTCGTTGTTATCGAAGCCGATGACCTGCACCTGCACGGGCACCTCATAACCAGCGGTGCGCAGAGCGGTCAATGCGCCGATGGCCAACTGATCGTTCAAGGCAATCACACCGTCGAATGGCACGCCGGAATCAATGAGCCGCTGGGTCACACGGCACCGGCTCCGATGGTCCAATCCTGATCGGTGTTGCCAATCAGCTGCGGATCCAAGGAGAGCCCACGCCTACGGGTCTCTTCGATGATGCCGCGCAGACGCAGCTGCGCGTTGCCTTCTACGGCATTCAGCAATGCATCTTCGTCGTAAACGTCACGGGCACCGATCACTGCAAGTCTGGTGGAACCGCGGTCATACAGGTAGCCTGCGGCCATGGCGGCTGCGGATACATCGTCTGGGGTCACGTGATCCACAATGCCCCACGTGGTACGCGCGCCAACGATGACCAGCGGAAAATCAACCTTCAGATCATCGGGCGAAATGTTTTCCACCTCGCTCATGGAAAGGATCATGCCATCGGACACCGTGGAGTTGAACTTCTTCAGCAGATCGCGCGCGCCTTTCGCGGAGCCTTCCGCATACGTGGTGACGTATACGGAATAGTCGCGCTGACGGGCGGCCTCGATGGTGCGGTTGGCGAGCTCGGCCAGATATGGCGGAATCAGCGAAGGCACGGCGAGGGTGATGAAGCCGGTGTGATCGCGGTTGAGGTTGCGGGCGGCCACGTTGACTCGGTAGTCGAGGTCCTTAATGACCGACTCGACCTTGGCACGGGTCTCATCTGTCATACGCCCGGAGCCATTGATCACGTTCGACGCAGTTTTGAGCGATACACCGGCGGCCTGAGCGACATCGCGTAGCGTCACTCGACGCTTGGCTGTTTTCTCGTCGCTCATGCCGCACTCCTCTATCCGGACAACATTGCCATTCTAGCGCGGTTTAGCAGGACGTTTTAGCGATAAGAATGGCGTTGCGGTTCAGCGTATATCCAACGGCGTCAGTCTCGCAACGGTGGGCGATGATGGGATCACCTTCCACACCGTTGATGGCGACGGGCTGGTTTGAGCGGTTGAGGTAGAAATCGAAGCGGGTGGAGCCGTCTGCGGATCGGCGGATGGTGTGCAGGATGCGGGGATCTGTGGTGGGATAGGTTGGAGTTTGACCACTCTCAGTCGGCTGCGCCGACAACTCCTGCCATCGGGAGCCAAGTGCTTTGAGCAACTGGGCAATGTCGTGACGGTTGAGGTCGCAGCCACGTAGATGGCGGTACCGTTGCCATAGGGGCGGCTGGTGATGGCGGGGGTGCGCTCCAGCTCCCAGTCGGCGGCGGACTCACCTGCGTAAGAGGCAAGCACTGTGGTGTCCGCGGCTACGGAAGTCACGTCGTTCTGCCACAGGCGGGTCGTCAGACCATTGGACAGGCTGATTTCGCTGGGCTCGCCTTCGGCTTCTTCACCGAGGATGTTGAATTCTTCGGAGCGGATGCCGAGCATGTCGCGTAGGAGCCCGTTGCCGGCGCCGGGGTAGCCGCCGAGGCCGATGTGGAAGTGCTCGTCGATCAGGCCGGCGGCATAGCCGACGATGACGGTTCCGCCGGCCTTCGCGAAGTCGGCGATACGGAGAACGTCTTCGTCGGACAGGCTGAGCACGGTGGGCAGCACGATGGTTTTGTAGCCGGTCCAGTCGTAGGCGAGCGGCACCACGTCCGCGCGCAGCCCGGCATCCAGGAAGCCGCGGTACCAGTCGCGCACGTCGTGCCAGTGGTTGAGTTTCATGCTGGGCAGGGTTTCGGAGCGTGTGGCCCATTCGGATTCCGCGCTGAACAGGATCGCCGTGCCGGCACGCTCGAGCTCAGTGCCTGCAGCCCGGCGTCGGAGAGGGTCTTCAGCGCCTTACCGAGCTCGCATACGCCGCGGAAGACCTTGGAATCGGCACCCGCGTGGGGCAGCATGGCGGAGTGGAACGCCTCGGCGCCCGACTTGGATTGCCGCCATTGGAAAAAGCAGATGGCGTCGGCGCCCATGGCCACGTGGCCAGGGAGTCGCGCATGAGTTCGCCGGCCCGTTTGCGTGTGTTCAGCGGCTTCCACTGCACGGCTGAGGTGGAGTGCTCCATCACGTACCACGGCTTGCCCAGCGCGAGGGAGTCCATGAGCGCGTCCGAGCAGGCGAGTTCGTCCAGGTGGGATTCGCCTCATGGAAGTAGTGATCGTTGGACACGAAGTCCACCTCATCCGCCCATTTGGCGTAGTTCATGACGCACTGGTCGGTGGAGACCATGAAGTTCGTGGTGAACGGCTTGTCGGGGCAGATCTGCTCGATGGCGTCGCGTTCGGCTTTGTAGAAGTCGAGCAGCATGTCGTTGCCGAACCGCTCGTAATCCAACTGCTGCGACGGGTTGACCATGGCGTCGCCGCCCATGTGACGTGGCAGCAGCACCTCGTCGAAACTGTTCACGTGCTGCGACCAGAAGGCCGTGCCCCACGCCTCGTTCAACGCGTCGATGGTACCGTACTTGGCCTCGCACCACGTGCGGAACGCGGCCAAGGCGTTGTCGGAGTAGTCGTAGCGGTTGTTCCAGCCGTATTCGTTGCCCATGTGCCAGGCGGTCACATACGGGTTGTCCTTGTAGTGTTCGGCAAGTCTGCGGCACAGGCGCAGCGCGTATTCCTTGAACACCGGGCTTGTGGGCTGCCACGACTGGCGTGAGCCCGCGTTGACGGTATGACCATACCGGTCTACCGGCAGCACCTCTGGATGGGATTCGTACAGCCACAGCGGCGCGGCGGCTGTGGCGGAGGCCAAGTCCACGGCGATGCCGGCTCTGCCGAGCCTGTCGATCACATGGTCGAGCCACTCGAACGTGAACGCGCCCTCGACCGGCTCGATCTTGTCCCAGCTGAAAATTGCCAGCGATACGACGTTCACGCCGGCCTCACCCATGAGACGGATATCCTCGTCCAGCGTCTCCTCGGGCCACTGGTCCGGGTTGTAGTCGCCGCCGAACGCGATGCCGCGGCCGGATTCCGTCAGCAGGGACGGCCACCTAAATGCTCTATGAGTAGTCATATTAATCAAATCCTTTATTGTATCGGTTTGCGGGAAGTGCTGTGCTTGCAGGTTGTGAACACCAGAGAGGCCGCCCCCGCTGGCGGGGCTGTCAGCGAAGCTGACTGGGGGTGGTCGCCAGTCGAATCCCCATATGACCACCCTCAGTCCGCTCCGCGGCCAGCTCCCGTCAGAGGGAGCCAGAGGTTACTCCTTGACGGCGCCTGCGGCGAGGCCTGACTGCCAGTACTTCTGCAGGCACAGGAACGCAATCACCAGAGGGATGATCGTGATCAGCGAACCGGTAATCACGAGGTTTTGGATAGCTTGACCGCCTGCGGTTGAAGCCTGGTCCTTCCACTGGTTCAGACCGATCGTCAACGGGTACCAGTTGGAATCCTTCAACATGATCAACGGCAGGAAGTAGTTGTTCCACGTCGCTACAATGGCGAACAATGCAGTGGTCACGATGCCGGGTGCCAACAGCGGCAGGGAAATCTGGAAGAAGGTGCGGAACTCGCCGGCACCATCCACGCGCGCGGCTTCAAGCAGCTCATCCGGCACGGCCTGATCGGAGAAGATCCACATCAGATACAGACCAAACGTGGATACCAAACTCGGGATAATCATCGACCACGGGGTGTTCGTGAGGCCCATCTTGGCGAACAGCAGGAACTGCGGCACGGCCAGCGCGATACCCGGCACCGAAATGGCGCCGATGATGATCACGAAGCACAGCTTACGGCCGGGGAAGCGGAACTTGGCCAGCGCATAGCCGCCCATGATGGCCAGCAAGGTGGCACCGCCGGCGCCGACCACCACATACAGAATCGTGTTGACGAACCAGCGGCCGAAGATACCGTCCTGATAGGTGAACACCGTGGCGATGTTGTCGAACAGGGCGAACGTTTTGCCGAAACCGAGGCCGAACGTCGAAGTGAAGTCGGACTGGGTCTTGGTGGCGTTAATCATCAGGTAGACAAACGGGAAGAGGCAGTAGACCGCGAAAATCGCGCACACGATGGTCAGGGCCATCGAGCGGGTCGGGTTCGCCGGGTTGGAGAAACCGGTTTTGGCGGCGCGCTTGCGCTCGGCCTTCTCGTCGGCGTCGATGCGCTTCTGACGCTCCTTCTCGGCCTTCTTGGCGGCCTTTTCCTGAGCCTTGAGATCGGCCAGGGTCATGGTTGTTGTTGAAGTCATGGTTGCAGTGCTCATAATTACTTCATCTGCTCCTTCATACTCTTAAGCTGGACGACATACGCAATGGCCATGGTGATGATGGCCATCACGATGGCCAGAGCTGCGGCATAGTTGCTCTGATTGCCGGTGAAGCTCAGGTTGTAGGCGTACATGTTCGGCGTGTAGTACGTGGTGATCGCGTTGCCCGGAACCATGTTCTGCAAAATGCTCGGCTCGTTGAACAGCTGGAAGCTGCCGATGATCGAGAAGATCACCGTGATGGCCAGCGAGCCCTTCAGCTCCGGCAGCTTGATCTTCTTAACAATCTGCCACTCCGAAGCGCCGTCGATGGAGGCGGCCTCATACAAGCTGTGTGGATGGTGCTTAGGGAGCTGTAAAAAATCAGCATGTTGTAGCCGGCATATTCCCACGTGTTGATGTTCGCGATGGATGCAAGCAGCACGTCGGGGTTGAGCACATCGATGTTGGTGCCGAGGAAGTCGTTGAGGGAGCCGACCAGACCGTATTTGGCGCCATACACGAAACCCCAAATCATGGTGGAGACCACTGCGGGCACCGCATAGGGCAGGAATGTGGAGATGCGGAAGAACTTGGTGCCATGCAGCTTCATCGAATCCAAAGCGAGGGCCATGGCTGCAGCCAGAAACAGCATGATCGGCACCTGGAATACGGTGAAGATAGTGACGCGGCCCACCGAGCTCCAGAACTGCGGATCCTGAATCAGTCGGGCGTAGTTCTCGAAGCCGACGAACTTGGTGCCGCCGACCATCTGCTTCTTGAAGAAGGAGATGTAAATGGCGTACACAATTGGGATGATGAACACGAAGACGAACACCACGCGAACGGCCACATGAACTTCCAGCCGCGCCAGTCGGCCTTGTGCTTGTTGACGCGGGCCTCGGCCGTGTGCAGATCCGCCTCCTCAGGCAGGATTCCCACCGTTGGCTGCGGGGCTGCGGCCATTGTTTGATCGGACATAATCGATTGCTTTCTTGGAATACGGATTGCTGTGCTGCGCCCGCTACCAGGGGGTCGCTCGATTGGAGCGGTCACGTCAGGCGAGGGCACGGGAAAGCGGGGACACTGGGGAGCATCCCCGCTTTGGGAGATCGGGCGGCTAGGCGGAAGGAGAGTGGCCTAGCCGCAGGTTTTGATTGTTGGTCAGTGCCGGATGTACCGGCAATAGATCGGTTGCGTCACTTGACGGTGACGTTGTAGCCCTGCTGCTTGCCTTGCTCGGCGAGCTTGTTGGCATAGTTTTCAAGCGCCTTCTCCAGGGTGATGTCGCCGGAGTAGGCCTTGGAGACTTCGTCGCCGTAAGCGGTCTGGGCGTACGGGTTGTACGGCAGGTACTGGAACTTCTCGGTCGGGCGCTGAGCCGCGGCGGAAAGGACTTCGTTGACGTTCTGACCGCCGAAGTAGTCGTTGGTCTTCTTGTTGGACTCGGTGGTCGGGTCGGTGAAGGAGTCGGACCGGAGGATCTTCTTCAGGGACGGGAAGGTACCGGTGTCGGCCATGGTCTGAGCGCCCTCGCCATGAGTCATGTACTCAACGAGCTTGTAGGCAGCGGCCTGGTTCTTGGACTGCGAGGTGACGGCAAGTGCAGAGCCACCGTCTTCGGCGGAGACTTCCTTGCCTTCCTCCCACTGCGGCAGCTGGGCGACGCGCCAGTTGCCGGCCTGATCGGGGCGCCGGTCATGAGGTTGATCGGCATCCAAGCGCCGATGGTCAGGGAGGCGAGGGTGCCATCGTTGAGCTCGCGGTTCCAATCGTCGGACCAGTTCGGGGTCTTGGCGTCCACGAGGTCTTCGTCGATGAGCTTCTGGACGAATTGGATATAGCGCTGCATGCCCTCGTCCTTGGTCATGTTGATGGTGATGTTCTCGCCATCGACCTTCCACGGCTGGGCACCGGCCTGCCAGATCTGGGCGGTGAACGGCTGATAGTCGTTGGAGGTACCGGCCAGATTGGTGATGTAGGAGCCGGTGGCACGGATCTTCTTGGCGGCCTCGTAGTAGTCGTTCCAGGTCTTGATGGACTCGCCGTCCACGCCGGCCTTGTCGAACACTGCCTTGTTGTAGAAGAACATTTCGGGGCCGGAATCAATCGGCAGAGCGTACGGCTTGTTGTTGTACTGGAGCTTGTTCCACGGGCCGGCGGCGAAGTCGTCGGCGAGTTTGTCGGCGCCGAATTCGCTCAGGTCCACGAGCCATCGGTGACGGCGAACTGGGTGACGGTCGGATCTTCGAGCATCACGACGTCAGGGGCGCCGTTGCCTGCGGCGATGGCGTTGGAGAGCGCGGTGGAGGTCTTCTCGCGGTGCCGGTGTTGTTGAACTTGACGGTGATGCCGGGGTTGGCCTTCTCGAAGTCAGCGAGGATTTCCTTCATCGAGTTGCCGGAATCCCAGCCCCAGAACACGAGTTCGGCCTTGTCAGCGTCACCCTTGTTGGCGCCGTTGTCGTTGCTGCTGCCGCAGGCGGCGAGACCGACGAGCGTGGCCACGGCTGCCGTTGCCGCGATGACCTTCTTGGTGTTGCGCATGTTATCTCCTTCTGGACCATTGGAGTTGACTTGCGGGTGGTTGGCTTTCTTCCGACTGGCTTCCGGTTTTCGTCCGGTTACTTCTCGGTTATCTTCCGGCTGTCTTTGGCTGCCTTCCGATTGTTGACGACTGCCTTCCGATTGCCAAAAACGAATCGACTGCTGCGTTGGATTTCAATTCGTTTGGCGCTTGCGAAGTCTCCTCTGGCCACCTTTCCTTGGGGTGTTTTCTTTGGTACACCCGTGTACCAATACCTAAGATGATACACCTGTGTACCAATTTGTCAAATCACCCGACACGCCTGATTTTTTTCGCCTTTTCCATGCTTTCCACGTGAGCAAATCTCCAGTCGAACAGCGACTTGTCTCAGAGGCTCTTCATCCCCTCCCCCAACGTGAGTAGGTCCCGACTCTCAGCACACCACCAAATAACGCGCAGCATGCTCGTGAGTCCCCAACACCCACACACCACGGCGCGATTCCACCACTCAGCCGCCTCACCAGTGCCCACATTTGTAGATATTCAACGCCATATGACAAGAATCTGACTAGTATGAACAGCCCCCCATAGCTGTATTGAGAGGAAAAAGCACATGGCGGGCCTGTTTCAAGCTACTTCCAAGCAGCGCAATCCCTTGGGACCAACCATACGTACTCACGGATCGGGCAAATATACGTTCGGTCTGGCCTTAAGCGCCGGTCAATATCCGCGGTCTGCTTGCCTTTTCCTATCAGCTCCTCGCGGTATGCGGCATCTTCCTGACCAATGTCATCAACTACATCATCGCCTCCTACGGTTCCAGAAGCTGGGATGTCAACGCCGGTTGGCGTTGGATGCTGAGGCTGGGTGCGATTCCGGCCGCCGCGTTCCTGCTCTCCATGGTGCGAGCACCGGAAAGCCCACGATTCCTCATTCAAGCCGGCAAAACCGAAGAGGGATTCGCGGTGCTCGAGCACATCATCGGCACCGAACAGGCACGCCTTCGCACTGACGACATCCATGCATCGGTCAAACTCGAAACCGAAATGTCGCATGAATTTCACGACCTGTTCCGCCCAGGGCTGCAGAAGGCGCTCATCATCGGCGCTTTGATCAAGGCGTGAATGCTGCGTTGCGTTACTGCATTGCCATGTTGCCATGTTACCGCGTTATTGCATCGCTACGTTGTCACGTTACCGCGTTATTGCATCGCTACGTTGCCACGTTGCCACATCACATTGCATTGCCGCATTGCTGCGTTGCCGCATCACATATCGCAACACAAACGCAGCAACGCAATGACGACCGGAGATGGCATCGCCGCCACCCGCGAGGAACCGCAGTGCAACGCGGTAACGTAACGCAATGCGATGTGATTCCCGCGTAGTTACAGGCAGTTACAGATTGAGTACCGCATCAGCAATGCGCATGGCGGATTCGCAGGTGGGAGACCAGCACCACAGCCGCGCCGCGCTCCTTGTCTGCATGCTGCTCACCCACGGCCATAGCGTGAATGGAACGTAGAATAATAGCCTCGTTCAAAGCATCCAACGGCTGGTCGCTCGTCGAAAAGCACCAGATCAGCATTGCGCAGGAACACACGAGCCAAACCGATACGCTGGCGTTCACCTTCGGATAGACGGTCGCCCAGCTCGCCTACCTGAGTATCAAGGCCATCGGGCAGGGAATCAATGAGATCAAGCACGGAGCTTGGCGAGAGCCTGACGCAAACGAGCGTCGAGACCGTCAGATGCTGCCACCTGAACGGCATCGCCCTCTGCCGATTGCGCCGCCAACCGCTGCTGTCGGGAATCAACGGTCTTGGCACCCACTTCCCCATTGCCTGCAACATTTGCAGCTTCAACCTCGGACTCAGGCAAAGCAATCAGCAGATTGTCTCGGATAGAGCCATCAAACAGGTGGGTTTCCTGGCTCATCATGGCCTGAATACGTCGGCGAGCATGCACATCGACCTCGGGCAACGGCGTGCCGGACAACGTCACCTGACCGCGCTGCGGATCCCAGTAGCGCAGCAGCAGCTTGAGCATGGTGGACTTGCCTCGGCCGGACGGCCCCTGGATACCCAGCACGCCATGCTGCGGCACGTCAAGCGAGAAGTCGGACAGGACTTCGCGCTCCCCCGCATATGCAAAGGTGACGTCATCAAGACGCATGCCCATATACTCCTGCGGCACAACAGTGCCGTTCTCGGTCACAGCGGGCACCTCGTCCATCAGTCCGAACAGTCGGCTAGCGGACGCGAAGGTCTGAGTCAGGTTAGCGGGCAAGGCGGCGAGCGCCAAAGTCGGTCCGAACGAGCCGGCGAACAGCACGAAGGCGGCAATCAGAGCCGGAATGCTCTGCGGGTTCGCGCCGGCACAGGCAATAGCCACGGCGACCGAAGCCGCTGTGAGCACAGCCACCAAGAGTCCGCTGATTCCGGTGAAACGGCCGTTGACCTTGCTGAGTTTGGCGTGATCCTTCCACAACGCATGGGTACGGTCCTCGATGGCCTGCGCACGTTCCTCGCCGCGACCAAATCGGATGATTTCGTCCAGGCCGCGCATGTCATCGAGTATCACATCGTCGAGTTCTCCGGCAGCGCCACGGATGGCAGGGCCAAGGTTACGTACGCCGGTGGCAAAGAATCGCGGCACAAGGATGCCGATAACCAGGTGGGCGGCAATCAACGCCAGCGCCATCCATGGGCTTAGGGTGGCGGCCACAATCGTGTAGATGATGGTGGAGGTTACCGCGATGGCCACCGGACTGATGGTGTGGGCAAAGAAGATCTCAAGCAGTTCCACATCGGTGGTCAGCATGGCGATAAGGTTGCCCTTACCTTTGCCCGCGAGCTTGGCCGGCGCCAGTCTGCGCAACGCGGCGAACGCTTGGAACGGAAGAGTGCGAGCAGATGGAATGCCACATTGTGGTTCAGATATTGTTCAATGTATCGGGTGATGCCACGCAGAAGAGCACAGATAATCATCATGATGACGGCGGGCGCAACACCCATGCCCCACACCGGATTACCGGTAAGTGCAAATGCCGCGATAATGCCGAACACGGGCAGGAAAGTGGCCGAAAGATGGCCGATGGTGCCGGCGGTGGAGGCCGCTGCCATCAGTCCTGCCAGAGGTCGGGCTTCCTTAAGCAGTCGCCTGATCACTTGGAATGTGCTCATTTTGGAAGACGAATCGCTATTTGCAACACCAGCCGGAGTCTCAGCCGAGGCCTGCTCACTCCCGCCAACGGAAGCCGTCGGCAAAGCTGACTGCAGGCGGTCAACCGTCATACCCGCCTCTGCGCTTACGCGCGCTGCGCCACCCTCAGTCCGACTGTCGTCGGACAGCTCCTGCTTGCGGGAACCAACCTGCAGCACACGCCGAGCATGGCCTTCTCCGAAGTTCTCAATATCTGCCTGCGTGGTAAACAGCTTGGCGTAGACGCGTCCGCCGTCATCAGCTCGGTATGGGTGCCCCTCTCAACCGACTTGCCGTGTTCGAGCACCACCACTTGATCAGCGTGTTCGGCGTTGGCCATGCGATGGGTGATCATAATAACCGTCTTGCCGCGGGATTGCGCCAATTCGCGAATTGTATCCAGGATCAGCTCTTCGGATTCCATGTCAACGCTGCTGGTCGCCTCATCGAACACAAATACCGGCGAATCATGCAGGAGCGCGCGGGCGATGGCGATGCGCTGGCGTTGGCCGCCGGACAGGTTGGCGGCATCGGACTCAATCGGCATGCCCAGTCCGTTCGGCTGTGCGTGCACGAAGTCGGCAATGCGCGCCTGCTCGAGCGCGGACCACAGACGGGAGTCCACGGAATCCGGCGAATCAGGAATCTCGTCATCGGGCAAGGCCATCAGAAGATTCTCGCGCAATGCGCCCGCAAACAGATGACTGCTGGCACCAATCACAGTGACGGCTCCGGCCAGTGTTTCGCCTGACAAATCGGATACCTCGACACCGTTCAGCGTGAGCGAACCTCGGTAACCGGCCAGTGTACCGGCGAGCAGCGAGGCGGCCGTGGACTTGCCGGAACCGGAGATGCCAACAATGGCGGTGAACTGACCGGGCCGTGCGGCGAAGGTGATGTTGGTGAGCGCAGGAGCGACGGCGGAATTGGGGCTGGTTTCACCTTGCTTATCGGTCTTTGCGGATGCGGACTTGGAGTCGCCGTGCCCGGCATCATCATAGGAATAGCCGACGTGGTCGAAGCGGACCGTCAGACCGTCGTCAGCGGAATCGGAATCGTTGGCCGGCAGGGTCGCCGTGCCATGCTCGGGCTCCGGGGTGTCCAGCAGAGCGAAGATGCGCTTGGTGGAGGTCATGCCGTTCATCGCCACGTGGAAGAACGAGCCAAGCTGACGCATGGGAATAAAGAATTCGGCGGACAGCAGCACAATGAACAGCAGACCGGTAAGAGACAGCGGGTAGCCCACCCCGAACGGGATGAGATAGTGCAGGCCGTATGCCGCGTAGGCAAGCACACCAGGCAGATGTGAGGCCAGTGCGATTGGCGACCAGCCGGACGCACCATTGGCAAAAGCATCGCCAATATGCGCGTATTGCCATAACGCCACACCGATGCCGGCCGCAGCACCGCCGTAGGCCACTATGTCCATGGCGGTCAGCGAGCGCAGCTGGATCTGCAGCACGCGCATGGTCATGACGCGGAAGCCTTCGGCTTTCTTGTCCATCTCGATGGCGGCGCGCTCGTCGGCGTCGAAGTTTTTCAGGGTCTCAAGGCCTTGGAGATTGTCGAGGAACGCGGCGCCCATATCGGTGTAGCGCACCCAGTACTTCTTGAAGGCGCGGGCGGCGGTCATGGAGACGATGCCGGTCACGATGATGATGAACGGCGCGCAGACCAGCATGACGGCAGCGGCGGGCACGTTAATCGGCGCAATGGCCACGAACAAGGTGATTGGCGCAAGAATCGCATAGAAGAGCTGCGGCAGGAACAGTTCAAAGAAGCTTTGAATCTGTTCAACACCTTCGCCGGCGATTGCACCACATCCGAGGTCTTGATGCGGGTTTTGTAGGACGGGCCGAGTGCCACCATTTTGCGGTACAGCTTGGAGCGCAAAGCGAGCTTGACTCGTTCGGCGGCTTCGGTGCCGAGACGGGTGGCGTGCGTGGTGGCCGTGTAACGGACCGCTATACAGACCAGCGCAAGCAGCACGTAAATCATGACGTCGCCAGCCATGGGCAGCACATCCGCGCCGTGCCGATCAGACAACGGCACGGGGCAGGCCGCGCCTTGCGAAGTGCCGCCGCATTGGAGCAGCGGCGGTGCCACAGCGGTCAGTAAGCTGTTCAGCAGCATTACCAGCGACAGCATAAAACCAATGTTGGCAAGCAGACCTACCCACATCAGGCCACTTTGCCAGCTATGAGTTTTTTCAAGCCAGGCGCCAATTGGAACAGTCGTTTGTCGAACATGGTCCGCTTCCCCTTGCCGTGTTGTTGCGGTGTGCCCTCGTCATGTGTACCTGCGCTCCACATTCCGCGCAATCCCATTCACCTTAAGCGAACGCCCTCGCACACGCCAGACTTTTAAAGTGAGAGAGGCCACAGAATTATCGATTGCGGAGTGCGCATGCTAGACGCGCCAACCAAAAAAATATGCTTCGATATCAGGGGCTGAAGCATCCACTACACCCAATACGTGCATTTATCCGTTTCGAGGAGGCTCATTTTTGCGTTTGCCGGAGGCCTACTTCCGTTTCAAGGGGCTGATTTCGCATTTGCCGGAAGTCTATCTCCGCTTCGAGGGGCTCCTCATCCATGTAATCGGAAGTATAAACGGCTACACGTCAACGTCATTCCGCCGTTTTAGGGCCGTGTCTACTTGGGCATCAGCCCCTCGAAGTGGAAGTAGACTTCCAGATAAGGCAAAATCAGCCCCTCGAAGCCGAGAAAGCACGTTTCTACGGTGTCAGAAGCCGACGGAACGCAAAAGGGTCGTCTGCACGCAGACGACCCATATGATCAATTCGCCAATAGACGCAGCAAACGCGGCCTAGTGCTGCTTTTTGCGCGGCGACCAGTGCTTCGGCGGCGGCCGTACTTATCGGACAGGAAGCCGGAGAAGCCGGCGCCGATCACGCCGCCGATCATGATGGAGCTGATGACCAGACCCTGCAGGGCCGGGCTCAGCGCGTACTTGTCCTGCAGGAAGTCGATGGCTCCCGAAATGGACACGGTGTCATAACCGTAGAGCAAACCGGTTAGACACGGCGTTGTATACAATCCACAAAACCAGACAGACAACTTCTCCATTGCCCACAACGCGCGCAACCTTACGCCAGCGTAACCTAACTTGTCAGAATGGCTCGATTTTGTCAACAGCCATCACGCAACGCACGTAAGGACACGGCCCGCTTATGCTTGACCACTACACCACGCCTGGCGAATCCATCGAAATCCGCGACAACCAGACCATCTACTCCCTACTTACCGATCGCCTTGCCCGCACCGGCGCGGACACGGTAATCGCCGCCAAGAAAATCGGCCCCGGCCGCTGGCAGAACGTCACCACCGGCGAATTCCACGAGCGCGTGGTCTCGGCCGCCAAGGGCCTGATCGCGCTCGGCATCGCCAAGGGCGACGCGGTGACCATCTTTTCCTCCACCCGTCTCGAATGGGGCATTCTCGATTTCGCACTGGCCGCAGTGGGCGCGGTAAGCGTGCCGATCTACGACACCGACTCCGCCCCGCAAGCCCAGCGCATCATGAACGATTCGGCGGTCAAGCTGGCCTTTGCCGACAACCGCGAGCGCTTCGACCGGCTCGACTCGGTCAAGGACCACTGTCCTGCCTTGAAGCAGATTCTCATGATCGAGGGCAACGCGCTGGGCGCGCTCGAAGGTCTGGGCGTGGCTGTTTCGGACGAGGAACTGAACGAGCGCGTGGCCACCGTGCGCGCCGACGATCTGGCCACCATCGTCTACACTTCGGGCTCCACCGGCAACCCGAAGGGTGCCGAACTGACCCACAAGAACTTCGTGTCCATCACCATCTCCGCCTCGCAGGCGTTGCATGAAGTGGTGCTTGACGACCATCCGCGCCTGCTGCTCTTCCTGCCGCTGGCCCACTGCTTCGCGCGATTCATCCAGTACGCCTCCATCGCCTCCGATGACGGCGTGGTCGGTTATCTGCCGGACACCAAAACCCTGCTGCCGGACCTGCGTTCGTTTGAACCGACCTACCTGCTGGGCGTGCCGCGCGTGTTCGAGAAGGTATACAACGCCGCCTCGCACAAGGCCGGTGCCGGCTGGAAGGGCCGCCTGTTTGTCAAAGCCGCCGAGGCCGCGCGCGTCTGGAGCCGCAAGGAGCAGGCCGGCGAGCAACACACATTTGCCGAAATCGCCGAGCGCGCCAAGTACGAAACGCTCGTCTACCGCACGGTGCGCGGCGCTCTGGGCCCGAAGATCAAGTACGTGGCCTGCGGCGGCGCACCACTGTCGCTCGATCTGGCGCATTTCTACAACGGCATCGGACTGCCGATGATTCAGGGTTATGGCATGACCGAAACCGCCGCCCCGTTCGCCGCCACACGCGTGACCGACAATGTGATCGGCACCGTAGGCCAGCCCGCGCCCGGCTCCTCGATTCGCATTTCCGACGAAGGCGAACTGCAGGTCAAGGGCCCGAACGTGTTCCGCGGCTACCACAATCTGCCGGAGAAGACGGCCGAGGCGTTCACCGCCGACGGCTGGCTCAGGACCGGCGACTTGGCCGAGATCGATGATGAGGCCGCATCATCATCACCGGCCGCATCAAGGACATTATTATTACTGCCGGCGGCAAGAACGTCTCCCCCATTCCGCTGGAGGAAGAGATCGCCAAGTGCCCGATCGTGGAGCACTGCGTGGTGGTGGGCGACCAGCGCCCGTTCATCGGCGCGCTGGTGACGCTCGATCCGGAGTCGCTGGCATTGTGGCTGCCCGCGCATGGACTGTCCACGGAGACGCCGGTGGACCGGCTCGCCACGAACGCGGCGGTGCGCGAGGAGATTCAGCAGTACGTGGACAAGGCGAATGCGACGGTCTCGCGCGCCGAATCCGTACGCAAGTTCGCCGTGCTGGACACGCAGTTCACGCAGGAGAACAAGTGCCTGACACCGTCGCTGAAAGTGGTGCGCCCGGCCGTCAATCGCGTGTTCGCCGATGTGATCGACAACGAGATCTACAACGGCAAGCGGTGAGACGCGCGGTTCGTAATCCGACACAAAAAAAGGGCCTTTTGAACCGCACCCCGATTGTTGGACTGGAGTAATCCAGATTCGATGATCGGAGGTGCGGTTTCTCATGTCCAGGGATCGCAGGCGTCATTATGACGATGATTCCATGCGGGTCGTCGCCGGGGTGCCGCCCGGCCCAGGTGGGTCATGCCCGGGTCAGTTTCTTGCTCCTGAGACGCAGCACGACATCGGCGGAGTCGGCGACACGCTTGGAATGCGTCACCACGATTACGCATTTGCCGAGCTGATGGGCGGCATGCTGCAGCAGATGAATCACCTCGTCGGTCATCTCCGGG
>ENA-OQEX01000318-OQEX01000318.1-human-gut-metagenome-genome-assembly--contig:-NODE-318-length-27216-cov-10.743512_pt1 | contig 27216 bp, 31 predicted proteins | sample MGYA00242802_ERZ504649 | MGnify/ENA primary metagenome ERZ504649 (study PRJEB26092, sample SAMD00036194) | human gut metagenome | host: Homo sapiens | study: EMG produced TPA metagenomics assembly of...
CTTTGCGGCCGCGCATTGAGAATTTGTCGAGTATCGAGTAGTTTGAATCCTTCCATTTGTCGAGGGGATAACGTTCTCGAAGATTTGTTCGACGGTTTTCCCTGGATCTGCGATGATTCAACTGCCATGTTTCGCTCCTTTGCGTTATGATGACCGCTTTTAGATGCGTTCGCGCATCATGTTTTGCGCATCTATGGACCATGTTTGCGGTTGCCTATGCTCGTGCCTGCGGTCGTTCGGCGTCCGTGCCGAACTAATCCGAGTGTAGCAAATAAAACGATGGCGGTGCTGTCAGTATTTGTCAGGTAAAGCGTAGTGAGGAAACCGTAAGGTCAATATAAGAAGATAGTTGATGATTGAAAGGGGAGTGATGACGGAGTTGAAAATGTTTTCCAAGCCTGTGGTGTTCACGGATTTCGATGGGGTGCTCAACGCCTTTCCGGATGACAAGCTTTTGCGCAGGAGTGGCGTGAACAAAGTTATGACCTGGGCGAAGCCCGACAGTCCCTACGCGAAAATGTACAATCCTGAAAAAGCGTTCCACTTGGACGGCAACGAAAAAGCCCACACGCCCGTAGGCTCATGGCGCATCCACTGGTCCAGCGAACTGTCCGACGCCATGTACGCGTTGGCAGTTGACGGCATTGTGGAATTGTGGTGGCTGTCCACCTGGCAGCCATACTGCAGTCAGATTCTCGACCCGATGCTCGGCTGGGATCCCATGCTGGTCGATGTCATCACTTGGTACGATCCTGTCACCAAATGGGGACGTGAGACAGGCAAATGGCAGACCATCCAACGACGCGTACGCATCGAATGCGAAGAGAATGAACCCGCGCCGATCGTATGGATCGACGATGATGAATGCTTCGAACAGCGCGCGCAGCTCTTGGAGGAACTCCAGCCGAAAGCGCCGGTGCTTATGGTCCGTCCGGACTATCGTATCGGCATCAGCCGTCGCCAATGGAAACTGATCGATACGTTCGTGCACCATCCCGAACAGTTCGACACGGTCACGTTCGACATGGAACCAACCTGCAGGATATACGACATCCACCACGGTTTCTAGCCTAAATGAATTACCATGGGAGGATAGTCGAGCGGAATGAAGGAAGGATGGGGTTATGGCGGAACGTATCGTGGAGCGTCTTATCCGAGAGCGTGATACTCGATATGGTGACGGCATTTACACGACTACACAAATCCAGTTCGCATGGAATTCCAATCATATGGAAGGTTCCACCCTTACTGCCAAACAGACCGCGCAGCTATTTGCCACCGGTACCTATACCACGGATGGCAGCGAACAGGTCAATCCTGACGATGCGTTGGAAACCCGTAATCATTTCGCTGCGTTCCGTTGGATTCTCGACCATGCTGATGAGCCGGTGGACCGGGATATGGTCTGTCACCTGCATGCCATTCTCAAGCAGGGCACCAGACAGGTCTCCGACTCGCTTTTCAACGTGGGCGGCTACAAGACTCGGCCGAACTTTATCGGCAATCCTGTCACTCCGACAAGGACCGCGCTGCCGCAGGATGTTCCCGAATTTATGGACAGGCTGTTTGATATGTGCACGAAACTTGAGGACGAGCCATATCAGATCGCCCGTGTCCATTGGACGTTTGAGAAGATTCACCCATTTTCGGACGGCAACGGTCGAATCGGACGGCTTATCATGTTCAAGGAGCTTTTGCGTATCGATGCGTTGCCTGTCCTTGTCCATGACGCGTATCGTGCGGAGTACGTCAATGGCATCAGCAAGTTTCCGGACGAGCCAGGATGGCTGGTTGATACGCTTCTATTCGAACGGGACCTTTACCGGTCGCATGTTCTGAAAACGGATGCCGAGGCATTGCGTTACACGTACCATGACCAATGGAATATGGCTGAGCATCGGGTGGAACGAGATGAGGATCTGGAATTCGCCAAGCTCATCGACACGAAGGCCCAGCCGTTGTTCGATGAGGAGTATCAGCAGCGCGAACGGCTCCTATGGGGCGAATAGCGGTCCGACTGTGTTGTTGTGGTGGTTCCTCCTTCCAAACGTGACATGAACCGAATGTGCATTGAGATGTGCAATTTGTGCACATTGCGGTCGCCGGCCGTTCACCTTGGTGTAAAAAGGAATCAGCCTTCGGACTTTAGCATGAGATGCAATGGCGCGTATTGAATGCGCGCATACGAGGAAGTGAGAGCTGCATACATGCGTGTATTCGACTTCGATGGAACCATCTATGACGGAGAAAGCCTGTTCGACCTGTACCTGTTTTCGGCCAAATACAATCCGAAGGTATTGCGGTACATCGCCCCGGTACTGCGCTATGCCATCAAATACAAGCTCGGACGAGCCACGTTCGATCAAATGGAATACGGTGTGGGCAAGCTATGCCACGGATATTTAAGCGAACTTGCCGAATCGTTGGAATTCGAAGAATTGGTCAACGCCTTCTGGGATCAGAACATGAAGCGCATCAAACCCTGGTATGAGCCACGCGAAGACGATGCGATCCTCACCGCCTCGTTCGACATCACCGTGGGCGAGGCCTGCCGCAGGCTTGGCGTGCAACATTTGGTCTCGTCCACCATCGACGGCAACACGTTGAACGTAAACTACCTCAACTTCAACACCAACAAGCCCAAACGATTCCGCGAACTCTACGGAGACAACGTTCGAGTGGACGAATTCTACACAGACAGCCGATTCGACCAGCCCATGATCGACATGGCCCGACGTGCCTACATGGTCAAAGGCAACAAAATCCACCAAGTCAAATAGCCGGAAAGGCTGGAACGGAATACGGCGGCAAGGGCCGATCTTGACATCTCCCTTCGGCATGGACGCCTTGCACGAGCCAGGATGGGCGTCGGTCGGTCATATTGCCGTATATGGAAAATACGACCGACCGCAAAAACAGTTAGAACGACACGCGCTTGGAATGGTTTACGGCAGAAACCTCGCACACGATGCCAACAACTACCTCGAAACACGCTTCACACACAACAAATAAATCAACCAAGCAACAGGCATCGCAACATAAACACCGGATAAAACCACACAGCAGACAAACGCCCATACACCAAACCACCCACAAACGGACCAACCGACATACCCAAATCAATACCCGCATAATACGTACTATTCGCAATACCACTGCGCTCGCGGCCTGCGATTACCACGGCCTGCGCCTGCGTGACTGAACTCATCAGACCGTAGCCGACAGCGGTGAAAATCGCAGCCAACAACAGCATCCAATCATTGAACAGGAACGTCATGCATGCGAGCATCGCCAGCATGCCCAACGAGCAGACCGTCAGCCAGAAACGGAAGCCCTTGCTGTCGAACAGGTCGCGCAAGCCCAGTCGCAACACCAATAACGCGACCGCGTAAAACATGAAAAACAGGTCGGATGATACCGGCAGATGACGAGACTGAACATAACTCACGATGAAGGACTGATTTGCGAAATACGCTATCGCAAACATCATGAACGTCAGCGACAACGGCACCACACGCGGTTCCAGAATCGAACGGATCGAAAAACGATGCTTTTTGGTTGCGCTAGCAGAACCGTCAATGTCTACGGCAGTGGAGGGATTCTCCGTTATGGAAGTCTGCTTTTTGCGTACCGGTTGTCCGCCATTCTTCACCATCAGTGTGGCGATCAGCATGATCACCGCCAGCACCAGCGAACTCAAAAACGTCAGACGATAACCGATGTATTTTTGCGCGCGAATACCCAATGCCGGTCCGACCGCCATAGCCAGCGCGTTCATCGTGCCATACAATCCCATGCCGGCACCCATATGCCGGATCGGCAGCAAAAGCGACATCACGTGGCTAGGCAGACCGAGCAGCATGCGAAACCAACGCCGTTGATCACGCGAGCCATGATGAGCATGATGGGGGAGTTTGCGAAATAGTACAGCAGTCCGGCGGCGAAATAGAGCACCGTGCCAACCGCCACAAGCGTGCGCTTGCTGGTTTTGTCGGAAAGATTGCCTGCGATAGGGCGGCAGAACAGTGAGATGAAACTCATCGAACCGGCCACCGCACCCATCAGCATGCCGTCCGCGCCCAACGATTCCGCATATCCGGCAACGATCGGATTGGCAAGCATATTGCTCGACATGAAACAGAACGTCGCAAGCATGACCAACGCCATATCACGGGTGATGAGACGATCATGCTTACGCCGGGGCTGTTCGGGCTGGTTCGATTGTTGTGCCGGTTGCTTCTGTCGTACCGATTCAGATGCGGGTATCATTGGTGCTGTCATGCTCGTTCGCCTCCGAGCATGCAACTGTAGCAGCCTTGACGAAAAACGGCCGTCCACATATTGCGGACGGCCGATGGAGATGGCTTTAACGATGTGAAAGTATGCTTCGCTTACAGAGTTTTTACAGAGCTTTGGCGGCCTGCTCGACAAAACCTTCCATACCGTCGATGTCAACGACATGGTCGAAACGCACGTCGGCGGTCTCAAGACCGCGCAGCGCGGCCGGAGCGGTGGTGCCGGTGGCCTTGGCAAGCACGTCCATGCATTCGAAATCGGTGCCGGACGCGTCAAGACCCAGAGATTCGTTGACTACGCGCGGGAACTTGTACGGGCTGGCGGTGGACAGCAGCACGCGCGGCGTGAGCGGATCGCGCGGCATCTGCTGCATGACGTAGTAGCCGCATGCGGTGTGCGGGTCGATCACGTAATGGTTCTTGTTCCAGCAGTCCGCGATCATCTCGCGCACCTGGTTCTCATCGGCCCAACCGGTGCCGAAGATGGAACGAATCTTCTTCATCATCGGCTCGGGAACCTCGTAGGCGCCCCACTGGCTCAGATCGTTCATCAGCATGGAGATCAGGCGCGTGTCCTTGTCGGACATGTAATACAGCATGCGCTCCAGGTTCGATGAGATGAGGATATCCATCGACGGGGAAATGGTCTGGAAGAACGGACGTTGACGGTTGTACGTGCCGGAAGTCAGGAAGTCGAACAGCACGTTGTTCTTGTCGGACGCCACCACAAGATGCTTGACCGGCAGGCCCAGCAGCTTCGCGTAATAGCCGGCGAGGATGTCGCCGAAATTACCCGTCGGCACAACGAACTCGACCTCGTCGCCCACATTGATGACCTGGCGTTCCAGCAGCTGCGCGTACGCGGAGAAGTAATAGACGACCTGCGGCACCAGACGGCCCACATTGATGGAATTCGCGGAGGAAAGCACCACATGCGAATCATCGGCGAGACGTTCGGCAAGCTCCTTGTCGCCGAAGATGCGCTTGACGGCGGACTGCGCGTCATCGAAATTGCCCTTGACCGCGCACACGTTCACATTGGAGCCGGACTGCGTGGTCATCTGCAGCTTCTGCACCTGGCTGACCTTGCCTTCCGGATAGAACACGGTGATGCCGGTGCCCGCGGCGTCCGCGAAACCAGCCAACGCGGCCTTGCCGGTGTCGCCGGACGTGGCGGTGACGATCATGATCTTCTCATCCGCGTCGCCATCCGCCGGAGTGGTGCGCGCCATGAAACGCGGCAGAATCTGCAGCGCCACATCTTTGAACGCGGAAGTCGGACCGTTGAACAGTTCCATCACATAGTCATCGCCGAGCGGCTTGACCGGAGTGATCTTCTCGTCGGACCACTGCGGGCCGTACGCCTCGTCGATGCACTCCTTGAGCTCGGCCTCGGTGTAGTCCGGCAGCAGCACGGACAGCACATCGAACGCGATCTGCTGGTAGGACTTGCCGGCCAAGGAAGCGATATCCACATGGGTCTCACCCAAGGAGTCGGTCACGAACAGGCCGCCATCATCGGCGATGCCCTTGCGGATGGCCTGCTTGGAGGTAAGCGAATCGGTGGTGCTGCGTGTGCTGTGGAACGTGGTCACTTGATTTCCTTAGCAATAGAACGGACAGATTACGTCAAACGTGCTTCTCAGTGTACCGGCACAGGTGGGAAGAACGTCGCCTCGCGTCCGTGGAATGGGACGCCGACCCCATACGATTGCCGACGGAAGGTCCTGCTTTTCCACGTGGCACCGCGATCGTGCCGTCCATGTCTTCGCGCGCAGGCGGTGCCATATTTCCCACATGTTTCGAAACCCGGTTTTCCTCCGATCGTTTTCACACGTACACTGCTCTGTAACCCGCGGTACAGCGGATGATCATTCCGAAGTCAAGGAGGGCTTCATGACTGCATCACCTCTTGCGCAAACACCGAACGACATGTTCAACGCGCCCATCGCCGAAGCGGATCCGGAAATCGCCGAAATCCTCGACGCCGAACTGTCCAGGCAGCAAAACGGACTCGAAATGATCGCATCCGAGAATTTCGTGCCTCGCGCCGTCCTACAGGCACAAGGCTCCGTGCTGACCAACAAATACGCCGAAGCTATCCGGGACGCCGCTACTACGGCGGCTGCGAGCAGGTGGACAAAATCGAAACCATCGCCCGCGAACGCGCCAAAAGCCTATTCGGCGCCGAATACGCCAACGTACAGCCGCACTCCGGCGCACAGGCCAACGCAGCCGTCTACCAGGCGCTCGTCAAACCCGGCGACACGGTCCTCGGCCTCGCCCTCGACCACGGCGGCCACCTCACCCATGGCATGAAAATCAACTTCTCCGGCCGCTTCTACCACGCCGAAGCCTACGGCGTGAATCCCGAAACCTTCCGCATCGACCCGGAAATCATCCGCCAGCGTGCGCTCGAAACCCATCCCGCCATGATCATCGCGGATGGAGCGCCTACCCGCGCATCGAAGACTTCAAAGCCATGAAGGAGATCGCCGACGAGGTCGGCGCCAAATTCTGGGTGGACATGGCCCACTTCGCCGGCCTCATAGCCGCCGGACTGCATCCAAGCCCCGTCCCATACGCCGACGTCGTATCCTCCACCGCGCACAAAACCCTCGGCGGCCCACGCTCCGGCTTCATCCTCGCCAAGCAGGAATACGCCAAGAAACTCAACTCCGCCGTATTCCCCGGCCAGCAAGGCGGCCCGCTCATGCACGTCATCGCCGGCAAGGCCGTCGCCTTCAAAGTCGCCGCCACCCCGGAATTCAAAGACCGCATGCAACGCACCCTCGACGGCGCCAAGATCCTTGCCGAACGCCTCATGGCCGACGACGTCAAAAACAACGGCATCAGCGTCCTGACCGGCGGCACCGACGTGCACCTGGTCATGGTCGACCTACGCAACAGCGAAATGGACGGCAAACAAGGCGAAGACCTGCTCGCACAATGCGGCATCACCATCAACCGCAACACCGTCCCGTTCGACCCACGCCCCGCATCCGTGGCCTCCGGCCTGCGCATCGGCACCAGCGCACTCGCCACCCGCGGCTTCGGACCCAAGGAATACGAGGAAGTCGCCGACATCATCGGCACCGCTCTCGCCGCAGGACAGGACGCCGACGTCGACGCGCTCAAGGCGCGCGTCGACAAGCTTGCCGAAGACTTCCCGCTTTACCCGGGACTCGACCAAATCCACTGATCACCAGCCTCGACTGACGAAATCGCGTCCCGCCGCGCAATCAACGACCCGAAAATGGCCGTCATTGCCCAGCGAGGCGCGATTTCGCGCTATTCTAAGAGACTATGACGAATCCACAGAACCAAGCACCGCCATGAACGCCGACGTGTTCGAAGCAGTATGCGCCATGGGCGACGCAGCCCGCACCGCGCAATCGCAACTTGCCCAGCAAACACCGAAGCCAAAAACCAACTGCTCAACGCCATCGCCGACGCACTCGACCAGCATGCGGACGACATCGCCGCAGCCAACACGCTCGACATGAACCAAGCCGAAACCGACGGCATGGACGCCGGCAAACTCGACCGACTCAAATTCGATCAGCAGCGCATCACCGCCGCCGCACAAGGCGTACGCCACGTGGCATCCCTACCAGACCCCATCGGCGAAATCGTACGCGGATACCATCTGGAAAACGGCCTACGACTGCAGCAGGTACGCGTCCCCATCGGCGTGCTCGGCATGATCTACGAAGCGCGCCCCAACGTCACCGTCGACGTTGCCTCCCTATGCATCAAATCCGGCAACGCCGTCCTGCTGCGCGGCGGACACGCGGCCGAACACACCAACGCGGCAACACTCGCCGTCATCGCCGACGTACTCACCAAACACGGATACGACCACAACATGATCGCCACCGTAGACCAATACGGACGCGACGGCGCCACCGCATGATGGAAGCACGCGGCCACATCGACGTGCTCATCCCACGCGGGGGAGCAGGACTCATCCAAGCCGTGGTACGCAACTCCAAAGTCCCCGTCATCGAAACCGGAGCCGGCAACGTGCACATCTACGTCGACCGCACCGGCAACCCCGACAAAGCCATCCCCATCCTCATCAACGCCAAAACCCAACGCGTCGGCGTATGCAACGCCACCGAAAAACTCCTCGTCCACAAAGACATCGCCGAAAGCTTCCTGCCGAAAGCCGCGGCAGCGCTCGCCGCAGCGGGAGTCGAAATGCATGCCGACGAACGCGCGTATGACATCATCGAACATGCCGGAATCGCAAATGCGCAACTCGTGCATGCCACCGACGAGGATTGGGACACCGAATATCTGGCACTCAAAATCGGCATCAAGGTGGTCGACTCGCTTGACGAGGCCATCGCGCATATCAACCGCCACTCCACCGGGCACACCGAATCCATCATCGCCGAAGACTATTCGGCCATCGAGGAATTCACCGCCCGCATCGACTCGGCGGTGGTGATGGTCAACGCCTCCACACGTTTCACCGATGGCGGCGTGTTCGGATTCGGCGCGGAACTTGGCATCTCCACACAGAAGATGCATGCGCGCGGTCCGATGGGGCTGCGCGAGATGACCACGACCAAATGGATTGGCTACGGAACAGGACAGGTGAGAGAATGAGCGACGAAGTCATGCAGGACAATATGCAGCACACCATGCAGGACAACAAGAACCCATGGAACGCGGAATTGACCGACCCAATGCTCAGATTGCGATTGGCGTCCGAACGATTGAGCATCGTGCGGTATGTGTTCCTTGTGCAGGTCGAAGACGGTATCGCGTCAGCGGACGAACGCGCCTCGCTCGAATACGCCGACGCGGTGCTGATCGGCTGGCCCGAAACCGACGCTTCGGACGTCATCACTCCCGATGCCGCCCAGCTTGACGATATCGACGAGCAGATGCGGGTCATGGAACAGCACATCGCCAAGTTCAGCGCGATGGAACGAGACCATGACATCGTCGGCATGACCGACACGCTGATTCGTGTCACCGAGCGCGTTGCCGGAATCCGCAGTATATACCAGCCGGATTTCCCGCTGCCGACATTCGCCGAGATTCGACGTGTGGTGCAGGACGAATGGGATGAGGATATGGACAAGATCGATCCCGACAACGCCTCACCGACCGCGGACAGCATCGAGCAGGAAACCGCCGACGCGGACAAAGAGCAGCAGGCCGAGAAACAGGCCGAACAGCAGGCCGATGGCGCGCAAAAGAGCGGAGCGTCCGCATGACCGGACCAAAACGCATGCGGCCGGAATCTGCGGAGGCCGATCCCGAACTGACCGTCAGCTACGTGGTCGAGCCGGAACGACGCATGTCGGAACTATCCGTAGACCGGCCGCAATCAGCCGTGACCACCGGACGCAGGTCCGCGCGAGGCAACTGGCACAACCGGTTGCGCATCGGCATCATGGGCGGCACTTTCGACCCGATCCATAACGGCCACTTGGTCGCAGCCTCCGAAGTGTCCTGGGTGTACGACCTCGACGAGGTGATCTTCGTGCCGACCGGACGGCCGGTGTTCAAGTTGGACAAGAAAGTCACCAATGCGGAGGACCGGTACCTTATGACGGTCATCGCCACCGCGTCGAACCCGAAATTCACCGTGTCGCGCGTGGACATCGACCGTCCCGGCGTCACCTACACCATCGACACCCTGCGTGACATCCGCGCCCAGTATCCCGATGCGGAACTGTTCTTCATCACCGGTGCCGACGCCGTGGCGGAGATCATGCAATGGAAGGACGCCAACAAGATGTGGGAGCTGGCGCATTTCGTGGCCGTGACACGTCCCGGTTATTCCTCGCCGGACGGCGTGAAATTACCTGAAGGCAAGGTGGATACGCTGGAGATTCCCGCTTTGGCGATTTCCTCCACGGATGTGCGTCGCCGCGCCGAACATGGCGAACCCGTCTGGTATCTCGTACCCGATGGCGTGGTGCAATACATCGGTAAACACGGCCTATACCGATAGAAGATGGATGGGGCCGTCCGCATGGCCCTCCGAACACACGGGGTCGGTGAGGTCTGCGCGGCCGGTTAGTATGGGTCACATCCACTTCGCTAGAACAGACGTTTGGAGACACGGTGAGCGCAATCCTTGAAGGAAAGCCGGATAAGAACCTTATCCTTGTCACAGGCAGAGCACACCCGAAGCTGGCGGCGGAAGTCGCCGAACAGCTCGGCATTGATGTTCTGGAAACCACAGCATACGATTTTGCGAACGGCGAAATGTACGTGCGCTACACCGAGTCCGTGCGTGGCGCGGACGTGTTCGTACTGCAGAGCCATTCCAATCCGGTCAACCAGGCCATCATGGAACAGCTCATCATGATTGATGCGTTGAAGCGTGCTTCCGCGCGTTCCATCACCGCGGTCTGCCCGCTGCTGGGCTATTCCCGCCAGGATAAGAAGCACCGCGGCCGCGAGCCCATCTCCTGCCGTCTGGTGTTTGACCTGCTCAAGACCGCAGGCGCCGACCGCATCATGAGCGTCGATCTGCATGCGGCGCAGTCGCAAGGCTTCTTTGACGGCCCGGTCGATCATCTCATCGCCATGCCGGTGCTGGTCGATTACATCCGTGACCGTTTCTCCAACCAACTTGACAACGTCGCCGTCGTCTCCCCGGACGCCGGTCGTATCCGTGTTGCCGAACAGTGGGCGCAGCGCCTCGGCGGCGGTCCGCTCGCCTTCGTGCACAAGACCCGCGACATCACCCGCCCGAACCAGGCGGTCGCCAACCGTGTGGTCGGCGACGTCGCAGGCAAGGACTGCGTGCTTGTCGACGACCTGATTGACACCGCGGGCACCATCGCCGGCGCATGCAACGTGCTTAAGGATGCCGGAGCCAAGTCGGTGACCGTCGTCGCCACGCATGGCGTGCTGTCCGGCCCGGCCGTGGACCGACTGAAGAACTGCGGGGCACGCGAGGTCGTGCTCACCGATACCGTGCCGATTCCGGAAGAAAAGCGTTGGGACGGTCTGACTGTTCTGTCGATCGCGCCGTTGCTGGCAAGTGCCATCCGCGCCGTGTTCGAAGACGGTTCCGTCGCCGAACTGTTCGACACGTATCCGGAACATCACGGCCAGGGCTTCCTGTTCGCCTGATTTTCTAGGAAACTCGGATACTTCTGACACTTCAGATATTTCGAGGTTTTACGTTATATGGGTTCCGGTTCATTCGGAACCCGTTTTCTTTATGCTTTTCGCTGCATTGCACGCTGACGGTTGCGCGGATGGGAGTGTTTCCGCCATGCCGTACAGGCCGATCCGACTTGTTCGAATGGTAATGCGTGCGGAACGTCATGATGCCCCCGCATCTTAAAAAAACGTCAGGCCGGCATCAGACCTGTACGCCTGCGAGCTTCAGGAACTTCTTGTCGGACTGGATGCCTTGAGTCAGGAACTCGCCGTCCTTGAACAGCGCGTAGGTCGTGACCGGAGCTGGCATATTCTGGGCCTGCTCACGGCTGATGATGTGAATGGTTTTTAATGGAATGTTGTGCTCTTCCGCCACCGCTTCCACGCGTGGCACCCAGTAGTGGGTGAACGGACACTGGTCCGTGTAGTAGAGAACGAATCCATCACCATCCGCCGTGGGATATTTGGCGCATTCTTTGAATTGCGGAGGCTCCGTGTCCGAACCGAACGGCAGGTACATGAGCATGATTCCGCATGATGACGTGTCCGCAACCATGAAACCCTTGTGCGCAAGGTATTTCGCGTCGGAGAGGAATTCGCGCTTGCGTCCTTCGGCAGACAAAATACACAACCCCTTCCGCCCCTGCTCCTTCGCATCCCTCACGCACCCCCGTAACAGGTCGTTGGAATATCCGTGCCCTTTCATGGAGTCGGCGACCCATAGACAGTCGATGTAAAGATACCCATCCGCTTGGATAGGAACCCACGCGTTCTCCGCGGGGACATATTCGATGAAGCATTTTCCGCGTTCTACGCTGCGGTAGAAGATCAATCCTTCGTCGAATCGACGTTTGAGCCACTCCTTTTTCGCAAGGGCCTGTTTGCCGGACATGGCGCAGCAGACGTGCTCTGCATCGATGTTGTCCCTGGTAATTCGAATGTATTCCATTCGGGACCTCCTTGTCTTGCGCGGTTCCGCCCATGTTGCCGCCTATGGCGTGGGATTATTGCCGAGTCTGCTGGAAGGCGCCGTTCCTTGACATCAGCGTTGCTCCGAAAAAACGAGATTCCGGTTTCCATGACGTTTTCAGACTTCCGTATTTTAGATATTTAGACAAACGTCTAAATATCTGGTAGGATGAATATCGCAATCCGATACTGGAAAGAGAGCGATGATGGCAGGAGAAGGATTCAAGGCGCTCGCCGACCCCACGCGGCGTCGTATCCTCGAGCTGCTGCGTGCGGGGGATATGACCGCGGGGGAGCTCGCGGAGCATTTCGACATCAGCAAGCCATCGCTCAGTCACCATCTGGCGACTCTTAGGAACGCTGGTCTCGTAACGGACGAACGACATGGGCAGAACATCGTGTACAGCCTCAATACCACAGTTATGCAGGACTTGGTCGGATGGTTCATGGGCTTCGCGGACGATCCGGAAGACAGGCAATGAAAGGTCTGACAATGCAAAAGCAGGAAAAACCCGAGACAACCAAAGCCTCGACCGGTATTCCGGCCCGTGTATGGGTCGTCCTCATGCTGCTTTGCGTGCTGAACGTCGTGGCGCATCTTGCCGCCATGCCGGGGCTACCTGAGCGCATTCCCATGCATTGGGGTGCTGACGGCGGTGTGAACGGATGGGGGCCACGTTGGATGGCATCCGTTCTGGGTGCGCTTCCATTGACGTTTCTCGCACTGTTCTATGTGGCGCCGCGCATTGATCCGAAAGGTGCCGCATATGCCAAGTTCGGCGGATTCTACCAAGGATTCGTGATCTCGTTCACGGTATTCATGTGCGCCATCAGCTGGCTTGGGGAACTCACCGTCTGGAACCTCCTTCCTGGCAAGGGCGCGGTCAACGTCATCGTGTCCGGGGCGATCGGCGCGTTCTTCATCGGCATGGGTAATTATCTACTCGTGTGCGGCAAAACTACACGCTCGGCATCAAAACGCCATGGGCGCTCGACGACCCCGACAACTGGCGCCGCACCCACCGTTTCGGCGGAGCCTGTTTCATGGTGGTGGGCGTTAGCCTGATTGTGCTGGGATTTTTAGGAGGTATATTGCCTGAAACCTGGATTCTGGCAGTGATTATGGTGCTTGCGATTGGCTCGGTCGCAGCCATGTATGTTTACTCGTATCTCATCTGGCGCAAATCCCACAACAGCTGATTGGGTAGCACCCCCGGTTTTCTTCAGCGAAACCACAGGGGAGTCCGACCCGAATTGCCTGACCGTGCGGGTCGTGTTGACGCGGATAAACGGATAAAAGACGCCCCGGTGACATGGAACCAGCGGTTAGCATGGGACTCGTACTTGTAAGTGCAACAGGCATTCCGATGATGTTTGATTTTCCTGCATGCAAACCCGTCGTGTTCTTTATTTCTGTTGTATTGCGAGCAGTACGGTGGCGCGCAGGACGTCCTCGTCGGTGAAATTCAGGCCCCATATGATCTCGACCTTGTCGGTGAGGCGCTTCTGCACGCCGCCGACGATCGCCGTGGCGTCGGACAGTTGGAGGCTCTTCGGACCTTCGATGGCGATTATCGCTCCCGTGACCTCGTCGGACGCGACGCTCGAATCATGGAACCGTCCGTCGAGCGCCTCCACGATGCCCGTCGACGACCCGCTTTCCACGCGGATGACCGTGGTCAGGGCGCCGGCGCAGACGCTTCTGACGTCGTCCCCATCGATGTGGATGTACTTGTTGTTGCCGAGGAATCCCTCCAACGCCGCGACGGCATCGTCCATCGTCGTGGCGGGATCCTCTTCCGGGACGGGCAGGAGGTCCACGTCCACGCGGTCCGTGGCGTCCGTTCCGGCTGCCGGCATGCGGACGGTCAGTTCCCGTTCGCCGTCGTTTTCGTTCCATAGGATCTTGACGACATGGCTTCCGTCCGTCTTGTCCGTGGCGTCGATGTGTCGTGCGGTCATTTTTGGTTCCTTTTCGATGAGGCGGGTTCGTTTCTTTCCGGGGCATGTCCCGGCCGTTCTTACTTCTGTCGATGCCGGACGGGCGTGTGGTCCGATCGGGGCGAGTGCGAATCAGGACGGGGGTCGGCATGGGCGTCGTGGATCGGCGACGAGTCCCAAAAACGTCACCGATCCACGACGCAATCCCGACACCCGTTTCGCAGCCGAGGACGATGGCGGAAGGGGCATTGGCGCGGTTCTTGCCGGCCACGACGGAAGACGTGGTCTGTGCGAGAGTGCTATGCTTGGCTAGCTTCTTATGTCTGAGGGTGTAAACGGCATCGGCGGAATCGGCGACACGTTTGGAATGCGTCACCACAATGACACATTTACCGAGTTGATGAGCGGCATGCCGCAAAAGATCAATCACCTCATCAGTCATTTCCGGATCCAGGCTGCCAGTCGGTTCGTCCGCCAGAATCGCGCGGCCGGGCGCCACTAGGGCGCGGCCGACCGCCACCCGCTGACGTTGGCCACCCGACAAGTGCATGATGTTGCGCTTCGATTCCTCACGGCTCAGCCCCAGATCTCGAGGATCTTCATATCGGCCTTGGGATTGACCAGGCGCAGATTCTCTTCGGGGTGAGATAGTCGATCAGATTATGGTCCTGGAACACCAAGGACACGTGCTCGCGACGGTGTTTTGAATAACCCGTCGTAGCTATATCCTCGCCCTCAAAACGAACCACTCCATCAGAGGGGGCATCCAGACCGGCCAGCAGAGACAGCAAAGTGCTCTTTCCCGCTCCCGATGGACCGGTTATCGCATACATCTTTCCGGATTCGAAATCTGCGTTCACGTCCGAAAGAACGCGAATCTTCGCCGCGCCGTATGAGTAATTGACATGGTCCAATTGCAGACAGATAGTCATGATTAGTATCTCCTAACGCATAGAGGAAAGAATGGATTTCGGGGATTTGGCCAGCACTGCGGCGCACGACACGGCAAGCGCGATTGCGATGACCGCGCATCCGAGCAGCAGGATGAGCAGCGTCTGTTCCGGCGGCAGAGCCTCCACCTGCAATGATTCAAGAGGTGCGACTCCCGAATCGTGCAGCAGGAGCGAGGACACGTAACCGGACAATAGGGAGCCCGTTCCCAGCGAGCACAGGGCGGCGACCACAGCCATGAGACCGGTTTCGATCGCGAACTGGGCGATAATCTGCATCTTGCCGATGCCGAGGGCCAGAAGGGTGCCTATCTCATGGATGCGTGAGCGAATCCAGAAGACAAGCGCCATGCCCAATACCAGCACATCGGCCAGGCAGACGGACAACAGCACCATGCGGACCAGATCGCGTACCGTTTCCACCGACTGCAGCACGCCGGAAAGCTGCGCCGAGTCATCGGTGACGCCATACTCGCTTCCGGCGATTTTTTTTGCTTGGGCCATTGCTGCGGAAAGATCCCGCGGATTATCCGAGAGGCACCGGATCGTGCCGACCCGTTCCTCTCCAGTCAGCGCGGAAACCACTTGAGCGCCCGAATAGATGAGATTCTCCGATGCGTCCGATGGCATAGGGCTCTGTGCCTGTACATTGCCAGAGAAGATTCCGGCCACGCGAACGGTGGAATCGCGGCCTTCCTGACTGAGTCGGAAGGTCGATCCCACCGATAGTCCATTCTCACGTGCGAAATCCCGGTGAATCAGTACGTTCCGGCCATTACCTGAAATGTGGTGTCCTTGTTCCAACCGGTACAGGCCGCTTTGGAACTCTTCGGACAACGAGGAGTCAGTGGTGCCCAGCACGCTGACCTGCGTGGATAGGCCGGAATCCAGTCGAGGACCATGTTCGGGGACAACCGGATGCGCGCCATCCACCTGCGCCAGGGTCTTACGTTCGTAAACGGTTTTCCCTACGCCGGGGATGCGTGAGAACCGGCTCGCTTCCTTTGGACTGACGGGATTCTCGCCGGTGTCGACGGTAAAACCTATTCCCAGGCTTCCGCCGATATCGTCGGACATTTTCTGAAGCGCCGTTGACGCTCCGACCTGAGCCACGAGACTGGTGAAAACCATCAGCATCAACAGTCCGATGATTCCGCTGCGTACCGGTTTACGTACGATTGCCAGCGTGGCACGCTTCCACACGTTCATGCCCGTCATCGGAGCTCCGACAGGCTTCGTGGCGACTTGCGCAGCATCGGTATGCACGATATGGCGACGCATACCAGCATCACCGCCAGCAGGCCGAGTGATACATACAGTACGGTGGTTGCGTCGATCGATACCGTGAGCGAATCCAAGGTACGAACCGACATATTGGACTCAAGATCGCCGCCGACCTGTCCCATGCTGCTCAGTTCCTTCGCCGCGGAGGCGTTCACGGAACGGAGGGCCGAGGTGCCAACCATTGGGCCGCTCCCCGTGCGCACAGCCATCCGAGGACCAGGGACGGCAGGCCGATCAGAATCATCTCGGTTAGATATTGGGCGATCAGGGATGGCTTGCCGATGCCGAGGGACACCAATACGCCCATCTCCTGACGTCGGTCGTTCATCCACAGCAAGAGCATGAGGCTGAGGACTATCACTGCGAGATGGTCACGCCGATCAAAGCGCCGCGCATCATGGAGCGCACACTTCGGGCGGCATTCAGCATGCTCGACGTATATTGGTCATTGCGCGTGATCTGGTAGTTGTTCCAATCCACCGGAAGCTTCTTCGCCGCTTCCATGGTTTTCTCCACGTCGACACCCCTGTCCAGAACGAAAGTGGCATCCTGGTATATTTCCTTGCCGGCCTTGTACTGGTACAGAGTACTTGTAGTGTCCAAATCGGTGTACACAGTGTTGGAGGTGAGTTCCGCGCGGCTGGATACCTTTCTGTCGCTGTCCCCTTTGAATATTCCGACGATGGTGGTTTTGACAGTTGCCGTCGAATGCGACTCATTGTCGGCATCATATGGATTGGCCTTGAGCGTGAGGGTATCGCCGACTTTAAGCCATTGGTTTTGGCGAGATCCTCATGGACCATCGACATATGCTTATCGGACGCCTTTAGATGACGTCCTTCGACCATGCCGAGCGTGTGGGACGTGAACACATTGAGTTTTGACGAATCGTTTGTGCCTATGACGTTGGCCGTATTGCCGAACTGCTGTTCTTTCTCCGCATCGTAATCATCGCCGCCGGGGACCTTCACCACGCTGGCTCCCACGAGATCGGCGGTGGCGTTCTGCCTGACCATGCACGAGCCAACCCCGGACAGCTTCGAGATTCGTTGCACATCGGCGGGACGAACCATTCCGCCTCCGCGAGGCGTCAGCATGCTGCCTTGCAGGTTACTGGCCAGCACGAATCCGCCGACCGCCTGTTTCTCAATCTGTCCGGCCTCATGTTGAGCCGCCTGAGAAACCGCGGTCGCGGACAGCATACTCGCCGTTATGATGGTCAGCACAATGAACAGCACCGCGGTGCGCGCTCGTTTTCTGAGCACATAGCGCACCGCCCGTGAGATGAAGGTCATTAATACCCCCTGTAAAGCTGGGACCTTCTCGGTAGTGCCCGAAAAGATGTGCACTTTGGACCATGGCCGTCCATGCACGATGATCAGTTCGCTTCCGCGAGTTTGTCATCGAGCCGGGACCTGTCGAGATAGCGGCGGGTCGACGCTTTCCTCGCGCCGTCTGTGGCGCTCGATGACCGCGGATTCGAAGACCTCGCCCTTGAGCTTGGGCACCTTCAGGCCGAGCCTGCCGGCTTGGCGGTCAGGCTCCGGTCGTAGTGGCCGGCGCGGTACGCCTTCCGCTCCCCGGCGCGCTCGTATCTGGCGGCGTTGGCGATCTCGTCGGCCTGAAGCGCCGGGCATCGCGTTCAATGGTTCGGTGACCTTCTCGGCGACCAGGCGGCCGAGCTTGGTCTCGAGCAGGTTCCGGTCGATCTGTATGATGCTCGAGGGTCTTGCCGACTTTGTCGCGTCCGCGCCGAGCAGATTCCTACACTCTTTGGCGGCCCTGTCCAGATCGGCGGCCGCCGACACGCACGTTCCGCGCGCCATGGCCGTCCTGTGGTCCTCATATGCCCGATAGCCCAGGCGGCGCCCACGACCACTGCGGTAGACGCGGCCGCCGCCACGCCGCTGAAGCGGCCGGAATGACGGACTGGAACCCGCCATCGGCGGCATACGTCGGTGTATGCGGTCGGCGCGTTGGGCAAACCCATGCCGCACCGGCCGGAGGCTGAGGGAGCCGTTCGACCGGAAAACTCAATGGCCGTAGGATTCCCGGATGCGGACGTCGGGCCCGGTGGCAATCCGGACTGGAACCTCATACGAAAAACGGGCTGCCGCGGTCCGTTGGGAACCGCGGCAGCCCGCCATGTGATTCGTTGGAATCGGGAAAGCCTTACTTGTTGAGGACCTTCTTCATCAGGTCGGAGGAGGCCTTGGCGAGTGCGAACTGGCCGAAGCCCGGGTCGATGGAGGCGAGGTTGGCGTTGATGATCTGGTTGAAGGTGTCGTTCTTCATGGTGTTTCCTTTCGGACGGCCGCCTGTCTTCTTCTTTTGTCTTCTTCTGCGTCGCGCGGCTCGTCGCTTCGTTGTTTTCTTGTCTCTGTATCTTCTGTTGTTTTTCTGTTGTGCCTTCACTATAGGCAGGAAGTATGCGTACGTCATGCCGCAATCGCCATTTCTATTGTAGACTCATCGGTTCATCTTAAAGAAAGAATAAAAAAACGGTCATATATTCTGTTGCGCAGCCTGCCGCAGCGTCGTTTTGGGTAGATGAAGTGCGATTGTTCTGCCCATTCCGACGGAAAAGTTCATGTTTGCGTCGGAATGGGCGGATGAATTGCGATTGTTCTGCTGTTTCGATGCAAATGGTAGCTTTATCGTCGTTTCGAGCAGAAAAGTCAACGGTTTTCTGTTGATTTCAACGCTGGGAGCCCGGTTTGCGTCGTTTCAAGCAGAAGAAGTGCGGCTCGTCTGCCGGTCTCAACGCGAACGGCAGACTTTGCGTCGTTTTGAATGGAAAGACCAATGGATTTCTGTCGGTCTCGACGTGGACGGACTCGGCCTTTTTCTGCACCAGTGGGGATTGACCTTCCGTCGGCATCCGGAGCGAAGGCCTATCGCTTCGAACGCTTGCCTACAAGAACCATGGAACAGCCTGCCGACACGCACAGGTTCACTCCGCAGGTCACCGCCGGCAATAGCCGTATGACCGGCTGGTCATAGAAATCGAGGACATCGGGATCCATGAATCCTGAGTACGCCTCGAAAAGCGGATATGGCACGAGTGCCAGTGTCGAACTCGCAAAGAACAATATCCAGATAACGGAGAGGCACAGGATGAAGGCTCTTCGACCTTCTGGACGGATGGTTTTCGAGAATGCGAAAAGAGTCCATGAAAGCACAGTGATTAAAGCTCCGGCGACATACAGCAGACTCGGAATCTCGTCATACATGATTTCGCCTCCTCTCGATTCGGTTGCAGACGATTCGATCTATCGGCAGTATGGGCTGATTATAAGGCGGCGTTGTTTTTTGCGTCAAGAGGTTTTGGCCGCTCATGGCCGATTTGACGTTTCGCCGGAATCGCAAGGCAATGATGCTGCACGGATCTGGCGAGTCTTCGATACCCGCGCATGCCAAGCGAGGGACGATCCATGGGGTGGCAGGGTCGAGGGATCTTCGCAATGCCGTTCTCGCCGCTCGCGAAAACGGTTCGTCATGATTCCGTTCGGCTACAACGCGGACCGAGCGAGCCTGCATTGGAACAACTGGAGCTACTGAAACGGCAAGACCTCCGAAACCGCGATTGCCGACGGCGACGAGGATTCGCCGAAGAAGGAGAAGTATCGGTCAAGGTGGCCGCGGTGAACCTGAAAGCAGTCTAGATTATCCCGATCCACATATTGTCCATTGTGTCCATTTGCCGCATGATGAAAACAGATGGAGGTGGTTGCGATGACCATGATGATGGGTGGCAAAGTCCATAGGACGAGGTCTAAGGCACGGCGCTCTGCTGGCGGAGTTCCCGGAGCGTTCCTGCAAGGGGTGGACGGCACGCGTATCCCGTTGACGCCGGACGACTACAGGCGCGTTAGGGAGTTTCTGCTTGCGGAGCCGGAACGGGCGGTGGCGGATGACGAGCGTATCACGACTGGCGAGGCGGCGCGTATTCTTGGGGTCTCCCAACGCACGCTCACACGCATGCTGGATGCGGGCATGATTCCGTACACCCGCATGGGGGAGCGCAGTTACCGTTTCCTGAGGCTTTCGGATGTGACCGACTACAAGCGCAGACGCGACGAGGCCACATCCAAGGCGTTGGATGAGATGCGTTCCATCGCCGATGAGGACGGCGCGTACGACATCGACTATTCGGATTACCTGTCCCGGTTCGATAAGTAGAGTGCCTTATGATTGCGCTGCTTGACGCCAACCTGTTCGTACCTACGTGGATCATCGACCCACTGCTTAGCTTGGCCGAGGCTGGTCTGTGCGAGCCAGCATGGTCTGCGAGGGTCATGGACGAGGCACGCTTGGCCATCATGGAAGTGCGGCATGTGCCCGACGTCCGGGCCCGCGGTTTTCTTGACGCGATCTGCAGGGCCTTTCCGATGGCCATGGCGGAGGATTGGGAGCGGTTTGAACCGGACGTGAATTTGTCGGACCCCAACGACGGGCATGTGGTCGCGGCCGCCCGTCGGGCCGGTGCGGAAACCATCGTTACATTCAACCTCAAGGATTTCCCCGCAGACGAACTTTCCAGGTACGGACTGCACGCTCAATCGCCGGATGTTTTCCTTACCTCCGTGTTCGATGCACATCCAGAAGAAGCGATGGACGCCATGCGCAGACTGGTCAGCTCCAAACGCCATCCGCCGCGTACCATGAGCGAGGAAATCGAGCATTTGCGCGTCTTGCGCCTTCCGCTGTTCGCACGGAGATTGTCCGAAACGGTAGGCTAATCCCCGTCATCTGCAATACTGCGAATCATACGGTAGGCGCAATCAATGCACAATCTGTGAATAATCGCTAATCCATTGGCTCAACACAACCTATTGCCGCCTTGCACCGTGGAATCAAGCAAATCACGAAGAAAAGGCCGTCCGCACGGCAAGATTTCGGTCGTAGGCGATGGATTCGGACGAGCCGTATCCGAGAGGGTGCCAGTACGAATAGGTGGACTCGGACCGGTCATGTCTAGGGGGGTCGGAATAGCCCCCTAGACATAGTCCTTTTTGCTCCCCCACCTGGACTCGAACCAAGACAAAGGGTTCCAAAGACCCGTGTGCTGCATTACACCATGGGGGAACGGCGATAAAACCCGAGGTTTTCCGCCAAGTGTCTATTATGCCATATGCGCCATCACCTGATACCGCGTGTCGGACGCTTTCGCAGGTGATGGCCGCATCCTCCGGATTCAGTTCAATGCCTTGACCAGCCAACATGCGTACCGTTGTCGAAAAGCTCGCTGGTGATGCGGTAGCCAAGATGTTCATACATTGCGAAATTCTTGTCTTCGGAGTGTACGGCGGCAACATGTCCACCGGCCTTCCGGATGAGACGTTCCGCCTCGGCCAGCACCGTCTTGCCGATACCATGGCCACGTTCGTCGGCGACCACGGCCAAACGACCAATCACCCAACGTCCGGGTTGATCGGCATGGTCGAGATCAGGGTAGAGACGGCATGTCGCCACGGCGCGGCCGTTTCCAAAAGCCAGCAGATGCGTGGCTCGGCCCGGCTCATCCCATTCGTCGAATTCCGGACGATAATCCTTCTCCACGACGAACACCGCCGTGCGGATGCCGCGCGCCTCGTCCGTCATCATGTCGTATTCGCGGATCTCCATATGATCCGACACTACAGTCGGGCGGGGAAGAGAGACGAATGGAAGTTATGTGGCGTCGTGTTCGACGATGGCACTGTTGTCGAACACACGCCGAACAACGCACGCCAAACGCACGTAGGCGGATGCATGCCAGCCAGCGCACGTGATAGGGTACACCCGTGAACGAAAAAGAGAAGGACTCCGACACACGCATATACGCTTTGGACGGGCTCAGAGGACTCGCGGCCCTGGCAGTGGTCGCATACCATTACACGGGAGGCACCCTCCGCCAACTATTGCCAGGCGCCCAATTCGTCACCCTATTCTTCATTCTCAGCGGACTTGTACTTTCCATCGTTCCGCTACGCGTCGGAATCGACACATACAACTGGCCTCGCTACCAGCTGCGTCGCATCGCCAGACTCGCCATCCCCACCTGCACGGCAATCGGATCTGCTGTATCGTCTCCACAATCGCCATGCACATGGGGTGGAAAGCGGAAGAATACGCAAACGCGTTCAGCACATCCTCGCCATCAGTCTGGCTACACAATCTGCTCACCCAACTCGACATGCTTTCAATGACCACCGCCGGCACCAGAGTGGACGGTTCCACATTGGCAATGGCCGACCTGCCATCATGGAGCATGTGCTGGGAACTGCTTTTCAGCCTCGCCCTGCCCGTATATGTCATCATCGCCACCGACATGCGATTCGTGGCACCCATTGCGCTCGCATGCGTGCTGTTGTCGGAGTGGACGCAGTGGCCGCCGTTGCGTCACATGGCCATGTTCGCGCTTGGCGTCGCGTTGGCGAAACGGTTTACGGACAATGGGCGCGAGACGATGCGCGACGTCGTTGCCGTTCCGCTTGCCCTGTGCGGCATCGTCTTGGTTTGCCAAAGCGGCTTCGGTTTGCTGCCTGGTATTGTCGCCCAACCTTTGGCCGTGTGCGGATGCCTGATATTGGTGGTGGTCGCACTTACCTGCAACGTGGTATCCGACCTGCTTTCCACGCCACCTGTCCGTTGGCTGGGGCGCATTTCATTCAGCCTGTATCTGACCCATCTTCCGTCCGCGACTGGATTGTGCCGTACATTCCCGTACAGGGTCTATTGCGCCCCCGATGGTTTTGTTTGCATTGTGCCTTCTGGTGGCGGAGGCGTTCTATCTTGCCGTGGAACGGCCTGCTACCAGACTGTCAAGGAGGCTGGGAAAGGCGAAAAGGGAAACCTGATGTATTCCGCTTGCATGGTGCTGCGGACTGAATCGCCGGTTTGCATGAATGGCGATTGAGCGACCGGTATACGCTTCCTGCGAGGACATGTTCGGCATGTTCCGCGGCAAGGCGTGCATTCGGAAACTGATCCGCGGAAACATGTCCGGCCACGGCAAGTCAGTCGCCATCACTTTGGAACATGGCATCCACGGAAGCGCGTACCTGCCCGGTGTCCTGTCGTGGCCCGTCAAATACCATCAGGGAGATGGAGTTGGTACGTAGTTCACTCAGCGAGCTCAGCAACGGACGCACCGCCGCGGTGCTGCCCAAAGCGACCGTGCGCCCGTCATCATCAAACGGAACAGGACATCCTACATGTTTATAAGTATCAACAGCTATCAGAATCTCTTCGACCGTCTTGAGGATAAGTTCGATGCTTGCCTCGCCGACGCCGCATAGCCGAGAACGATGGACGCCGCAACAGGCATGGACTCTGATCCGACGCAGACGGTATTCGTGGCATGTCAATTGAATTATGATTCCCTTAGTTTCAGATTCGAAGGAATCGTCTGGAGCGATTTCCATGACGGTTCGGTCGGCATTCCCGCCTTCGTGCGCGAAGGACAGAACGTCCACATCAAAGCAACAGTGGACAAATACAATCCTGACAACGGCATTTTCAAACTGGACCTCGTCGAAATGACCGAACGCTGACAAATCAGGCATTGTGCCGCAGCGGTTGGCAAACAGCAATGCTCTTCGGACTTCTCCGCAGAGCATTGCGCGTTTTCCGAAGACGCGATTACGACGCAAACACGACGCGATTACGACGCGGCTTGTTTCGTGAAGACGCGATTACGACGCGATTCGCTCTCCAATGCGCGACAGTGCGCGAATTGGCATTGCGAGTGCGCGATATAATGCGCGCTCGCCAACAAACAGAGCTTTGCTGCCAATCTACTTCTGAACGACAGTGCCACCGTTTTCCTTCTATGTCCAACTCCGGAAAAACGGCTGGGACACGAGCGGATCATCCTGTCGTCGCCGAACGTGGGATTGGGCATACTGGTGCCGAGGCATCTAGAACAAACCATCGGCTACATGGAGAACAGCGGAAACATCCTGATATTCTCCGACATCTACGACACCAGAAGCGGGCGAGGTTGCAACGTGACGCTTCTGACGGAGGACAGCCAGTCACTGCGCGACCTTGCAGACCGAGCCGGCATCTGGACGGAACTCGAGGAAAGACATCCCGGTCTCACACCGGAAAGAATACTGCAAGGCGATCATGCCGTGTTCGGCTGCATCGTCATCCACGACAACCTGCGCACGCACGGCGAATTCGGCCTAGAATTCGCCGGCGCCGCGGAGGCCGCGGTGTATGCGAAGCTGCCTCGAGGATTCCAGATACCGACCCCCGTGGGCAACTACGCGCCCGACTGGGCGGTGGCGTTCCGCGACGACAGTGGCCTTAAGCATCTGTTCTTCGTCGCCGAGACCAAGGGCACCTTGGAGTCGTTCGACCTGCGTGGAATCGAGAACAGCAAGATCGCCTGCACGAAGCGCCTGTTCAACGACCTGGACCTCGCGACGGAGCCCGCTACGAGCAGGCGACAACCTACCAGACCCTACTCGACGAGGTGAAAGCCCTGCAGTGATAAAGGGAAATCGTTGTGATGGTGATGAATCAGCAATGGACATCGCCATCACAACGTTTTTTGTCATGCATTTGTCCTGAATCGAATGAGCTTGGAAGTGTCGGCAGTTTCCTTTTTGGTTCCCAACATAATTACGAGATTTTGTCAACTTCCGTGTGGTTGAGGTCGAACTAATTCCTGATAGTGCTCATGTCGGCTTGCTAGAACCCATCAATTCAGTCTTCTGCGAGTATTGTTGAAAGCAACGCTTTCTCTCTGGGCTTGATACGCAGTGACGTGGAGGATGTTATTGCATGGCACAGCGGTTTGATTATGATGATGAAGACATGCCGATCGTCAGTTACGATCTGGTGTTCCCGGACCGGCGACGGCTCCTGCCCGCATCCGGAGGCACCAGTTCCGCGCATGGATTTCCGGACCAGACGGAACAGGACACGCCAGAACGGTTGTCCGACCATATCGAATGGGATCCCCGGTTGGATCCGGCGGACAGGGTCGACTATACCGTCGCGGCGGCCAGCGGCGTCGTCGCCGGTCTGGTCGATTCCCTGTTCGTAGGCGAGCTCTCCCTGGACCGCGCCGGGGAATGGGGTTCCAAAACGGTTGAACGCCTGGTCGTCGGAATCGCTCGTGCCGAGGGATACAAAGGCGATTCCCTCAAGGAGGCTATAAGAAACCTCGAGAAGGTCCATCCGCTGGCGGTGGACGGGAACACCCCGGATTTTGGAGGGGGACGGCAGCACCATTTGAGGGATTTCGCCCACCATTTCGGCATCGGTGGTTTGGCCGCGTCGATCTTCACGCAGTTCACCGGACTGTCGATCGGAACCGACACGGCCGGAAGGCTGGTCGTCGTGCGGATTCCCGAGGACCATAGGCGGTATCTGGGCAGGGACGTTCCCGAAAAACTCGTCTTCGGAACCGTCGAATGGTTCTTCCACATGGTGAGCGACATGGCCGGTTCGAGCGGTAACGCCGGCGCGGGGACGGGAATTCCCGGACCGTTGCTCTCGTTCATGAAGGAACTGTCCGTCCTGCCGTTCTTCAGGGATTCCGGAACCGACGGCATGGGCTTCAGACTGTGGCTGTCCAAAATGTTCAACGGGACGTTCCTGGCGGAGCATGACGCGGACGGGAGGATCATCAAAGGCACGGAACGCCGGTTCGACCTGCGTATGGAGATCGGTGTCCTGGGCGAGATCGGCAGGCAGTCGATGCCCGTCGTCATCAACCAGTGCGTCACGCGCGCCTTCTACTTCTGCCGCAGGCTCTCCCGCGAGATCGACGCCCTCGGCATCGGCGGCGTTGGGGATCTCGGACGTATCGCCCCCGAGGATGTCCTTCCGTGGGGAACCCCGGCCATGCGCCGCATGCTGACCGTGTCCAGCGGCGTGTTCGTGGGTGTCGACATCGCCGACGCCGCCGTGCACGCGATGGCGGGCGAGGACAAGGCGCGGGTGTTCCTGCTGCGTGTCAACTACGTCGGAATCGCAACTTTCGTGGTGTCCTGCGTCGTGGACGCGAAAGCTGTGATGGCGGAAAGGTGGAAGGACAATGCGGAGCGCGAGAGGGACGCCATCGAACACGAGCTGGCGGACCTTGATTGTCTGGAACTTGACCCCCAAAAGGCGCGCGTGCTCCATTCCCTCATGCGACAGAAGGTCCTGTACGACATCGAACGGGAGAAACACGACAGGCACGCCGAGAGGAAGGGGAAATGGCTCGATGAGTGGTCGCGGCGGATCACGCAGACCATCGGCGTTGAAGGGGACGGGTACTTCCTCGACGGAAAATCCCTGTATGACGAGATCAACGGGACCGTCGGGGGCGGCAATGGCGAATGGCTCTGGCTCGTGGCTTTGGAGCTTGTCATGTTCAAACCCTATTTCCCTCTGCATGGAGACAACGACAAGGAGTATAAAAGCCTTAAAGCCCGTTCGGACTACATCGGCGACGTCTTCTGCCAAAAACAGACGCTCATCGCGGCCAAGGAACTGCATGGTCTTGGCAGGGGCGTGAAGGACATGGAAAACCGTCTCGACGGAGCCATGGCCAGGCGGCTGGGCGGAACGGCCTGCGTGGTTGTGGCGGTGGCCGCCACGGGCGGCCTGGCGTTCTATCTCGCGCCCGCGGTCGCCCCGGTGTTCGC
>ENA-OQEX01000319-OQEX01000319.1-human-gut-metagenome-genome-assembly--contig:-NODE-319-length-27151-cov-13.433763_pt1 | contig 27151 bp, 31 predicted proteins | sample MGYA00242802_ERZ504649 | MGnify/ENA primary metagenome ERZ504649 (study PRJEB26092, sample SAMD00036194) | human gut metagenome | host: Homo sapiens | study: EMG produced TPA metagenomics assembly of...
CCACGGGCGAGGCCGAAGCGCGAAGTGCCACCGTGTCGTCGGCGGCGCGCATAAGGTCGGCACGCAGGGGGCCGCCTTGACCACGATAGTCAGGGCACCCGGCCAGCATCGTCGGGCGAGCACGCGGGCCTCATGAGGGATATCCACGCCATAGCGATCGAGTGCCTCGGCATCATCAACCAGCCAGGCGACCGTTTGCGTGAGCTCGCGCTGCTTGAGGGTAAAGATACGACGATAGCCGGTACCGAGTGCGGGGACCGCGGCGCCGTTGACGGTGACCTGCGGATCGCGCGGCCACGGCAGAGGTTCACTTGTATCTTGTGGAACGGCATCCGAGAAGACGTTGACTGCCACGGCGACACCGTAGACCGTCTCGGTTGGAATAAGCGCCAGGCCACCGCGACCGAGTAGCTCGGCCGTACGCTCGACGGCGAGCCGATGCGGCTCACGCGTTCCCTCGAATACCCGATAGACCGTCTGCATGTGTATGCCAGCCCCTTACGCTCTGGTGCAAGTTTATTTACTGTGGGGCATTCTCGCACGAAACGTTCAACCTATTTGCCCAGAGCGCATGTTGGTTTGGTGAGCGGCTCTAGTAGTCGGTGAAAGTGAGGGGGTTATTGGACTGCGACGAACTTCTTTGGCCTGCCGGCGTGGCGTTCTTGGGCGGCGTAGCGCTCGATGCTGTCTATCGTTATCATCCGACGGCCGTCGACGAGTTCAACATCGAGCTTTCCTGCTTTGACCAGCGCGGTAATCCGCGAAGCGGAGACTTTGAGGTCCAGCGCTGCGTCTTTAAATGTTCGGCACGCCGCTTCCCGAGCGTCATCGTGGTCGATTTCGACTGAAAGGGCCACGACCTCGGCCGAGCGTTCGTACCCTGCCGGAGTCAAACCGTTGTTGAGGTCGTCGGCCAAAAACGCCATCAGTGCCTCGGTGGCATGGGCAATCGCTTCTTCGCGCGTGTCGCCATCGGCAAAGGTGCCAGGAATCTGCGGGAAGCTAGCGCAGTAACCGTCGTCTTCTTTTATGAGAACGCAGTCATAGGTAAATCGCTGCCTCATTTTGCCTCCAGCTACCATCCAGCTTGGCGACGAATACTTGCCCACGTGCCCTTCTTTGGTCGATCACCACCAGAGCCGTTCGCGGTGACAACACGGTCACCAGAAACATGCTTAGCATGACTACCGACTTGCGCGACCTCCACGAATCCATCGTGCTTGAGTAGGGCAATGATTTCCCGAAAGGTAGGAGGTTGCATGGGCCGACCTCTTTCAGCCGTCCTAATTATAAACTAATTTATAATTTTTGCTAACCAGTTAATAAATATTACTGGCGCTGTTTGGGCTCGGTGACGATGGCTCGGACGATGCGGGGACGATCGGTGAGGTCGCGGACGATGCGCACGTCCGAGAGACCCGCCTGGCGACAGAGCTCGGCCGCGGCATCGAGGGCGCCCTCGTAGAGCTCGCAGGCAAACAGGCCGCCGGCGCGCAGCATATAGGGCGCCGCATTGAGCAGGCGGCGGAAGATATCGAGGCCGTCGGCGCCGCCCTCGAGCGCTAAATCGGGCTCGAAGTCCTTGACCTCGTGCGGCAGCGAGCGCATGACGTCAGTCGGAATGTAAGGCGGGTTGGAGACGAGCACGTCGAAGGTGCCCCATTCCTCGCGGGGGATAGAGCTCACCAGGTTTGTGAGGCTGAAGGCGACCTCATCGGACGTAAGCCCGAGCGCGTCGCGGTTTTGGTGGCCAGGTCAATGGCACGCGGTTCGATATCGGTAGCGGTGCAGGTGACATGGCCGCGGCGCTCCCAGGCAAGGGAAAGCGAGATGCAGCCCGTGCCGCAGCCGACCTCGAGAACGCGGGCGATACGGGGCTCGACCGGAGCGGGCGCGGCGGCATCCTCCGTCAGAGACGCCTCGTGGTCGCGCCTTCGATGGCGATGCCGTATTCGTCGAGCTCGGGCTCGGCGGCTTCCGCGGCTTCGGCTTCTGCTATCTGCGTGGCGGCTTCCTCGGCCTCGCGGTCGGCCAGTTCCTCGGCATAGGCACGGCTGCCCAGTACGTCGCCACCCAGCGCAGCCTCATCGGCAGCCGTGAGGTTAGCGGCACGGCGCTCGGCCGTCGCTCGCTCGTCGGCCAATGCGGCTTCGACTTTGCGCGCTTGCTCGACCTCGTCGTTCCAGGGCAGCTCAACGCGCTGACGGGCGGCAGCTCGGGGCTCAGCACCTCGGCATCCAGATAATTGAGGACTTCCTCGACGAGCATCTCGGTCTCGGGGCGCGGAATGAGCACACCGGGGGCGCACGCGACGTCGATCATGCGAAACTGCGTGCTGCCCGTGATGTATTGCAGCGGCTCGCCCTTAGCGCGGCGGACAACGGCCGCATGCATGGTCTCGAGCTGGGCCGCGTTAAGCGTCTCGTCCATACGCATATATAGGTCAATGCGCGCCAGGCCCGTGGCGGCGCACAGCAGCCACTCGGCAGAAAGACGGGGGTGCTCCTCGCCGCGCTCGGCCAGGTACTCCTTGGTCCACTCGAGACAACGCTTGATGGTCCAAATCTCGTTTGCCATGGGGCCCTCCCCTCTTAAGCGCCGGACGGCGCGCGAATGTCGGAGCAGATTGTAAGCGAGGCCAGCGCTTGGCAAGGGGCGATTGAAGGCGATTATCGAGAATCAGCCAGAATTTTGCACCGAGCTCGCTCAAAGTGTTCATTCGCTGACGTCTAAATTTGCATTCGTCAAGCTTTTGGCAAGGTTGTCCCAAAACTGACCAATATCTAACCAAGAACTTGCCACATCGCTTGACGCACGACCCATCAAAAATCGCTCCGCGACTTCTTGAACGATATTTTGAGCAATATTTTCGATAGCGGACTTATGCCGTCAATTACCTTAAGCAGGTAAGCAGCTCAAATGACATCACAGCCGACTGAATAAAATATCAAGGCAATGTCACCAATGACTCCCTACGAATCATTTGACAACCAAGGAAACGCCGATGTTTTGGCAATGTCAGCGAGCGACGTCCAGAGCGAACAAGTTGGCATGAAAAAGGCAAGGCATAGACCTTCTGGTCATGCCTTGCCTTTTGAATGACAAATTGTCGCTCTGGGCGGCGCGCAGCGTCGAGTCGTTACGCGGTTTGTAAAACCGCGTAACCTACACGGCCTGTGCCAGCTTCTCGGCACGCTCGGCGGCGGCGAGCGCCTCGATGACGGTGCCGAGCTGGTCGCCCAGGAGGACGCCGTTGTAGGTGGAGTTGAAGCCGATGCGGTGATCGGTCACGCGGTCCTGGGGCTGGTTGTAGGTACGGATCTTCTCGGAACGGTTGCCGTGGCCGATCTGGCTCTGGCGCTCGGCACCGAGCTCCGCATGCTGCTTCTCGAGCTCCATCTCGTACAGACGGGCGCGCAGCATCTGCATGCAGACTTCGCGGTTCTGGATCTGGGAGCGCTGTTCCTGCGACTGCACCACGGTGTTGGTGGGCAGGTGGGTGATGCGCACGGCGGAGTAGGTGGTGTTAACGCACTGACCGCCAGGGCCGGAGGCACAGTAGGTATCGATGCGCAGGTCGGACTGGTTGATCTGAACGTCGATCTCCTCGGCCTCGGGAAGCACGGCGACGGTTGCCGTGGAGGTCTGGATGCGACCCTGGGACTCGGTCTTGGGAACGCGCTGGACGCGGTGCACGCCGGACTCGAACTTCATGACGGAGTAGACGCGGTCGCCCTCGACCTTGAACTCGATGGACTTAAAGCCGCCGGCCTCGCTGGGGCTGGAGTCGAGCACGGTGGTCTTCCAGCCGCGCGACTCGCAGAAGCGCTGATACATCTTGTACAGATCGCCGGCAAAGATAGCCGCCTCGTCGCCACCGGCGGCGGAGCGAATCTCGACGATGGTGTTCTTGTCGTCGTTGGGGTCGCTCGGGATGAGCATGTACTTAATGTCTTCCTCGAGCTGGGGAAGCTTGGCCTCGTTTTCGGAGATGTCCATCTGGAGCATCTCCTTCTCATCGGCATCGGTCGTATCGTGGAGCATTTCCTTGGCAGCCTCGATGTCATCGAGCGCGCCGATGTACTCGCGCGAGGCGGCGATGAGGTCGGACTGGTGCGCGTACTCCTTGTTGAGACGCGTGAACTCCTTGATGTCGGAGGCAACGGCCGGGTCGGAAAGCTTCTTCTCGAGCTCCTCATAGGCTTGATGATCTTTTCGAGCTTGTCGCGCATGGCGGGACTCCTTTATATGCGTGAAGGTGAAAATCGGCAGAGTTGATGGGGCGCGCGGCGCCGCTGCGGGGGTAAGCCCGGCTAGAACATGTCGATCTTCAGATACATGCGCATCCCTTCGCGTATGGGGTACATAGTTGCGGTCTAACCCATACATGATAGCGTGCGCAGGCAAACCTGCATATAACCCGCACGGAATGAGTGGACATAGCCGTTGGGGACGTTCATTAACGACTAGTCGTTTAAGAACGTCCCCAACGGCTAACAAAGGGACTGTCGCTTTGTCACATTCTAGAGCGTTTGAAGCAGAGCGATGAAAAAGCGTACGCCCTGGAGGTAGGCGCGGCGGGTGATGCGCTCGTTGGTGCCGTGGACACCGCGCTCGCACTCGTCATCGTCTACCACAAAGGCCGAGAAGCGAATGCACTCGGGGCAAATGCGCTGGTAGTTGGCAGCATCGGTCGCGCCAATCACGGTCGAGGGAACGATACCGATAGGAGCTCCGCCCGCCGCTGATGATCCGTTTTCCTCCGTCCCCTCTGGATCACGGAAATAGCGGGCGGCGATGGCGCGGACGGTCTCGAGTCCCGGTCCGCCGATGCGCGGAGACGGCGAGGGTTCGGAGCTGCCAGGACCGAGCTCGATCTCGACACGGTCGGCGAGCCCCGCCTCGGCAACGGCGACGCGGCAGCAGGCCACGACATCGGCCACACTCGTGCCCTCGAGCATGCGGAAATTGATATTGGCCCACATATCCTGCGGCATCACGTTAGCACCGGTGCTACCGCCCTCGATTTGGGTCGGTGCACAGGTGGTGGTCACGAGCGGATAGAGCTTCTTGCTGGCGAGGCACTCGCGCACGATGGCGTCCTTGTTGGAAGCAATCTCGTCGGCCGTGTAGAGCTCCAGCTCGACGAGCTGTGCGGCAAGCAGGTCCGTGACGAGCGTCGGCCACTCGATATCGCAGATTGCGGTGATGGCACGGCTCAACACCTCGAGCGACGTGCCGCCGTAGGGGTTGGAAGAATGCCCACCCGCGCTCTTTGTCTTGAGCACAATGTCGGCATAACCCTTCTCAGCCAGGTCGGCGTGCATGAGCCAACCCTCGCCCGCGTTGTACTCGGCAGCCGAAACAATACGGTAGTCACCCTCGTCGATCAGATATTCAAGTTCAACACCGCGCTCCTCGAGCACGCGCCGATAGCTCCAGCGCCGTACTGCGTGGTTTCCTCGTCCTGGCCAAAGGCGAGCAACAGCGAACGCTTGTGCTCCCAGCCGTGCGCCAACGCATACTCAACCGCCTCGAGAATGCCTGCGACCTGATCCTTCATGTCGATAGCGCCGCGACCCCAAATGTAGGTGTCGTCCACCTGTCCGCTAAAGGGGGCGTGCGTCCAGTCGGCCTCGGTACCCGGCACCACGGGGACCACGTCCATGTGGCCCATGAGCATGACGGGTTTGAGGGCGGAGTCGGAACCGCCAAGCGTCACCAACAGCGAGTGGTCGATAAGCTCGACCTCGCCCGCCGCAAACACGCGCGGCCAGGCCTGCTGCATATAGGCGCGCAGGTCGTCGAAGGGCTGCCAGTCCACCGCCTCGGCATCCATGCTCGAGATGGTCGGAAACGACAGCACGCGGCCCAAGCGCTCGCACGCGCCGGCCTCGTCCATATCGGCAAAATCGTCCTCATGCGCAAAGAAGCGCCAAACCTCGGCCATGACATCCTTTCGATTGTGACGACAAAGGCCGCCCCACGGGAGCGGCCCTGCAACGTAGGCGTTTGCGCCGGTTATTTGTCCTCGAGATAGCGAGAGAGGAACTCGCGAGTGCGCTGGTGCTTGGGATTGCCGAAGAGCTCGGCCGGCGCGGCGTCCTCGAGTACCACGCCCTTGTCCATAAAGACCACGCGGTCGGATACGGTTCGGGCAAAGGCCATCTCATGCGTGACGACGACCATGGTCATGCCGTCGGCAGCGAGCTTGCGCATGACCTCGAGCACCTCGCCCACGATCTCGGGGTCGAGCGCCGAGGTCGGCTCGTCAAACAGCATGATCTGCGGATTCATGCACAGGCACGAGCGATGGCCACACGCTGCTTTTGACCACCGGACAGGCGACCCACGGCGGCGTGCGCGAACTTTTCGAGTCCCACGCTCGCCAGATGCTCCATCGCGACCTTCTCGGCCTCGGCCTTGCTCATCTTTTTGAGCGTGACGGGCGCGAGCGTGCAGTTGTCGAGCACGTCCATATTGTTGAACAGGTTGAAGCCCTGGAACACCATGCCGATGTCCTCGCGCAGCTTATTGATATTGCAGCGCTCGGCCGTAAGGTCCTGGCCGTGGAACCAGATGTGGCCCGCGTCCGGGGTCTCGAGCAGGTTGAGGCAGCGCAGGAAGGTCGACTTGCCCGAGCCCGAGGCGCCGATAATGGTGACGACCTCGCCGGGATTGACAGCGAGGTCGATGCCCTTAAGCACCTCGAGCGAGCCAAAGCTCTTGCGCAGGCCCTCGACGCGGATAAGCGGCTCATTGGTCTGTGCGGCGGCCGCGGTGCCGGTAGTGGCGGTATCTGCCATGATGATTCTCCTCGTCTTGAGCCTAGTTGGAGCTGGGCAGCGTTGCCGGGGCCTCGGCGCCAAGCTTTTTGCCAAAGGCCTCGAGCAGGCGGCTCGCCACGAGCGTCAGGATCAGGTAGACCACGAGCGCCACGCAGTAGACCTCCATCTGGCGGTAGTACACGCCGGCGACCGTGGTAGTAGCGTACATGAGGTCAAACACGCCGATGACCGAAAGCACCGACGAATCCTTGATGTTGATGATGAGCTCGTTGGTGAGCGCCGGAATCGCATTTTTAATGCCCTGGGGGAACACGACCTTGCGCATGGCTTGCCACTGTGACAGACCCAGCGAGCGCGCCGCCTCGGCCTGACCGGGGTCGATGGACTCGATGCCGCCGCGCAGGACCTCCATCATGTAGGCGGTAGAGTTGAGCGAGATGGTGACGAGGCCGGCAGTGAAGGTACTCCAGATCTGGTTGGCCTGGGCGGTCTCGAAGCCCATGCCGCGCAAAACGGTGAAGCCGCGTAATAGATGAGTAGGCCCTGGACCATCATGGGCGTGCCACGCACGATGGTGGAGTAGATGGTCGCAAAGCCGCGGCCGACACTCTTAAAGAAGCGCACCAGGTCGTTGTCCACGCGATCGAAGGTCTGAATGCGCAAAAACACAAAGAGCAGCGCAAGGAAAAAAGCGATGACGGTACCGAAGGTCGCAAGTGCGATGGTGATCTCGATGCCGCGGATAAAGAAGTCCCCGCTCTTGTAGGTCATGTAGACCAGGCTCGACAAAAAGTCGCTGGGGTTGGAGTCCGAGACAATACTCACCTGCACCAGGTCGATAAACGACATGACGCAGCGGTCGACAAAGAAGATCGCCGCGATGACGACCACGACATAGCTGCCCAGGCGCGCGCCGCGACGGAAACGCTCGGATGCAAACGGTGACTTTTCGCGATAGTCGCTCCAGTGCATAACCTTGGTGACGAGCGCTGCCGCCGACACGACGATCCAGGCCCAAAGAATCGCCCAAAGGCAATCTTGGAAGATGCCGGTGGGCGCCAAAAAGCTCAGCGGCGTGGGGTTGCGCTGGCTAAATGCCAAGCCGAGCGCCGCGATAACGCTCGTGCCCAGGTACACATAACGGTGGTCGGCCTTGATAAAGGAGGCCAGACGATTGATGCCTTTCATGCTGCCTCCCTATGCCGGCTGACGGTCGAGGCACGCGTCCCACATTTGGTCGCGCTCCTCTTGGCTAATGCCCTTGAGTGTCTTGTCGATGAGCTTAAGCAGTTTGTCCGATCCCTTGCGGCAACCGACATTCGCCGTGACCTCCTGCTTAAAGCCCTCGCCCTCGGCAAAGTGGATGGGGACGATACCGGGATTTTGGGCCATATAGCCCTTTTCGTTCTCAGTGTTGTAGGTCACGGCGTCGCACGTGCCTGCAGCAGATTCGAGAACACCGTGGGGACCGAATCGACCGGGTTCTTGTGCACAACGCCCGGAATCTCGTCGATGACGGTATCGAGCATGGTGTCCTTTTGGCCGAGCACCGTGGCACCGCTGAAGTCGCTGAGCTTGGTGGCGTTTTGGTAGGGCGAGCCCTCTTTTACGAACAGGCCAAAGTAGCCAATGAAGTACGGGTCGGAAAAGCCGACGGACTCCTCGCGCTCGGGCGTGGCGCTCATGCCGGCGATGATGAGGTCAATCTGGCCGTTGTTGAGCGAGTCGATAAGGCCCGAGAAGCTCTGCTTGACGGCAACGGGCTCGCCGCCGAGAGCCTTGCAGACGATCTTGGCGATCTGCACGTCGTAGCCATCGGCGTAGGCTCCCTGCACGTTATCGATGGGGATCGTGAACTCGCTGGCCTCGGAAACCTGCCAGTTGTACGGGGCGTAGGCCGCCTCCATGCCAATGCGGATCTTATCCTTGCCGATCACAGAATCGGACAGGTCGTCGCGACCGCCGCCCGTCGTGGACTGAACTACTTCCAGCGTGGAGGGACGCTGGCAGCCGGCAAGTGCGCCGGCGACGACAGAAGCGCTCGCAGCGAGAGCGCTACCCAAAAGATGCGACGGCTGCATACCGGCTGTGGATGCGCGTCGCGTTGATGGGGAGAATGCATAATCTGCCTTCCCTGTTGAATCGTATGCTGACGACTTAACAGGATATACGCCAGCGACCAGCAGCGCAGCACAAGCTCGAAAAATTAATAGACACACGGTAGTCATTGGGAGCGTCGATGTTTTGGCAATGCCAGCAGGCGCCACCCAGAGCGAACAAGTTAGCATGAAAAAGGCAAGGCATAGACCTTCTGGTCATGCCTTGCCTTTTGAATGACAAATTGTCGCTCTGGGCGGCGCGCAGCGTCGACCGGTCCGCCGTTCGTCAGAACGGCGGAACCTCTAGAGCAGGGTGACGCTAAAGGAACGGATGTCGGTAGCGCCCGGTGCCAACGTGATGGTGTTGACCTTGTGCTCAAAGACATCGTCCTCGGTGTCCATGGTGGTGTGGCCGGTCCAGGCTCGAGCGCCACAAACGGAGCGTCGTTGGCGGCAGACCACGCGCCGATGTACTTAAAGCCCTCAAAGTCGATCTTGACGCCGTGGCCCGACTTGCGGCCGCGCAGCGTGAGCGTGGAGCCCGGAGTATCGGTGAACATGATGGCATCGTTATCGAAGCTGCGGTGCGTGATGGGCAGCACGTCCGAGTTATCGGGAGCCTTGTAGCTACCCTCGAACGTCATGAGACCGTCGGGCGTGATGATGGGAGCCTCGTTCGTCCAGGCCTCGGTAAACGCCAGCTCGTAATCCTCGAATACCTCGTCCTCGGCACCGGGGGCGGGCACGTTAAATGCGGGGTGGCCGCCCACCGAGAACGGCAGGTCCACGTCGCCGGTGTTCGTAACGGCAAAGGTCTGGGTAAGCGTGGCGTCGCCGGTCAGGGCATAGGTCATGTTGAGCTTAAAGTGAAACGGAAAGGCCTTGAGCGACTCGGGCGTATCGGTGATCTCGTACGTTACCGAGGAGCCGTCCTCCGAAACCTCGACCAGCTTGTGCTCGACGATGCGCGCGAGTCCGTGGCGCGGCATCTCGCAGGTGCCGGCCGCAGACGTTGCCGTGTTGTTGCGCAGCGAGCCCACAATGGGGAACAGGATGGGCGCATGCTTGCCCCAAAAGGTGGGATCGCCCTGCCACAGATACTCGTTGCCGTTGAGGGCAAGGCTCGTGAGCTGGGCACCCATGGAATCGATGGCCGCGGTGAGGCCGCCGCGCTTGATGGTAGTGACGGTGGACATGCTACTTCCTCCAATAGTAAACAACGGTGTCGAGGGCTATTGTCCCACTCTTGGCGGCGGGGTTGAGCGACAGGTGCAGTTATTGAGCAATAGCGTAAAGGTCAAACCCGCCCTGCGGCGTGCTATCGACCGTATCGGGCGCCTGTGAATTAAAACTCACCGGAACCATGCGCTTTGAGGCACGGTAACGCGTGCCGTCGGTGGCGACGGGCGGCTCATCGACCGTGAGCTCGTAGTCGCCGGGCTTGAGCTCGATGCCGTCACCTTCGGAATTGACGTATTGGTACTCGTCGATCGCTTGCCCCTTGAGCGTGCGACCCACGATATGGACGAGCATCTGGCTGTCGCCGCGCGCGGTGTCCCACGTCGCGCCGTCCTTGACCTCGACCGATACATGCACCGAGCGCGTGCGGCTGAGCGATTGTTCGACGGACATCTCGACCTTGGCGGCGTCTTTTCGTTGTTGTTCAACATGGCTCCAGACGTTTCCAATTACCGAGCATGCGATAACGCCGGCCATGAAGGCGATAAGGATGGGGCCAAGCGGAGAGCGACGTCCCGCATCTTCCTCGCGAGCCAGATCGGGGCGATGCGTGGGCGCAGGCGCCTGGGCACCCTGCGAGGGCACGTCGAGAATGCTGAAGGATGCCGTGCTGTCGGGATCGATAGTGTGACGCGGCTGCGGGGTCTTTGCCGGCGAGATGGACATGTCGGCTGGCTCACCGAGTGTGGCCGTGGCATCGGCCTTAGCTTCATCGGCCTCGGCTTGGGCCCAAGCCTGCTCAAAGGTCAGGGGCTCGGCGGCATCGGAGGCGGCGTCAGGCTCGACAGCAGCATCGTTGCCGGCCTCGTCCTCGTCGCTCGACACGTCACGCGGCGCGGGCTCGTCCCACTCCTCGTCCGGAGCCTCGCCCTCGCTATACCACCATTCAAAGTTATCGATATCCATACGGGGCGCCCTTAAGCCTCGCAAATAAACACTTGCCAGCCTTATACCCCCAGATGGCACGGGAGCTCGCCGGCACAGACAGGAAAAGCGTCACAACATTCGACGCTTTTCCTCGTTTTCGAGATTTTCATCAAATGTTGTGACGGTTTGGGCAGCAGCCACACCACGAATGTGACAAAGGGACTGTCCCTTTGTCACATCTGGAGGGTAACAGGGATTTGGATGCAGCAAAAGTCCTCTTGGTGGGACTCGTCGTAGCTCGTGGTATCGAGGTAGCAAAAGTCGAAAGCGTTGCCAACGGGCTGGAGCGCGTGCTCGTCCATGCAGGCAACGATGGCGCGGATGCCCTCGGGCTCGTACGGCATACCCCAGCGGCTCATGCACAGGTATGTGCCCTCGGGCAGCACTTCGATGCCGATCTCTGCCAGCTCGGCGGGATCGCTCGGCAGCAGTTCCTCGGCACCGCGCGGCAGCACGGCAAAGGAGCCCGCGCCGGCGATAGGGTCGTCGGAATGCAGCGCCTCACGACGCAGCATGGCACCCCAGCCGCGCATAGGGCGCGTGCCCGTCAACGCACGCATGCGCAGGATGGCCCGCATGAGCGTGGGGTGAAGCATCGAGCGGCCGCGCTCGATATCGCCTGGAAACTCCTCAAAGACCACGTAGCGACGCTCAAACTGCTTGAGCTCCGGCCTGCCCTCGCGCTCGCGCCAGTAAACCGCCTCGTCGTAAAAGCTCAGGCGCTCCTGCACGCTCGCGCGCTCGGCTTTGAGGCCGGCGATCTGTTCATCGAGCGCTTGCACCCGCGAGCGCAGGTGATCGGTCATCTCGCTAATGTCGAACGTCGAGGCTAGGCGGTCGATCTCATCGAGTTCGAGCCCCAGGTCACGTAGCATGCAGATCAGACGCATGAGCGGGATCTGCGTGGGCGAATAGAAACGGTAGCCTTTTCGTTAACCACGGCGGGTTTAAACAGACCGATCTTGTCGTAGTAGATGAGCGTTTGGCGCGAAACGTTAAACAAGCTCGCCATCTCGCTAATCGCATACATGCCCGTCTGCATAGGTCCTCCCGACACATCCCTTTTGCGCACAAAGCCCGCCGCCCACAGGGGCAGCGGGCTCAAACACTATTCGTATCCTACCCTAAAGACGCCTATGACCAGCGCTTATAGTTTGCACATGACACGCCGACGGCCTCGAGCGCTTGGCGGCGATGTGATGCACCGCATCGTCGAGCGTGGCGGGGCCGTTGTAAAACGTGAGCATGGGCGGCATGAGCATGACGCCCGGCACGCGCGCCAAGCGCGCCATGTTATCGACATGGATCGCACTGAAGGGCGTCTCGCGCACCATGAGTACCAGGCGGCGTTGCTCTTTCATCTGCACGTCGGCCGCACGCAGCAACAGGTTTTCGCTGTAACCACTCGCGATGCCGGCAAGCGTCTTCATGGAGCAGGGCGCCACGATCATGCCATCGACCGGATAGGTGCCGCTTGCAATGGCGGCGCCGATGTTCTTGTTGTCGTAGACCACATCGGCATGCGTGGCAAACTCGTCGAGCGTCATGCCAAGCTCCTGCTCGATGGTGATCTCTCCCCCGCGCGTGACGACAAGCGCCGATTCGGCGCCGGCCTGGCGCAGGCATTTGAGACACTCGAGGCCCAGCGCAGCGCCGCTGGCACCAGATACGCCAACGACAATGCAACGGGGACGGACAGAAGACTCAGGCATGACAACTCCTAACAACAAAATGGCAGCTATAGGTCGGGCAATGTCAGCGAGCGCGCGTCTGGCGAGGCAAGGTGCCCCGAAACAAGAAGGCATAGGCTTATGCCATGCCTTCGCAGTTGAGGGGCAGATTGCCCGCCAGGCGCGGGCGCAGCGTCGAGTGGTCCGCGTTCGGTAGAACGCCGGAACCTTAGAAAGCAATCTCCTTGGCCCACTTGTCTGTGTCGATCTCCATGAACTGCGAGCGAATGAAGTTCTTCTTGAGGTCGAACGGGACCGTGCAGTCGAAGATGGCCTTGCAGGCGATGCCGTGCTCGCGGATCGTGGGGTCGAACGCGGGGTCGTTGGACGGATCGAGCACGTGGCAGTGGCAACCGGGATGGTGATGAGGTCCACGTCGGCCTGGAAGCGCGTGGTCATGGCCCACATCACGTCGCTCATATCGAAGATATCGACATCCTCGTCAACAAGGATGACGTGCTTGAGCTCGGAGAATGCCGAGAAGGCGAGCATGGCGGCGTTGCGCTGACGGCCCTCGTCATTTTTGCTCGACTTCTTGAACTGCATGATGGCAACGAACTTGCCGCCGCCGCAGGGGGCAGCGTGGACGTTGAGCAGGCGGCCCGGGATGGCGGTCTCGACCATCTTGTAGATGGATGCCTCGGTGGGGATGCCGGCCATGGACACGTGCTCGTGCGAGGGACCGATGCAGCTCTCCATGATGGGATTGACGCGCGTGGTGACGGCGGTGATCTTGATCACCGGGCAGACCTTGGCGCCACCGGTGTAGCCGGGGAACTCGGGCATGGCGTAGCCGTGGCCGTTGACGTCCTCGTTGATGGTCTCGTCGTGCATGAGGCAGCCCTCGAGCACATACTCGGCATTGGCGATGCACTTCTGCGGAACGTGACGCAGTCGGCAAGCTCGACGGCGTGGCCGCGCAGGGCGCCGGCGATCTGCAGCTCGTTAAAGCCGAGCGGCGTGGTGGGCGCCTCGAAGCCACAGCACATGTACACGGCGGGGTCCAGACCGATGGAGATGGAGATGGGCATGTCTTCGCCGCGCTGGCAGTACTCGTCAAAGAACGCGCCAAGGTGACGGCTGCCCGGAGTGATCCACATGGCAAGCTTATCCTTGTCGACGCAGGAGAAGCGGTGGATGGTCACGTCGGACTGGGAGCCGTCGGGGCTCGTGCCGTAGGCGAGGCCCATGGTGATGTAGGGGCCGCCGTCGACGGGCGTGTTGGTAGGAGCGGGAACGATCTTGCGCAGGTCAAAGCCCTCGTCGGTCGCCTTGTACACGACCTCTTGGCAGTCGACGTGCGCACCCTCGGCGATCTGCTCGGGCGCGATCAGGTTCTCGAAGCGCTTGCCGATCTCGAGGCCCAGGTGCTCCTCGTCCAGGTCGAGCAGGGCGGCAACGCGCTTGCGGCTGGCAAGCATGCCGATGCAGACCTTGGCATCGTCAAAGCCCTTGACGTTGTTGAAGACCATCGCCGGACCCTCTTTGGTCGGACGCATAACGGTGCCGCCGGCACCGACGTGGCGATAGACACCCGAGACCTCGGCGTCCGGATCGACCTGGGTGTCGGTCTCGAGCAGCTGTCCCGGCATCTCGCGCAAAAAGTCGAGCGCGGAGCGCAGGTCGTGGATCTGGGAAGCATCGGTGGTGGACATAGCGTGCTCCTTTCGGGAGAGTGCCCGGCGGCGAGGATGCCGCCGGGCTGGGTAACGTAGTGGGGCCGCGGCGCTCATAGATGGGACGCTCGGCCACTCGCAGTTCGAGCACTCGGCTGCTTACAGCCCAAGCGCTCGAACGTTTACATCAGGCCAAAGAGGTGGAACCAGGCGGCCTCGACCAGCACGACGATAAAGACGACCGCAGTGAGGGGAATGCCCATGCGCATAGCCTCTTTGGAGGTGTAGCCGCCGGCGTCCTTGCCCTCGCCGATAAGGATCGGCAGGTTATGGAACGGCAGGATGTAGTGGATGTTGATGGACGTGAAGACGATGAGCGCCACGGCGAGCGGGCTCACGCTGGAGCCGGCCGCGAAGCTTATGAACGCCGGCACGCACACGCCGAGTACGGCCATAACCGAGCCCATGAACATGTGGATGATCATGGAAAGCGCAGCGACAAGCAGGGCAAACAGGAAGATGTTCTCGGGCACGGAGCTGGGAAGCACGACGTCGGCGATCCAGGCGTTCATACCGGTGGCACCGCCCACGGAGCCCACGGCCATGGCGGCCGTCAGGAACATGAGGGACTTGATGTCGACAGCATTCCAGCTGGCGGGGGTGAGGACCTCGCCGATGACGGGCATGGCGAGGCAGACGCCAATGGCCAGGGTGACCCAGCCGATGTAATCGCCCGAGACGGTGAGCCACAGCGCGATGGCGATGATAAGCCACACGATGGTGCGGATCTCCTTGACGGAGAGCTTGCCGAGCGCGGCCTGCTTGGCCACGATCTGCTCGCGATCGTAGACGAGCTCCTTGCTGGGCTTAAAGAGGAAGAGGCCCAAGAACAGGGTGCACAGCAGCGCGACCAGCATGGGCACGCTCATGTACAGGAACCAGTCGACAAAGGACGGGCTCATGCCGCCGGCCTCGGCGCTGTACTGCGCAACGAGCGGGTTGAGCGTGGAGTCGCCCGTCAGGAAGAACATGGAGCCCGGGGCGGCAGCGGCAAACACGAGGAAGCCGAGCTTGCCGCGGTCGTCGTCACCGTAGCCGGCGGACTCGGCGATGACCGAGACGACGGCGAGGATGAGGAAGGCGCGGGGGAACGGATGAGGGATCAGCAGCGACAGCACAAAGGTGAGCGCGAAGATCGAGATGATGAGCGACTTGCGTCGCGCACGAACTTGAGCATGAACGCATAGGCGATGCGCTCGCCCAGGCCCGACTCCTTGACCGCGCTGGCGATGAGGTAGGCGCCGATGACGAGCCACATAGTGGCTTTGGTCCACGAGCTAAACGTGGAGGCGACCGTCGCCGAGATGCTCGCGGCGCCCGTGTCGTCCACGCACACCTTGAATAGAACGAGCAGCGCGCAATAGAGCAGGCCCACAAAGCCCGGCTGCGCCACACCGCATGCCCAGAACACCACCGTGGCGAGCGTCAGTGCCAGACAGGTCTGACCGCCGACCGTGAGCTCGACCGTCGAGCTCAGCTCCGCCAAAGGAAGAAACTTCACCAGCAAAAAGACAACGATACCCAGCACGAAACCAATTTCGCGCTTGGTGATCTTAAACGCCTTCTTTTCCGCTTCCATCTCCCCACCTTTCTTGTTGGGGGCGCTCCGGATTCGCGGCCACGTTGCCACTTAAAAAGGGGCGCCCGTTATCGGACACCCCTTACGTTGCGCTGTGTTGTGGCAATACAGTCAAGCGGGATTTTTGGATGAGAAGCGATCCCCTAGACAAAAACCTCACAACATTCGACGCTTTTCCTCGTTTTCGAGATTTTCATCGAATGTTGTGACGGTTTGGATGTGCCAAAGGGACTGTCTTTTTTCACATTGCGAGGGCAGCACGGATGGATGGGTCGCTGAGGGCCTCGCGGAGCCAGGGTGCCAGCTGCTCGGGGCGACCCTGCAGGTAGCCGCCGAGCTCGGATGGGGTCACGCGTCGTACCTCCGAGATCTCCTCTTGGTTGATGTGCAGCTCGCCCGGCTCAACATGGGCTGCGAACACCTCGCACCACTCGCACTCGCAGCGGCCGTCGCCGTGGTCCTCGCGGTACACCACGTGTCCGAGGTACTTGAGCTGATCGGGATCGCGCGTAATGCCAAGCTCTTCGTTGATGCGACGCGCCGTGGCGGCGGCAACGTCCTCCCCGGGGAGCGGATGGCCGGCGCAGCTATCGGCCAGCACCCCGCCCCACAGGCGTTTGAGCAGACTGCGACGACAGAGCAGCAGGCGCGCGTCTTCGCCCTGGCCCTCGACCAGCAGCGTCAAAAATGCCTGATGCAGGACGCCCTCGCCGGTATGGGCTCGATGCGATCAACGGGACCAAGCGCCTCGCCGGTCGCGGCATCGACCGCCACGACCTCGGCGCCTGCGCCGCCCTCATCCCAGCCGGCGCGCAGAATGCGGGCTGCAGCTTCCTCGAGCGCGGCGATGAGCTCCTTGGTGGTATCGAGCATGCGCCGCAAGTCGTCCGCGGTCGCGTTCTCCACATGAAAGCCCGTGCTTGCAACGACCGGCACGCCAAAGCGCGTGGCCAGCGCCGCCGCGATATCGTGCGCCGGGATTTCGTCGCGATGGCACGGAACGGCCAGGATGCTCACCGTCGCCGTACGGCCAGGCTCGGGGCGCGGAATGGCCTGCGCCGTGGCGCCCAGATGCGCGTACTCCGGCGAGCAGGCGTACACTGCCATGCCGCGCGGCGTCACCGCCAACTGGGCCTCGAGCGCAAACTTGCCCTCACCCACTGCAACCTTTGTCGTGTGCATACCCATGGGATCTCCTGTCGCCCGCAATGTACCTGAGACCATCTTCGCCTGTATTGCGACTATACAGGCAAGCACAGCCTGCGACAAAGGGGGGCAGGCACCTGACACATTCTGTTAGAGTTGCAGGGATTGAATCCCGCTTATTCATGCGACATTGGAGTGACAACCTTGACCGCCGCAACCACGTCTAAAAGTTAGTCAACCGCCGCCGCGCTCTCCCCCGCGCGCACCAAGCTCTGCCTGGCGCTGCTCGTGCTGTTGGGATTCTCGCTCGGCTGCTCAGAGTTCGTGGTCATCGGCATCGAAAGCGACTTGGCAACGGAACTCGGCGTATCACTTGCCACTGCGGGCCAGCTCATCAGCGTGTTCGCGCTCGTCTACGCCATCGCCACGCCGGTGCTTGCACTCAGCACGGGGCGATTCCGCCGCTACCAGTTGCTCGTGTACTACGGCATCGTCTTTGTGCTCGGCAACCTGGTCATGGCGTTGGCGCCCAACTTCCAGGTGCTCTTTATCTCGCGCATTGTCCTGGGATCCGTCTCGGGCGCGCTGCTCGCCGTGGGCGTGACGTACATCCCAGAGCTGCTGTCCCCGCAGCAAACTTCGCTTGCCATCTCGGTCGTGTACGGCGCGTTTTCCGTGGCGATGGTCTTTGTCACTTCGATCGGCAAGTTTGTGGCCGACACGCTCGATTGGCACGTGGCCATGTATGGTACGCTGACCTTTGCCGTTTTGATCTGCGGAGCGCTCGTGGCGTTTATGCCGCGCGCCGGACAGACCGACGAACCCGCTACCTTCCGCGAGCAGGCGGGTCTGCTACGCGAACCGAGCATCATCACCGGCATGCTTATCTTTTTGTTTGGCGTGGGGTCGGTCTATGTATTCTACGGCTACGTGACGCCTTATCTTGAGCAGGTGCTGGGCATGGGCACTGTTCAGGCGAGCACCACGCTTATGGCCTACGGCGTGTTCTGCCTGGTCTCGAACATCTTGGCGGATGGATCGACGCGCGTTTTGGCATGAAGGCACTGCTTGTGACGTTTGTACTGCAGGCTGCGGCGTTACTCGGGCTGTTTGCCGTGGGCGGCACCATGCCGCTCGCGCTGGTCTTTGTCTTTAGCTTGGCGTTGCTCATGTACCTGTTCTCGGTGTCGTGCATCACGCACTTTATGGACGTGGCACGCAGCCGCCATCCCAAGTCGATGGTACTCGCGAGCTCGGTAGAACCCATGGCGTTTAACGTCGGCATCTCGTTTGGCACCGCAGTGGGCGGCGCGTGGTAAGCAGCGTTGGCATTGCTACGTTGGCGCGGTTGGTGCCGCGTTCTCGCTTGTGGCCTGGGCGCTCACGCTGGTGACGATTAAGCTGGCTCGCTGGGAGCGCAAGCGGGCGAGAGCGTAAGCACAGATGCGATACTCGAGCTCGATGATGGCGATCGAAAGGAAACCGCATATGCAACGCGTACTGTTTATCTGTCATGGGAATATCTGCCGCTCGACGATGGCTGAGTCGGTGTTTACCGAGCTCGTGCGCCGCGCTGGGCGCGAGGCGGAGTTTGTCATCGATTCCGCAGCGACCTCAACTGAGGAGATCGGCAACCCGCCGCATCATGCACGGTCGCCAAGCTGCGCGAAGTCGGGATTCCCGTCGTTGCGCACCGTGCCCGCCAGGCGCGTCGAGCAGAGTATGGCAACTGGGACCACATTGTCTATATGGATGCTGAGAACACGCGTGGCCTGCGTCGCATCTTTGGCGACGACCCCGACGGCAAGATTACGCGCTTGCTCGATTGGACCGGGCGCCCCGGCGACGTGGCCGATCCCTGGTACACCGGCAATTTCGATGCCACCTACCGCGACGTGCTCGCCGGTTGCGCCGCTATGCTCGAGCAGCTGTAGGAAAGCGAGGTCGCAGGCCACGCCTTCGGCGCGAAACGAGCGTGGATAATCTCCCGCATGAAAAATGAGCGTGGATTTTCTCCCACTTTGAGCATTCAAGTGCGCTCTAAACGGGAGAAATCACGCTCACCTATTCGTCGACGATCTCGGCAAGCCAGACGTTGAGGGTGTCGACCTCGGGGCAGCAGAACTTTGCCGTACCAGGCTCGTTGCCAGGCACGGTTCCGCCATAGCGCAGGATATCGATATAGGGAAAGCCCACATGGCAGGCCATGGCGCACATCTTGCCGCGGTCTCGGTCGAAGTCAAAAACGTCGCCCGGCTTGTGACCATGGTGGCAGCGGCACGCACCTAGCTGGTCCACGCAGCTCACGCGGATACGCGGACGCTTGCCACGCGGCGCGCCGAGCGGCTTGTTCTCGCCCGCAGCTTGACGCCGCCCTCGCCAGCATTACTCATGGTCGATCACGTCCAAGCAGGCCTCGATGGGCAGGCCGGCCGACTTGTCCTCTTGATCGGCATTGCGCTCGATAAGCTCAGCCACCACGCGCATGGCATCGGACGTCGCGCGCTGCAGACTCCAACCTGCCATAACGCGGCCGACGAGCACTGCCGAGAACGTGTCGCCCGTACCCGGGAAATAGACCGGAATGAGCTCAAAGGGAATCGTGAAGTACTCCCCCGCTACATGGTCGTAACCGATAACCGCGTTCGTGCCATTGACCACGGCGCTCGTAATGACCACCGACTTGGCACCCAACTCGCGCACGGCGTCCACAAGGGCGCGGGCCTCATCGGGCGTGATCTGCTCTGCAATAGGCGTATCGGCGAGCAGACAGGCCTCGGTGTAGTTGGGCACCGCGTAGTCTGCGCACTCCAGCAGGTGCCGCATGAGGCCAATCGTGGACTCGGGCACGCCGGCATAGAGCTTGCCGTTGTCACCCATGATGGGATCGACGAACACCTTGGTGCCCTTTAGCGCACGGCGGTGGCAAAAGTCCGAGATGATGCGCGTCTCTTCCTCGGTCACGATAAAGCCGGTCGAGATGGCGTCGAACTCAAAGCCGAGCTCCTCCCAGATAGCGAGGCTTTGACGCACGTACTCGGTGGTGTCGTGGATGTAGAACTTGGGGTAGTTGAGCGTGTCGGACACAAGTGCCGTCGGCAGATTGTGGATACGGTAACCCATGTGCGACAGCACCGGCAGCATGGCGGAAAGCGCGACCTTGCCGTAGCCGCACATATCGTTAATCAGCAGCAGCTGAGTATTCTTCATGAGGGTCTCCCTTGTTTCGGGCGCGGCGCGGCAGCGCCACAGTGCGACTAAGTGTAGCGCAGGGGACGTTGTGAACGGGCGCTGGCACCGCAGAGGACGAATTGTTGCGGAAAGGTTACGGGAAGGAGGAAGTTAGTCGTTGGGGACGTTCTTAAATGACTAGTCGACACAAGGAGTGTCCCCAAATGCCGGCACATAAGGAACGTCCCTAAGTGCCGCTCGAACATAATAAGTTTGGTACCTTGACATTTATTTACCGTGCTCCTAAATTGGTTAGGCACAAAACAATTCAACTACCTAACTAAAGAAAGGAGCGAAGCTTAGATATGTGTGTTGAACCACTCGTCCTTCCGCATGAGCCCGGCGGTGACCCGTCGCAACCGGTAGACATACCCGAAGCGGTCAGCGCCGAAGACAAACTCGCCAAGCGCATCCTGAGCGGCCTGGGCTTTTGCGGCCATTACATGCATTTTCATGGCGGAGGCGTGTCCGGCAAGGCGCCCATCATCTGCCTGCTGGCCAAGCAACCCGGCGGCGAGATGTCGCAGCAGGAACTCGGCATGCACTTTGACCTCAAGCCGGGGTCGCTTTCCGAGATCCTGTCCAAGCTCGAGCTCAACGGCCTCATCGAGCGCAGCCGTAACCCCAAGGACCGACGGCAGCTCACCATTCGCCTGACCGAAACCGGCCGGGAAAACGCCCGCATCGACCAGGCGGCCCGCATTCGCTTTAGAGAGCAGGCCTTTAGCGCGCTCACCCATGACGAGCGCGAGGACCTCGCCGAAATGCTCGATAAAATCCGCGTAACCTGGGAGGAACTGGATGATTAAAACCCTCATGGGCAGCATCCGCGACTATATGAAAGTCACCGTTGCCACGCCGTTGCTCGTGCTTGGCGAGGTGCTCTGCGAGATGCTGATTCCATTTATCACCGCCAACCTGATCGACGCCATCAAAGACGGCGCCACCGTAGCCGAGATGCTTCCCACCGCAGGCTTTTTGGTGCTCATCGCGCTGACGTCGCTTGCTTTTGGCGCCGCGGCCGCGTCACCTGCAGCCATGCGAGCTGCGGGTTCGCCAAGAACCTGCGTCACGACCTGTTCTACAAGATCCAGACGTTCAGCTTTGCCAACATCGATGAGTTCTCGAGTTCCTCACTCGTCACGCGTCTGACCACCGACATCAACAACGTTCAGCAGGCCTTTATGATGATCATCCGTATCGCCGTGCGCGCGCCGCTGGTCTTGATCTTCGCCTTTACCATGGCATTTATCATGGGCGGCAGCGTCGCCATGGTCTACCTGGTCATCATTCCGCTGCTGGGCTTTGGACTGTTCTTTATCATCTTTAAGGTGCGTCCCATCTTCTCGCGCGTGTTCCACAAGTACGACGCCCTTAACGAGTCCGTCGAGGAAAACGTCACCGGCATGCGCGTGGTCAAGAGCTATGTGCGCGAAGACTTTGAGAAGGAGAAGTTCGCGACCGCCGCGCGCGACGTCCAGATGGACTTCACCCGCGCCGAGAAGCTGCTCGCCTTTAACAACCCCATGATGAACATCTGCGTCAACGGCGCGTTTGTCGTCATCATCTACCTGGCTCCAAGCTCATCATCACGAGCCAGGGCACGCTGTTCGACGTGGGCCAGCTCTCCTCGACCTTTACCTATGGTTTCCAGATTCTCATGAGCCTGATGCAGCTGTCGATGATCTTTGTCATGGTGACCATGGCCGACGAATCGGCACACCGCATTGCCGAGGTGCTGGCCGCCGAGCCCACGATCGCCGATCCCGCCGAGCCCGTGCTCGAGGTTGCCGACGGTTCCATCGACTTTGACCACGTGAGCTTTAAGTATTCCAAGCATGCGAAGCGCCAGGCGCTCGACGATATCGACCTGCACATTACGAGCGGCGAGACCATCGGCATCATCGGCGGCACCGGCTCGGCCAAGTCCACGCTCGTCAACCTCATCGCCCGCCTGTACGACGCCACCGAAGGCACCGTGCGCGTGGGCGGCATGGACGTGCGCGACTACGACCTGGACGCACTGCGCCACCAGGTCGCCATGGTGCTGCAGAAAAACGTGCTGTTTAGCGGCACCATCGCCGAGAATCTGCGTTGGGGCGACCCGAACGCCACCGACGAGGAAGTCCGCGAGGCGGCACATCTGGCCTGCGCCGATGAGTTTGTCGACGGCTTCCCCAAGGGCTACGACACCTGGATCGAACAGGGCGGCTCTAATGTTTCGGGCGGTCAGAAGCAGCGCCTGTGCATTGCACGCGCCCTGCTGCGTCGCCCCAAGATCTTGATCCTGGACGACTCCACCAGCGCCGTCGACACCAAGACCGACGCCAAGATCCGCGCAGGGTTGGCAAGCTATCTGCCAACACGACCAAGCTCATCATCGCCCAGCGCATCAGCTCCGTACAGGACGCAGACCGCATCATCGTCATGGAGGGCGGCCGAATCGCGCAGATCGGCAACCATGACGAGCTGCTTAAGACGAGCGAGATCTACCGCGAGACCTTTACCTCGCAAAACAAGATGTCTGCCGAGGGCGAAGGGGCCGTCGAGGCCGACACCGAGACATCCGCAACGCAAGCTCAGACCCAGGAAGGAGGCGAGGCACATGAGTAAGGCAACGACCGCCGAGCGCGCGCTCAACCGTAAGGGCGGCACCATGTCGCGCCTCATCAAGACGCTCTTTGGCTTCTATCCCGTGCTTTTGCCCCTTGTCGTCGCCGGCGTGGTGCTCTGCGCCATCATCAACTCCATCGGCGCGACCTTCCTGCAGAGCGCCCTGCAAATTATTAGCGAATCGTGGCAGTCGGGCGATTGGGAAGCCGCACAGCCCAAGATTCTGCAGCTCGTGACCACCCTCGCCTGCATCTACGGCGTCGGCGTCCTGTCCTCGCTCTTCTGGAACCGCGCCATGGCTATCGTCACGCAGGGCTCGTTGGAGAAGCTGCGCGAGATGATGTTCAACCGCATGCAGGACCTGCCGATCCGCTACTTCGACACGCACCAGCGCGGCGATATCATGAGCCACTACACCAACGACATCGACACGCTGCGTCAGATGATCAGCCAGTCGCTGCCCAACCTGCTCATGACGATCATCATCATCGTCACGGTGTTCTTTATCATGCTGTACTACAGCGTGTGGATGTGCCTGGTCATCATCGCCGGCGTCGTCTTTATGACCTTTATGACCAAGCTGCTCGGCTCCAACTCCGCGCGCTTCTTCATTGCGCAGCAGACCGAGCTCGGCGTGGTCGAGGGCCATATCGAGGAGGTCATGAACGGTCAGAAGGTCGTCAAGGCGTTCTGCCACGAGTCTGCCGCCGAGGCCGATTTTGACGAGCGCAACGAAAAGCTCTTCGAGGTCTCACAGAAGGCCAACATGTACGCCAACATCCTCATGCCCATCCTTATGAACCTGGGCAACCTGCTCTACGTGCTGGTCGCACTGGCGGGCGGCATTTTCCTGGCGCTGGGCGTGCCCAACCTGAGCATCTCGGGCATGGCGCTGTCCATCGCCGTCGTGGTGCCGTTCCTCAACATGACCAAGCAGTTCTGCGGACAGATCGGCCAGATCTCACAGCAGATCAACGCCGTGGTCATGGGCCTCGCCGGCGCCGACCGCATCTTTGAGCTCATCGACGAGAAGCCCGAGGCCGACGAAGGCTACGTGACACTCGTCAACGCGCAGGTGAACCCCGAGACTTGGGAGTTCGAGGAGGCGGACCACCACACCGGCATGTGGGCGTGGAAACATCCGCACCGCGCAACCGGCGAGATCGAGTACGTACCGCTGCGCGGCGACCTGGTCATGGACAACGTCGACTTTGGCTACACGCCCGACCACGAGGTGCTGCACGGCGTGTCCGTGTTTGCCAAGCCGGGCCAGAAGGTCGCGTTTGTCGGCGCCACCGGTGCCGGCAAGACGACCATCACCAACCTCATCAACCGCTTCTACGACATCGCCGACGGCAAGATCCGCTACGACGGCATCAACGTCAACAAGATCCGCAAGGCCGACCTGCGCCGAAGCCTGGGCGTCGTGCTGCAGGACGTGAACCTGTTCACCGGCACCGTGATGGATAACATCCGCTACGGCAACCTGGATGCGACCGACGAGGAGTGCATCGCGGCGGCCAAGCTCGCGGGCGCGGACGACTTTATCACCCGCCTGCCCGACGGCTATGACACCATGCTCACCGGCAACGGCGCCCAGCTGTCGCAGGGCCAGCGCCAGCTGATCTCGATAGCCCGCGCTGCCGTCGCCGATCCGCCGGCAATGATTCTGGACGAGGCAACGAGCTCCATCGACACCCGCACCGAGGCCATCGTGCAGGCGGGCATGGATAAACTCATGGAAGGCCGCACGACGTTTGTCATCGCACACCGCCTGTCCACCGTGCGCAACTCTGACGCGATCATCTGTCTGGACCACGGCCGCATCATCGAGCGCGGCAACCACGACGAGCTGATCGCCAAGCATGGGTACTACTACCAGCTGTACACCGGAGCGTTTGAGCTGGAGTAGGCAGGTTTGTTCCACGGAGGTCTCCCAGGCGGGCCGGGGTGTAACCTCCGTGCTCAAACATTCTCGCTGCGCTGCGAAACTGCGCGCGGAAGTTACACCCCGGCCCGCCTGGGAGACCTCCTGCGCGCAATCAACCCGTCATTTAGAACGGAATAAAGTTAGTGAGGCCCTGGCCGTTTGGCCAGGGCCTCGTTTTGTAAGTAGCTAAAAAAGCCCCGCGCGAAATGAGCTAGTTGAGGAGTTGGGCCATGGCGTTGACGAATTGTTGTACTTGGAGGGTTGGCTCGAGCGGGTAGTGTAGAAAGACCGGCACCTCGCGGCCGCATAGAAACGGCACGCCCACAAAGGCCGGGTGCACGCCCGACCACGCTCCGCAGGTGAGCACCGCGTCGCCCTTTTCCTCCGCCTCGTTAAAGAGCGCAAAGTCAAAGCTGTCCACGTCGATCACGTCCACGCCGCCGTCGGCCAAAAGGTCGATGCGCAGGCTGTCCATGGCGTCGTTGCCGTGGCGCAGTACGCGCAGACGCATACCCTCCAAGTCGGCAACCGTAATGCGATTCTTGCGCGCCAGCGGGCTCGTGCGCGGCAGATCGATATAAAACGGCACGTTGACAATGCGGAGCTTTTGGCAGGCATCACCCAGCGTGGGGTAGAAAAACTCGATTGCACCACATCGACCTCGCGGCCCAAGCTACGCATGACGGTCTCGCGCTCGTCGTAGAGATCGCTTACCGGCACGATTTCAAATCGCAGCGACGGTTCCAGATCGTGGATGCCCGACCACATCGACAGCGTTTGGCGCCCCGGGCACATCATCGACACGCCCAGGCGCACGGCACCGCCATCGCCCGCCGCGCGTCGGGCACGGCGCAGCGCGTCCTCGGACTGCCGCATGATCGAGCGCGCGTCGTCCACCAGCAGTGCGCCGGCCGGCGTCACTTTGACGCCCGAGTGCGAGCGTTCGAACAGCGTGATGCCGAACTCGGCCTCGAAGCCCGACACCTGCTTGACGAGCGCCGGAGTCGACACGCGCAATTGTGCCGCCGCACGCGAGAAGCTTCCCAGCTCCGCAGCGGCCGATATGGCCTCAAGTCGTCGATCGTACACGTCAATCTCCCGTTTTCGCGCCCGTGGCCACATGGTGCCACAGGAGGTTGTTTTCGCAGGTCATGCGCTCAATTGAGAATAAACTGCATCGCACAGTGTAAACCTATGGTTAACGCCATTCTAACAAATATGCAATTCACCTGCGCAAATGCAAAGCATACGATAACCAGCGAAAACCACGTGGGTCGGTTAATGGGAGCGACCCACCGGGAGGCATAAGAAGGGAAGTTCCTATGAGCAATTGGCTTAAGCTCGAGGGCGATGTTTGCGCTGTGACTGGAGCGCTCGGCGGCATGGGCGTCGAGATTTGCCGCGAGTTCGCCCGCAATGGCGCTAACGTCGTCCTGCTCGACCTGGACGAGGAGAAGGTCAAGGCCGCTGCCGCCGACCTCGCTGCCGAGTTTGGCATCCACGCCGAGGCTACAAGATGAACGCCACCGACGAGGCCGAGGTTCAGGCCGCCGTCGACGCCACCATCGCCAACTTCGGCCGCGTCGACGTTCTCGTCAACACCGCCGGCATCCTGCGCTTCGCAGCCATGGAGGACCTGCCGCTCTCCGACTGGAACGAGGTCATCAACGTCAACCTCACCGGCTACTTCATCACCTCGCAGCGCTTTGGTCGCGAGATGATCAAGGCCGGCCAGGGCCGCCTGGTTCACATCTCCACCGTCGCCAGTCACTCCCCCGAAACGTTCTCGGGCGTGTACAGCTCCACCAAGGCGGGCGTCAACATGATGTCCAAGATGCTGGCTGCCGAGTGGGGTCCCTACGGCGTGCGCTCCAACTGCGTCGAGCCCTGCTTCGTCAAGACCCCCATGTCGCAAGCTTTTACGCCGATCCCGAGGTCGAGAAGAGCCGCAGCCGCCTCATCGCCACGCGTCGCATCGGCGAGGTCAGCGATATCGCCAACGCCGTCATGTTCCTGGCGTCCACGCGCTCAGACTTACCACCGGCGACGCCATCAAGGTCGACGGCGGCTTCTCTAATATGATGGGCGACCTCACCGCCAAGCCCGGCGGCCGCCGCGCCTTTGCCGACAACTACCTCAAAACAAGGATGGTCGAGCTTTGGTCCGACGAGTCCGGCGTCGCAAAGCCGACTG
>ENA-OQEX01000321-OQEX01000321.1-human-gut-metagenome-genome-assembly--contig:-NODE-321-length-27093-cov-10.071720_pt1 | contig 27093 bp, 32 predicted proteins | sample MGYA00242802_ERZ504649 | MGnify/ENA primary metagenome ERZ504649 (study PRJEB26092, sample SAMD00036194) | human gut metagenome | host: Homo sapiens | study: EMG produced TPA metagenomics assembly of...
CTGCTGAGCAGCAAAGAGCTCGTCCTGACGGTTGACGTTGGAATCGGAGAAGCCCGTAGCGATGACGGTGATACGCACCTGATCGCCCAGGGACTCGTCGACAACGGTACCGAAGATGATGTTCGCCTCGGGGTCGACGGCGTTGGCGACAACGTCGGCGGCGTCGCTGATCTCCTGGATGCCAGGTCCTTGGAACCGGCGATGGAGAGCAGAACGCGCGTGGCACCATCGATGGAGCTCTCGAGCAGCGGGCTGGAGATGGCCTGCTGGGCAGCGTCGACGGCACGAGTATCCCCAGAAGAGGTACCGATACCCATCATGGCGGTACCGGCCTGCTTCATGATGGTCTTAACATCGGCGAAGTCCAGGTTGATGATACCGGGGACGGTGATGAGGTCGGTGATGCCTGGGTGCCCTGGGAAAGGACGCCATCGGCAATCGCGAAGGCCTCGAGCATGGTGGTCTTCTTCTCGGCGATGTCGAGCAGCTTATCGTTAGGGATGACGATCATGGTGTCGACGCAATCGGAGAGGGTCTTGATGCCCTCCTCGGCGCTCTTCTTGCGCTTGCGGCCCTCGAAGGTGAAGGGCTTGGTCACGACGGCGACGGTCAGTGCGCCGACCTCGTTCATCGCGATATCAGCAACGATGGGAGCAGCGCCGGTACCGGTGCCACCGCCCTCACCGCAGGTGATAAACACCATGTCGGCGCCAGCGAGCGCCTCGCAATGTCGTCACGGGACTCATCGGCAGCCTTGCGGCCAACCTCGGGGTTGGCGCCGGCGCCCAGGCCGCGGGTAAGGTCGGTGCCGATGTGCACCTTGATATCGGCATCAGAGATCGCGAGTGCCTGAGCATCGGTGTTGATGGCAACAAACTCGACGCCGCGGATGCCCTCTTCGATCATTCGATTGACCGCGTTGGTACCGCCGCCGCCGACGCCGACCACCTTAATGACGGCAAGGTAGTTGTTGATCTCTGTCTCGTGCATGTCGGTCCTCCGAACAAAGGTTATAGCCATAGCATGGGTCGACCCCTGCGCACATTAACCTTCAGGTTGAAAGTAAATGCAAAGGTAAACCGTATTATGTTTGCACATTATGAACGTATCAGTCAAATAATTGACCGTGAAAACCAAACAAACCAGATAAACGGCGTGGTATGGCCCCTCAACAAAGCATCAACCAGCGCTACGAGGTCGGAGCATTCCTAAATGTGTAGTTGCCTGGAGAGCGCACATTGATATACGTTACGCCCTCTACCTGCGAAAGCAACTTGGTGACTACGCGTTCCTTCTTGGCGATATCGTCCGAATCGCCCAGCGACACCTCAATGCCGTTATTGAGGTTTGCCGAGATGGCTTCGACCGAAGGCGTAGAAATATCCTTGACTTGTCCCAAGAACTCGCTCGAAAAACCACGCACATAATCCAGGCCGGCCTTAACGGCCTTGGAGTTCACCGCCTGGCCGGAAACCGGAGCGACATCCGCCGAGACATCAGTCAACAACACCGCGCCATAATGCTTGGCGAGCGCCAGCGCGGCATCGATTCCGGTCAAGGTATTTGAGCCCTGCCCTGTCGTGATGACGTTGCCTGGTCGTCCACTTCGACCGACGTCGACAGCGGGGCGATCCAGGTGTCATCGTCTCCGATAGCCCAGGCAAGGTCGTCGGAGCTGATATACGCAATGGCGATAACTTTACGCTCCGTCGGCGTGATGATAAGCGTATGGGGAAACTGGCGCTGGACATCCACGCCCGAAACCCACGGGTTCTGCTTGAGATCCTCGGTAATCTGGTCGGGATCGACGTTAAAAAGCGACGTTCCCTCGGGCAAGTCGATCAGCTGGATAGCATCGTGCTTCGTCACATGCTCGCTGCCTTGAATCTGAATATCAGTGGCAGTAAACAGTCCAGAGTTGATCACCACGGTGGCAACGACGACGAGCACGGCCAAGACGGCCAGAACGCCGCCCACGATTTTGCCTTTGCCTGTAACGACAGAAGCGGCGTCTGATGTTTTATTTGCCATCGCTCCAAGTGAAGATAACGGGTTGAAACCTTTTTTACTCGAAGGCTTCTTGGCGGTAGCCGGCACCGATGTCAGCGAGCGCGGTTTCGATGCGCCCAGCGTGAGACCTGGACGCGCCGCTTTAGTTCCCGTCGAGGGCTTGGGAGCTGCCATGGGACGGGCAGGCTTGGCGCCCATAACAGGCTTTGACGTCACCGAGGGACGCGAGGACTTTTTTGCGGCCGGACGATTACCGAGCTGCGAGCCGACGACCGGACGACTGGTCTGTCGAGCATGCCCGACAGACTTAGAGTGCGCGACGGTATTGCGTTGAGGTTTGGCAGGCGCGCCGGAACGCCCTCCGGCGCGGCGGAAGGTGGGTTTCGATGCTCTAGAAGCCGAGGAATTTAACTTCCGGTCTGAGCTCGATGCCATACGCCTCCCTCACCTTTCCGTGCACATGTCTGATAACCGCGGCAACGTCATCGGCCGAGGCAGTTCCGTTATTAACGATAAAATTAGCGTGAACGGGCGAAACTTCCGCGCCGCCAATCGAAAAACCCTTTAATCCACAATCCTCGATAAGCTTGCCCACACTCGCATCGGGCGGGTTGCGAAAGACAGACCCGCAGGATGCGCGACCCATGGGCTGCGTACGCTTGCGCCTTGTAAGGTACCGCTCCATGCGCTCGCGAATGTCGGCCTTGGGCGCAGGTTTAAGCTTGAGCACGCACTCGAGGATGATCTCATTGCGGGGAAGGCTACATTCGCGGTAGCCCCAAGAGATCTCGGACCCCGCATAATGCTTGATACCGGATGCCGGGTCAAACGTTACGACATCCTCAACCAGCGAGCCAATCCACTCGGTCCGCGTGCCGGCATTCATAGATATCGCACCGCCGACCGAACCAGGAATGCCAACGGCAAACTCAAGGCCCGAAAGGCTACGCGACAGGGCATCGTTGACCAGGCGCGCAAACATCACGCCCGCACCGACCGTCAGCGTACAACCGTCATCGGCAACAACCGTGCGCTGGAACTCACGTCCGAGCGAAATGACGGCACCGCGATAACCGCCATCGGCAACCAGCAGATTGGAGCCCTTGCCGATGATGACCCACGGCACCTGCTCGCGATCGAGCACCGCCACGGCGCGGCGGAGGGCATGATAGCTATGGCACGTCACAAAGAGGTCGGCCTTGCCGCCGATACGATAGCTCGTATGACGCGCAAGGCGCTCGTCCTCGATCACATCCGTGTCGATCATGCCCGAGAGCGCCATGACGGCGTTAAACAGACCCATTAGACTTAAGCGTCTTTCTTGGCAGTCAGATACTCAATGAACTCGGGACCGACGGTCGTAACGTCGCCGGCACCCATGGTGAGCAGCAGGTCGCCCTCGCCCACCATCTGCTCGAGCTCCTGATTGAGCTCAAGACGGCTGGAGCAGTACACGACCTCCTTGCCAGGATGCTTGGCGCGCACGGTATCGGCGAGCATCTTAGAGGTGACACCCGGAATGGGCATCTCGCCAGCCGAGAACACATCAATCAGCAGCAGTTTATCGGCATTGGCAAATGCATCGGCAAAGTCGTCGCACAGGGCCTGCAGGCGCGAATAGCGGTGCGGCTGGAACACGACGTCGACGTGCTTGTAACCCAGCGACGAAGCGGCAGCAAGCGTCGCCTTGATCTCGGTGGGGTGATGGCCGTAATCATCGACCACGGTGATGCCATCGATATCGCCCACGTGGGTAAAGCGACGGCGGACGCCCTCAAAGCTCGAGAGCGCCTTGGCGGCGGCGTCGATGTCAAGGCCCAGGACATGGGCGACGGTGAGCACCGCCGTGGCGTTGAGCATGTTGTGGCGACCGGGATTGCTCTTGATCTCCACAGCGCGCTCAGTGCCGTCCTCAAAGCGAACGATAAAGTCACTCTGGATGCCCTTGACATCCGGGTGCATGCAGACGATGTCGTTGCTCTCGGCAAAGCCGTAGGAAAGCACATGACGGCCCGTCGACTTGGCGAGCTCGACCAGATGCGGGTCCTCACCGCAGACGATGACGGTGCCGTCCTCGCCCACCAGGCTCATGAATTTGGCGAAAGTTGCCTCGATCTCCTCGATACCCGAGTAGTGATCGAGGTGGTCGGCCTCGACGTTGGTCACAATGACTACGTTGGGGTTCAGGAACAGGAAGGAGCTGTCGGACTCGTCGGCCTCGGCGACAAAGTAGTCGCCCGAGCCGTTCTTGCCGTTCGTGTCATAGCCCTCGACGATGCCACCGATCAGGAAGCTCGGATCCAGACCCATGCGGTCGAGCATGGTGGCACACATCGAAGACGTGGTGGTCTTGCCATGCGTGCCGGCAACAGCGACGGTGGTGTAGCCGTGGCCCAAAGCAGAGAGCATCTTGGCACGGGGCCACACGGGAATACCAAGCTCGCGAGCGCGCACGAGTTCAGGGTTGGATTCCGGAATAGCGGTGGAGACAACAACCACGTCGGGCTTAACCTCGTCGATCGTGGCGGCCTCATGGCCCACATGCACCTTCACACCAGCGCGGGTAAGCTGGCGGATATAACGTGACGTCTTAAGGTCGGAGCCGGTAACGGCATAACCGCGCTCGTGCAGAACGAGGGCGATGCCGCTCATGCCGGCGCCGCCGATACCGATAAAGTGGGCGCTCTTAAACTCGGGCGCGGAGGTTGCAGTCTGGGAATCAGCCATGTGCTCGTGTACTCCTTGCGTAAACACTGCCTGTAACCCGTTAACTGTACCGCACCTACCGCATCAGCGCGAGGGCGACCGAAGATATCCCGTCTAACTAACGCAAACCCTCTACCGCATCCGCCAGAAGAGCGGCGGCTCTATCCTGAGCCAGACCACGCGCCGCCTGACGCATGGCGTCGCGCGCCGCCGCGTCATCGACCAGGTGCAGCAGCTCATCGGCAAAGGCAGAACCGTCGATATCGGCATCGGCGCAGAGCACGCCGGCCCCGGCGTCGACCAGATAACGAGCATTGGTGGTTTGGTGGTCGGCCGTCGCATGCGGATACGGCACGAGCACCGAGGGCACGGCGAGCGCAGCGATCTCGGCCACGCTCGATGCACCCGAACGCGAGAGCACCAAATCGGCAGCAGCCAGCATATCGCCCATGTTGTCGATGTAAGGCTGGACGCGGTAACGCTTCGCCTCCTCGGGCGTCAGCGCCAAAGCGTGCTCGGTCTCCTCAAAGCCGTCGGCACCCGTCGAATGCAACACATAGAGGTTCTTGCGCGAAAGCAGTTCGTTTTTGAGCGAAGTCACGCGCTCGTTGAGGTGCTGGGCGCCAAGTGAACCGCCAAAGACGAGCAGCAGCGTAGCGTCCTCGGGAACGCCAAGTGCCTTGCGGCCACGAGCGAGATCGCCCTCGATCACCGAGCGACGTACGGGGTTGCCGGTCATGAGCACGTGGTCAGGGTCACCTTCGCGCTCAAAGACCGAACGCGCTGCCGGCACCGAGATGCACACGCGGGCGGCGTGGGAGTTCATCATCTTGTTGGCCAGGCCCGGAACAGAGTTCTGCTCATGCAGCAGATACGGAACGCCTGCGCCCTTGCACCACCCAAGCAGCGGAACCTCGACATAGGCACCAAAACCGATGGCGGCATCGGGCTTGCCGACCTTTGAGAAATGATTGGCGAGCGCACGCTTGGCCTTATTGACACGCCACAGCGAGGTCAGCGCCGTCCAAGGACGGGAGCGGTCGAAGCCCGTGACCGTAATGGGCACAAAATCAAACCCAGCCTCGGGGACCAAACGACCCTCGAGCTTGCGCGACTGGCCCACGAACACAACGTGGTGGCCACGGTCACGCAGTTCTTCGGCCAAGGCGAGCGCGGGGTTGATGTGTCCTGCCGTGCCGCCGGCTGCAATAGCAACGGTCATTTTATCGGTCATGGTAGTCCCTTCGTACACGCGGTCCCTGGTCTCGGTGCGCAGACGCGCCGACGGGTCCGAGTTCAAATCGATTCGATTATATCCACCGCCCGCGTTGCGAGGGCTGGGGCGCTGCGGACGACCTTGCGGAGCCGTTCGCGAGCGTGGACGAGCTGCCGGCTCGGATGCAGAACCATCCAGAACGGTAAAGCCGCTACGCGAAGGTCGTTCACCGCGCACATGGGCCACGCCGGCGGTGCTCTCGTCCATAACGGCAAAGCTCTCACGGCGGCGGTCATACTCATCGCGGCGGGCGCTCTCGTACGAAACGCGCAGGATCAACCCGGCAAGCATAAGCGACACAATAATCGACGAACCGCCGTAGCTAATAAACGGCAACGGTTTGCCCGTCATGGGAAACACGTTGAGGATGCCCAGCGCGTTAATCAAAAACTGCACCGCGAGAATAACCGCGGAGCCAGACGCCATAAGCGCGCCCCGACGATCGGTCGCCTGCTCGGCAATGCGAAACGCCGAGTAGATCAGCATCGCAAACACCAAGAAGAACAGCACGGTTCCGACAAAGCCGACTTCCTCGCCAATGATGGCCAGGATGTAGTCATTGTGCGCCTCGGGCAGATACGAGTACTTCATGGTTGAGTTGCCGATGCCACGGCCGAACAGACCGCCCGAGCAAAGGCCATGATGGCAAGCGTGGCCTGATAGCCGTCACCATACTCGTCAGCCCAAGGGTTCAAGGCAACCTGAATACGCACCATACGGTACGGCTCTGCGACAAGTGCAATCACGATCACGAGAATGCCGAAGATTAGCACGCCGATGATAAATCTGGGGTCGAGACCCGCAAACAACGCCATGCACATGAGGGTCAACAGGATGATCAGGACAGTACCGAAATCGGGCTGGATAAAAATCAGAAAGAGCGAAATACCCAGGTAGATGCCCATCTTGCGAAGGAATTCGTTGATGTTGCCACCGGGCGAAAAGAAGCGATCAAGCATGATGGCCGAATACGCAATGGCAAATGGCTTTAAAAACTCGGAAGGCTGGAACTGAATACCGGCGATGTTGAGCCAGCGCGTGGCGCCACGGCTGCCGCTGCCCACCAAGAACACCAGAAACAGTAGCCCTATCATGCCGATAAGGAAGATCCTAAGCACATCCTCCCCAAACCAGCTGTCCGGCAAAACGCGCACGATGCAATCAGCGCCAGAACACCAACCACGGCAAACGCGGCCTGTCGACCCAGGAAAAACGTCGCCGAGCCATTCTCGTGCAGCGCCTCGACCGAAGACGCCGAGTACACCATCAGCAGACCAAAGCACACCAAAGTAAACAGGCAGGCCATAAATATCAGACGGGGGCGCATGATGCGGGCGGGAACGCCGGCAATATAGCGTTCGCTAAACGACTGCCCGCCGCGACCGGAACGCGGTGTGCTACGCCGCGAGGAAGCACGGTCCGAGTCGGGCCTCCTCATACCTTGTCGGGGGCTCTCCTCTCTCACCGGCAACCCCTATTCCATTTGCGATTTCGCTGCAGCGGCAAGCTGAGCCACGTAGTCCTTAAACACGCGGCCGCGCTCCTCATAGCCCGAGAACTCATCGAACGAAGAGCAGGCAGGAGAAAGTAAGATCACGTCGCCACGGCTCGACAGCGAACGGGCAACGTCCACGGCATCGCGTAGGTCATCCGCTTGGGCGATATCCACATCGCCATCGACATCGGCCTCGTCCATAGCGGCGGTAAAGCGCTCGCGCGCATCGCCAAAGCAGACGACCGAGCGCACGTTATCCATAACGACGCGCGCGAAGTCCGTGAGCGGCGTGCCCTTATCGTGGCCGCCGAGCAGCAAGATCACGTTGTCATCGGGAAATGCCGTCAGTGCCTTCTCGACCGCGTCGGTGTTGGTCGCCTTGGAATCGTTGACGTAGCGCACTCCGTCAATCTCGCCGCACGGCTCCACGCGGTGCTCGAGCGGCTGGAACGAGGCCAGACCGCGGCAAATGCCCTCGGGATTGGCACCGACGGCCAGGACAGCCGTGGCAGCGCACAGGGCATTGATAACATTATGATGGCCCGAGATCTTGAGCTCGGATGTAGCGATGAGCGGGGTCTCGACGCCCTTCAGGCGCACGATCATCTTGCCATCGCGCACAAAGGCGACATCCTCACCCTCTGGCTCGTCAAAGGCAACCTTGCAGATGCGACGACCCGGCGTGTAGATGTACTCATCGAACTCGTGAATGCCGGCGTCTTCGACGTCGACGACCACCAGATCGTCATCGACCATATTGTCAAACAGTTTGATCTTGGCAAGCGCATAGTTCTTATGGCTCTTATGCCAGCCAAGTGGTCGGGAGTGATGTTGAGCAGCACCGCCACGCGAGGGTGGAGCTCGGTGGTCGTAGCAATCTGATAGCTCGAGAGCTCAGCCACAAACCACTCGTTGTGGGCTCGGCCGTCAATCTCGTTGATAGGCGGCTCACCGATGTTGCCGACAGCTACACTGGCCTCACCGGAAGCTTGAGCAGATAATCGGTCAGCGACGTGGTGGTCGTCTTGCCGTTGGTGCCCGTGATGGCAATCCAGTTATCGGGCGACAGGCGATAGGCAAACTCGGGCTCACCCATAATCTGGGCGGCATGCTCGCGCCCGGCCTTAAAGAAGCCCGAGAACTCCGAGATGCCCGGGCACGTCACGCATACGTCATAGGCGCCCTCGACCTGTTCGGTCCCATAGACAAACGACGCACCGGCAGCCTCGAGCGCACGCGTGGCGTCATTGGGCTCAGAGGTGCCGCCGCCATACACGGTAACGGCGCTTACGCGCTCTGGATGTGCCAGCGCCCAGCGGGCGACATCGAGACCGGATTTGCCCTGACCCAAAACGAGCAGGCTAAAGACATCAGCAAGAGGCATGAAAGACCACTATCCCAACTGGAAGAACAAAGCAAGGCCAACGGCACCAAATGCCGCAGCGATAATCCAAAAACGGATGACGACCTTGGTCTCGGCCCAACCCTTCTTTTCGAAATGATGATGGATGGGCGCCATAAGGAAGACGCGCTTGTGCGTAAAGTGGAAGTAGACAACCTGAATCATGACCGACAGGGTCTCAACGATAAACAGGCCACCGATGATGAGGGAGACGACCTCGGTGTTAGTCATGATGGACGTACAGGCAAACGCGGCGCCCAGAGCAAGCGAGCCGGTATCACCCATAAAGATGCTCGCCGGATAGCAGTTGAACACAGAAAGCCCAGGCAGGCACCGGCACACGCGGTGCAGAAGATGGACAGGTTCACGTCTCCGTGCAAAAACGCATGGCAGCCATGGCGAGCATGGCGATCATGGAGGTGCCGCCAGCAAGACCGTCAAGGCCATCGGTCAAGTTCACGGCATTAGAAAGACCGGCAATCATCAGCCAGCAAAAGACAATATAGAGCCACGGGAACGAATAGCCGCAGATGGTAGTCGAAAGCACGCCAAGGTCAATCGTCAACCCACCGGGAAAACGAATCTCGGGGGCGACGCCGCACCAGTTGACGGCAAGCACCGTAAAGGTGACACAGATAATGGTTAGGCCGATCATCTTGGCATGCGGCGTCAGACCGAGCGAGCGCCCATGCGTAACGGAGGTCAGATCGTCGATCAGGCCCAGCACGCCGGTCGCCAGCGTGGCGAGCAGCACGAGCACGAGCTCGGTGGTGAGCTTGCCCATCAGCAGGCAGGTCAGCGAGATCGCGACGAGGATGACAACGCCACCCATGGTGGGCGTTCCCTGCTTAACCAAATGACGCTTGGGGCCGTCGGCACGAACCTGCTGGCCGATACCCTCGACCTTGAGCAGCTTAATCCACCACGGCATGAGCAGCAGCGCAATGGCTGCGGCGATGCCAAGCCCCAAAAAAGCCTGATACGTTGGATACGAGGGATTGCCGAACATGGGCTAGCACACACCTTCCACAAAGCGGTCGAGCTCAACAAAGCGGGAACCCTTGACCAGTACAACATCATGTTTTTCAAGCGCGCCGCCCATGCGGTCGAGCACCTGCTGATAATCGGAGAACACCTGGATGCGGTCCTCGTCCATGCCCATCATGCGCGCGGCATCGGCCATAAGCTGGGCCAGCTCACCACCCACGCACGCCAGCATGTCGAGCTTCTTGGCGGCGGCATAGGCGCCCACGAGCTCATGCATGCGAGGAGCCTCATCGCCCATCTCGCCCATCTCGCCCAGGATCGCCATGCGAGACCCCGTGCATGAAAGCGAGCACAGCAGATCGAGGCCGGCTGCCATCGATTCGGCGCTGGCGTTATAGGAATCGTCGATGATGCGTGCACCGCTCTTGGCGCGCTTGATCTCCTGGCGGTGCCCGGTGATCGTAAGACCCCTAAAGGCAGCATCGATCTGCTCGGGCGTCACGCCCAGGCGATAGGCAACCGCGGCGCTTAACGGCATTAGGAACGGACTGCACGCCGGGGACGGCAAGCATGGTATCGATTGTCTCGCCCTGACCAAAATCGAGCGTAAAGACCGGACGGCCCTCGTCATCAACGCGAACGTCGCGGGCGCGGACCTCATCATCGTCAGAGACACCGGCCAGCATCACGTCGATACCAGCAGGCTGGGCGAACGTATCGCGAATGAACGGCGTAAAATCGTCCTCGCCGCCCAAAACCAGCAGCGGCAAATAGTCGCCGGCGGCGCACATGCCTGAACGATCTCTGCCTTAGCGCGGGCGATGTTCTCGCGACTGCCCAAAATGCCGATATGAGAGGTGCCGATCTTGCTCACGATGGCAAGGTTGGGATTGGCGGACTGGGACAGGCGCTCGATCTCGTGGAAATGGTTCATGCCCATCTCGAGCACCAGGACCTCGGTATCGGCCGGAGCGGAAAGCACCGTGAGCGGCATGCCGATCAGGTTATTGAAATTGCCCTTGGTGGCCCAGACACGATAGCGCTTGGCGAGCACAGCGGCGAGAACGTCCTTGGTCGTCGTCTTGCCGATGGAACCGGTAATGCCAACGACCAGGCAGCCAAGCTCCAGGCGATACGCGTGCGCCAAACGCAGCAGAAACTCCTCGGGATCATCGGTCAGCAAGATGGCACAGCCCTTGTCCTGCGCCAGCGAGACCAGCTCGGCCTCGGGCTCACGCGTCATCACGACGGCGCCGGCACCCGACTGGACGGCACGGGAAGCAAAATCATTGCCGTCGACGTTTTCACCGGGAAAGGCGACGAAAATCGTCCCTTCCTCGACCTGGCGCGAGTCGATAACGCACCCGCGGCATACCCGATCGACTTCTCCCGTCACGGTTCGGGCCCCTGTTGCGGCCGCGAGGTTGTTGACGGCGATCTCTATCATTGCAGCTCCCCTGTAAACCTAAATAATGCTATCGGCGTATTGTATCCCAGCGCCGCGCATGCGTGGTGCAGCATGTGAACACCCCTCATATGGGACAACAAACCACGCCCCAAAGATTGTAACCCCCTACTTCGTGTGTGGGATACCCAGCACGTCGAGCGCGTTGGCCATAATGGACTGGAACGGCACCGCAGCGGCATCTGAGCCGCTCGGCGTTCCGTCGAGCGTGATATAGCACAGCACCTTGGGCGATTGTGCCGGTGCAAAGCCCATAAAGGACGACATGTAGTTCTCCTTGAGGTAGCCGCCGTTCTCGTCGGCACGTTCGGCCGTACCGGTCTTACCCGCCACGTCATAGCCGTCAACCGCGCCGCCAACGCCCGTTCCCTCCGACACGACCGTCTGCATGCACGATGTCACCTGGGATGCGGCGTCCTCCGAAATCGCGCGCTCGCCTTCGCCCCAGTCCTTCTCGTCGCCTTTGCTGGACTTATAGAAGTGCGGGGTCATCATCACGCCGCCGTTGGCGATGCCGCCCACGGCACGTGCGATCTCAATCGGTGAGACAGACAGCGCCTGTCCAAAGCTCATCGAACCCAGCGTGGCGCCGTCATACTGGTCACGCTCCTTGACGATGCCCAGGCTCTCGCCCGGAAAATCGACACCAGAGCTGTGACCGATGCCCCACTTGTCCACATAGGCAGCAAAGTCGTCGGCACCGATCTTGCGCCCCACCAGGACAAATCCCACGTTGGACGAACGGCGCATCATCTCGCGCACATCCATGGTCATGGCGTAGTCGCGCTTGTCGGCATCGGTGACGGTATCGTCGCCCACCTTGATGCTCGCCGGCACCTCAAACGACGTACTCGACCGCACGACACCCAAGTCGAAGCCGGCGCCCGCCACGAGCGTCTTAAAGACCGAGCCGGGCTCGTAGCGTCGGTGACCAGGCGCAGGTTCATATCCTCGGTCTTGGCGTTTTCCAAATTGGTCTGGTCGTAGGTCGGATACGAGCAGGCTGCCAAGATCTCGCCTGTCGTAGGATCGGTGACCAGCGCCGAGCCGTTCTTGGCCTTTGTCTTCTCGACAGCCTCTGCCAGGGCATCCTCGGCCGCACGCTGGATATTGACGTCGAGCGTCGTCACGATATCAACGCCGTCGACCGCAGCCACCTTTTTATAGGCACCGCCCGCGATATAGCTGCCGTCCCTCGCGCGCTCGCGTACGAGAGAACCGTTCGTGCCGGTCAGAAGCTTGTTGTATTGCTTTTCGAGACCCGTCAAGCCGTCGTTGTCTACATTCACTACACCCAGCACCTGCGATGCCAGATTGCCGTATGGATATACGCGCTTCATGGCCTGCTCAAAAAGCACGCCGGGCAGGTTCTTCTTCTCCAGCGCCGCAGCGTCGTCTTCGTCCACCTGGCGCTTGATATACACCCAGGTTCCATCGGACTCAACGAGCTTGCGGCAGGTCTTTTTATCGATTCCAGTTGCCTTGACCAGCGCCGACACCGTCTTGTCAACATCCTCGACAAGCTGGGGGTTCACGGCGATGTTGCGACATTCGACCGACGACGCCAGCACGTTACCGTTGCGGTCGTAGATGGTGCCACGTTTGGCATAGAGGGTCTGCGCAAGCAGGCGGCGCGCATCGGCACGCTCGCGCAGTTTATCGGCTTCGACAATTTGATAGTCGGCAAGGCGAAAGACGCCCAAGCCCAAGCCAAGCCCAATGAAGCCCATGACGGCTTTGCGGCGAGGCAGAGGCGTGCCCGTGAGCCATTCGGTCGACGAACTCTTGCGCGACCTGGTGTTATGCACTTGAGGGCCGCCCGAGCCGCGAAGTCGCGACGCCGGGTCGTTGCCACGGGACTGCCCGGCGTTGTAAGATTGCGACCCGTTCCTTGATAACCAGAACGTCCCCGCGACGAGGGACGTCCAGAACCGCGGCCCCCATCGGAACCGCGGCGATAGTCATTTGTCATACTCAGCTACCGTCTTGCTACTGAGCGGTCGCGGTCGCGTTGGCGCCCGCGGCTGCATCCTGCGAAAAGTCAAGTGTAACGCTCTCGCTGGGCTCCACCATGCCGTAAGCGCCCGCAAGGTCGCGAATGCGCGTGTCGGCGCCATAGACCGAATGCATGACCTCCAGGTCGGAGCTCTCATCGGTCGCCTTTTCGAGCGTGTTGGTAAGCTCGGCGTTGCTGTTGAGCACCTGGGCCGTAACGCCGGCGAGCGCCACGCGGGCGACGCCGATCGTCATGAAGATGGCCGCAATGATGCAAAACGTTTTAAGAACGCTCATGAAAACCGGGCTTACTGCCTGGTTTGCCTGACGGCCCGCGCCCGTGTAGACATCAAAGCGCGGCGTGCGCTGCTCACGGGGAGCAACGGGGGCCTGCGGCGTCTCACGATAGGCGGGCATGGCGTTCATATCATAGGCGAGTGCTGCGCTTGAAGTGTTGTAGCCCATGATATGCCGCCTCCCATCCCGAGTACGTTGGTAGTGTGTTTAAGCTTCGTTTATGGTGCGAGCGGGAGGTCCAATATCGCGCGGTCGTGCCTACAGACGCTGCGCCACGCGGATTTTGGCTGATCTCGCCCGAGGGTTGCGCTCAACCTCATCAGGCTGGGCAACCAAGGGTTTGCGGGTGATGACCTTGAGTATCGGCACGTTGCCGCACACGCACACCGGAATCTCCGGCGGACACGTGCACCCCTGGCTCATCTCCTTAAAGTGGTTCTTTACGATACGGTCCTCGAGCGAGTGATACGAGATGACGCAGATACGTCCGCCCGGGTTGAGCACCTGGTGGCGGCATCAAGCCCTCGTTCGAGCACATCGAGCTCGTGATTGACCTCGATGCGAATGGCCTGGAAACTTTTCTTGGCCGGGTGTCCGCCATGCCGACGAGCGGCAGCCGGGATACCCGCCTTGATGATCTCGACAAATTGGCCGGTGGTTTCGATCGGTTCTTGCTCGCGGCGGCGCACGATTTCGCGCGCGATCTGCGAGGCGAACTTCTCTTCGCCGTAGACGCGTAGAATCCGGGCGAGGTCGTGTTCGTTATAGGTGTTGATGACCTCAGCTGCGTTTAAGGTGTTATTACCCGGATCCATCCGCATGTCCAATGGGGCGTCCTCGTTATACGAAAAGCCCCTGCCAGGGATATCGAGTTGCGGCGACGAAACGCCCAAATCGAACAGGAAGCCATCGACCCCGGGCACCTCGGCCGAGCAAAGCAGCTCGTCCAAGTCGCCGAAGTTGCCTTCAGCAGCTGGTGCGGAACGCCGGGAACCTCGCGGTCCAGACGGGCGCCAGCGGCCTCGAGGGCCATGTCGTCCTGGTCGACGCCGAGCAAAAGGCCCGTCTCCCCCACCTGCGCGGCCATCTTTACCGAATGGCCGGCACCGCCAAGGGTGCAATCGCAGACAACGGAGCCGCTCTTTAGCCGCAGCGACTCAAGCACTTCGCCGAGCATGACAGGTTCATGCCGATATTCTTGTGTCAAGATCCCACGCTCCATCCGTTACCCGTGCCTTGCCCTTACGAGAAGAAGAGGTCCAGCAGGGCCTCATCGTCATCGTCCTCATCGGCCGCGGCGCGATCCCAAACCTCAAGGTGGTCGTAGTTGCCCACAACCGTGACCTCGCGGTCGAGGTTCGCCTGCTTACGGAGAGACTCGGAAAGACCGATACGACCGGCGCTGTCCACGTCCATCGACGTGGTGCGCTTGTTGATCGCCCTCATGAGCTTCTGGTCATTAATGTCACGCGGGTTAAAACCCTCGTGGCCCTCACGACCCGCGAAGAGTCCTTCGACCCACTTATCGAAGGCCTCGGCAGAGAACACGTACAGAGCATCGACATCCAGGGCTTTGAACACGCGAACGTGCTCTCCAAGCTCCTCGCGAAGGGGTGCAGGCAGGGACAGACGACCTTTTGCATCGAGATTGCGCTCGTATGCACCAGTCATTCCCATGTGCGCCCTCCCCTCGGTTACTCAGATGGCACGTACGCGGGGAACCACCCCGCCTGTCGACGTCATTAATAATATGGGGAACCGCCCCATTTTTCAACACCTTTCCCCACCCCTTCCCCCACCCCGCCCCACCACTCCACCCACCATATATTGCAAAACACCCCCAATCATATGTTCGAAAACACAATATGTTGTGTTTACAGCAACGGCGGGATGCCACCTGTGGCACCCCGCCTTTCAACCTCAACCTTCAAGTTGACCTTGAGGCGATTTTTGCGTCCCTTTACATGCCGTTCACATCGCCCCCAAACTCCCCCACCCAAGGCACATGCGGCCCGCCACCGCGACGACAAGTGGCAAAAATGGGACGGGCCCCAGATTGCCCATGCGCGCGCAAAAGCACGTCGCGGCAATCTGGGCCCGTCCCCAAATACCTATAGATATGCAGGCCAGCGATGTGTTAACGATGTGCCAGCGGGTGCGCCGCCAGATAGACCTCGGTCAGTTGCGTACGATCGACATGCGTGTAGACCTGCGTGGTCGATATATCGGCATGTCCCAAGATCTCCTGTAGCACACGGAGGTCTGCACCGCCCGCAAGCATATGGGTGGCAAAGGAGTGACGCAGCGTATGGGGATGGAGTCCCACCAGCCCCACCTGGCGCCCGTAGCGCTCACAGATGGCATGGATGCCCTGGCGCGACAGACGGCGGCCGTTCTTATTTAAAAAGACCGCTGAGGTCTCGGTTCCGTGGGCATGGGCCGCCAAGCGAGAACGCCCCTTAGTTATATAGCGCGTCAGAGCTCGCGCCGCGCTTCCCACCAACGGGGACAGGCGTTCCTTTGAGCCCTTACCGCGAACGAGCACAAAGCCATCGTCGATATGGATATCGCCAACATCGAGCCCCACCAACTCACTCACACGCAAGCCGCATCCGTAGAGCACTTCCAAGATGGCATGGTCGCGCAAGCCCATCTCGCCCTCGGGGAAGTCTTGATCGAGCAGCGCCGAGACATCCTCCACCGATAGATACTCCGGCAAACGCTCAGCCTTTTTAGGCAGGCGCAACGCCGCCGTTGGATTTTGGGCCACAATCCCATCGCGCACCAAAAAGGCATGCAGGCCCTTCACGGCCGCAAGCGCACGCTCCACCGAGCATCGGAATAGCCCCCATCGCGACGGTCGGCGACAAAGCCCTCCACGACCTGACGAGTCACCTCATCAAAAGACATGATGCCCGCCCGCTCCAGATACGCGCAGTACGTCGTCAGGTCACGACGATAGGCCGCAATCGTGTTGCGCGCCAAACCCCGCTCGACCGCGAGGTAATCGAGATACTCCCCCGCCGCCACGGCGAGCGACGAGGGAGTAGCTTCGGTATGTTCTTTGTTCGCCGGCACCTTAGTCCGTAGCGAGGTTCATGGGCGTCACCTGCAGGCGATCGACGCCCTCGTGCTGACCGATCGAGCACGCACGAACTCTCGGAACAGCGGCTGCGGGTTGGTCGGACGGCTCTTGAACTCGGGGTGAGCCTGGGTTGCCACATACCAAGGATGCACGTCGCGCGGCAGCTCGACCATCTCGACCAGGCGCTCGTCGGGCGACAGACCCGAGATAACCAAACCGGCGTCCTCAAGCTGGTCGCGGAAGGCGTTGTTGAACTCAAAGCGGTGACGGTGACGCTCGTAGACGAGCTCCTCGCCATATGCCTCGCGAGCAAGGGTATCGGCGGCGAGCTTGCACGGATAGCGCCCAGGCGCATGGTGCCGCCCTTCTCGGTCACGTCCTCCTGCGAGCTCATCAGATCGATGACGCTAAATGGGCCGTCCGGATCGAACTCGGAGGAGCTGGCGCCGGCAAGGCCGACGACGTTGCGGGCGAACTCGCACACGGCCACCTGCATACCCAGGCAAATGCCAGATACGGAATCTTGTGCTCACGGGCAAACTCGGCCGCGAGGATCTTGCCTCCAGGGCGCGCTTGCCAAAGCCGCCGGGGACCAGGATGCCCGAGGCGTCGCCCAGAACCTCGGAGACATTCTGCTCGTCGAGGCTCTCGCCGTCGACCAGTTGGACGTCCACATGGCGATCGTAGAAGACGCCCGCATGGTGCAGGGCCTCGATAACCGACAGGTACGCATCGGGCAGCTGCGTGTACTTGCCCACGACGGCGATCTTCACCTTGTCGGCGTGATGGTTGGCGTGATTCTGTTTGCGCAGGAACTCATTCCACTCGCTCATGTCGCGCTCACGCGGGTCCAGACCCAGGCGCTCGCAAATGCGCAGGTCAAAGTCCTGCTCGGCAAGCAGCTGCGGAACATCGTAAATGCTCGCGCAGTCCTCGTTGGTAAAGACGCAATCGGTGTCGACGTCGCAGAAGCTTGCGATCTTCCCGCGGATAGCGTCATCGATATGGTGGTCGGAGCGCAACACGATAATATCGGGCTGGATGCCAAAGCTGCGGAGCTCCTTGACGGAATGCTGCGTGGGCTTGGTCTTGACCTCGTGGGCGGCGGCGATATAGGGAACGAGCGACACGTGGATGTAGCAGACGTTCTCGGGGCCGGCCTCCTTGCGGTACTGACGAATGGCCTCGACAAACGGTTGGGACTCGATGTCGCCGATCGTGCCGCCCAGCTCGGTGATGACTACATCGGAGCCGGTCTGCTCCTCGATGCGGCGGAACTTATCCTTAATGGCATTGGTGACGTGAGGAATCACCTGCACGGTACCGCCCAAAAAGTCGCCGCGACGCTCGCGGGCGATGAGGCTTTTGTAGATGGCACCGGTCGTAAAGTTGGAATCGCGGGTCAGGTTCTCATCAATAAAGCGCTCGTAATGACCCAGGTCCAGGTCGGACTCGTAACCATCCTCGGTTACAAAGACCTCACCATGCTGGAACGGGCTCATGGTACCGGGGTCGACGTTCAGATACGGGTCGGCCTTCTGCATCGTTACTTTGTAGCCACGCGACTTGAGCAGACGGCCCAGCGAGGCCGCGGTGATACCCTTGCCCAGGGACGAAACCACGCCACCGGTTACGAACACATGCTTGGTCATATTGAGTTACCTGCGCTTCCCGTAGAAGTTGTTTATCCACATCTTACGGGTCTTCATTGTAATACTCGCGCCGCGGACCGTCCGCAATTTTTCTCGCGTGCGATTGCATTTCTCAATCTTGAAACAAAACGCCGCCCGGTTTCCCAGGCGGCGTCGCTATGGCAAGGGTTACATGCTGCTATCGATCAGCAACCTCGTCCTCAAGCATTTCTTGAACGAGCATGCCGGTACGGACGCCCTCAAGATACCACTCGCCACGTTCGGTGAGGCAAATGCCATTTGCAAGCTGACCGCCGTCGTCGCTATAACGCGAGACGACATCAATCATGCCTTCGGAATCCAAGCGATCGATTGCGGCGCGGGCACGATACGGCGAAACCCCCACGCGCTCGGCAAGCGTTTTGCGCGAGAAACCATACGGCCCGCCATTGTCTTCGGTTTGCTGGTCGATCTCCATCAACACCAGCACCTCGACACGCTTCATATCGTTGACACTCGCACGACCCTTGCCCGCCATAGCAGCCTCCTCAAACCGAGCACGAGCATCTAACGCGCCGTGCGCGACCGACACACCTCACGATGGCAGGTAATATCCATCATGCGGCATCCCGCTAAGGATGAAACAGTTACGGTTATTGTATACCGCTCAAATTGTTTCTAGGCAGGTAAACGGCTATTTTTCGCCGAAATAGGCACTTTATTGATCAAAAAGCCGTACCGGGCGCTAACCCGATACGGCCAAACTGCAATGCAATTACCGCGGTGCTTCAAACTTAGCGATGGAAGAAACCGCGGCGCTCAAACTTGGGCTCGCAGCACACGTTGATACCCAGTTTGCGCAGTACCGTCTCGTCCGTCGGCGAGATGATCACGCTAAAGAAGGCATCGCAACCGCGCAACTGCTCCAGGCCCGAAAGGACGCGAGCGGCCGTCTCACTCGTGGCCGAGGTGATCGACAGCGCCATAAGCGTCTCGTCGGTGTGGAGGCGCGGGTTTTGCTACCCAGGAAATGCGTCTTGAGCTTGCTGATGGGCTCGATCGCCTCATCGCTAATGACCTCGAGCTCAAGGTCGACGCCCGAGACATGCTTGAGGGCGTTCATAATGAGCGAACTTGCGGCGCCCAGGCGCGTGGAGGTCTTACCGGTCACCACGGAGCCATCGGGCATGACCATGGCACCCACGGGACCACCCGTCAGCTGTTCCCTGGTGAGGGCCGCCGAGCGTGCCGGTGAGTAGTTCTTATCGATGCCGGCTTTCTTCATAATAATCTTGAGACGGTCGACTTGCTCATCGCCCACGCCGGTACGGCGCACATTTTCGACCGCGGTAAAGTAGCGGCGAACGATCTCCATCTTGGAAGCGTCGCGGCAGGCATCGTCATCGGTGATGGCAAAACCGACCATATTGACGCCCATGTCCGTAGGGCTCTGGTAGGGGCTCTTGCCCAGGATCTTTTCCATCAGGGCACGGACTACCGGGAAGGCCTCGACGTCGCGGTTGTAGTTGACCGTGGTCTTGTTGTAGGCCTCCAGGTGGAAGGAGTCGATGATGTTGGCGTCATCGAGGTCTGCCGTGGCGGCCTCGTAGGCAATATTGACCGGATGCGTAAGGGGCAGATTCCAAACCGGGAAGGTCTCGAATTTGGCATAGCCGGCGGCCGTGCCATGCTTGTGCTCGTGATAGAGCTGAGACAGGCAAGTGGCGAGCTTGCCCGAGCCAGGGCCGGGCGCCGTCACGACAACGAGCGGTCGGGTGGTCTCGACAAACTCGTTCTTGCCATAGCCGTCGTCGGACACGATCAGATCGACATCGTGCGGATACCCCTCGATGGGATAGTGCAGCTTGGCGGGAATACCGAGCGCGTTCAGGCGGTTGCGGAACACATCGGCAGCGAGCTGTCCAGCGTACTGGGTGATGACCACGGCCGCGACAGCAAAGCCGTTGCCGCGGAACAGGTCAACCAGGCGCAGCACATCCTCGTCATAGGTAATGCCAAGGTCACCACGAGCCTTGTTTTTCTCGATGTGGTTCGCGTTGATCGCGATGATAACCTCGACATCGTCGGCGATGCTTTTGAGCATGCGGAACTTGCTGTCCGGCTCAAAACCCGGTAGCACGCGGCTGGCATGATAGTCATCGAACAGCTTGCCGCCAAACTCCAAATACAGCTTGCCGCCAAACTGCGAGATGCGCTCCTTAATGTGAGCAGCCTGCAGCTCGATATACTTCGCGTTGTCGAAACCCTGGCGCATATATGGCTCCCGTCCCGTTTCCATTTATGTTCTAGGCGATTATAACGGAGCCGCCCTCCCCGATAACCAGACCATCAACAGGCACCAACCAAACACGCCCACCGCAACCGCCGGGGACCCGGGGTAGCTCATTTGGGACGGGAAAGAAGTCACTCGGCACCAACGATGAATACGTCGCAGGTTGAGCATAAGCCAGCGAAAGCCCGCCAGAGCGAGCAAGCTGCCCCCCTGCGCCAGCAATGGCAGCGCCGCAGGTGGAACAAAAGTCAGCGAAAGCCCGCCAGAGCGAGCAAGGTGACGTGAAAGAGGAGGCATAGGCCTTTTGGCCATGCCCGACGATTGAACGTCAGATTGCCGCTCTGGCGGGCTTGCAGCGTCGAGTGGTTCCGGCGTTTGGCAAAACGCCGGAACACAAGAGCGCCCCCTCCCGCGCACGGAACGGGAGGGGGCCAAAGGTAGGAGTCTACCGGTGGGGTTACCCCACCGGACAGACGATGACCAGGTGATCCGTTATAGGATCGTCATGGTTTCCGTGGGGTACCCAGGGGGTACTTAGATCATCACGCAAGCGATGGTCAGGATGATGGCGCAGACGACGGAGAGAGCGACGATGAGCTTAAGAGCAAACTTGAGCCAGGTCGTCCACTCGATCTTAGCCAGAGCGAGACCGCCCATGATGGCACCAGAGGTCGGGGTGAACAGATTCACGACGCCGATGGCGGCGGAGAAGATCATGACCATGACCTCGGGCGAGAAGCCGAGCTTAACAGCCAGCGGTCCCATGATGGGCATGGAGACAGTAGCCATACCGGAGGTCGAGGGGATCAGGAAGGACAGGCCAAAGTAGACCAGGAAGCTCATGGGAGCGAAGATCACGCCGGACAGGCCAGCCAGAGCATTGGCGGCAGCGTCGAGGACGTAGACGTCGAGGCCGGTGCTAGCCATGAGGACGGAGATACCACGGGCAAGAGCGATGACGAGGACAACGGACATCATGTCGCAGCGCCGGTGATGAAGGTGTTGACGATCTGCTTCTCGGAGAGGCCACCGATGATACCGATCAGGACAGCCATGAGGAAGAACCAGGTGGAAGCCTCGTCGAAGTACCACTGGCCAATGGGCAGGCCGGTGATCAGGCAGACCAGCCCTGAACGATGGCGTTACCGTCGGCGTCATAGACAGCGCCAGCATCGAAGAAGTTGGCGACGCCCTCGTTGAGGTCGGCCAGCGGGATGAAGCCGACGATCATGACGACGAAGGTGAAGGCAAAGGCGATCAGAACACCCTTCTGACGACCGGTGAGCTTGACCTCCTTGTGAACCTCGGAAGCAGCCTTGCCGTGAGCCTCTTCGGCGTCCTTGAGCTCCTGCATCGAAAGGATGGTGGAACCTTGTCAGCCTTGACCTTCTTGGCATAGCTCATGACGAAGAGGATGGACATAACAGTGGTAACAATCCACAGGACGGCACCGAGGCCGATGATGATGGACTGGTTGACCTCAATGCCAACGCCGGTCAGAGCGTCGACGGCAGCACCGACGGCGAACGGGTTAACCGTGGAGCCGAGGCAGCCGCAGCCAGCGCCGAGCAGGACGGTGGCAGCGCCGACCATAGGGTCGAAGCCAGCAGCCATCATGGTGGCGGCGAGCAGGGCGTAGAAGGGAACGGTCTCCTCGCACATACATAGGTGGTACACCGAGGGAGAAGATGAACATTAGCACGGGAATGAGCATGATCTCATTGCCCTTAAGCTTCTGCACCAGACGGCAATGCCGTTGTCCAGGGCGCCGGTCTCGGTCATCATGCCGAGGAAGCCACCGAGGATCATAACGAAGAGGCAGACGGGCAGAGCGTCAGCGAAGCCTTGACCGGGGCGGTGCAGAAATCGCTCAGGCGGGCAGCGGTAACCGCGCCACCGGACGTACCGGAGACGATAACGGTAACAACCGCGACGATTGCCAGCAGAGCAAGAAGAATGGTGAACGATGAAGGCATACCGCGCTTTTTCTTAGCGGTCTCAGTCATAGTTCTCATCCCCCCTTCATAAATCATTTACTGATCTCGCCCGAAGCGGCTCTTCCGTGCCGTGCATGTCGCTCGGTGCGAGATTTTTACCAGACAAAAGCGCTCGGGGTGCGCAGGAATGCACCCCGAGCGAGATGCTAGATGCTCTTACTTGAGCGTGGCGTACATGACAGCCTTGATGGTGTGCATGCGGTTCTCGGCCTCGTCGAAGACCTTGGAAGCGGGGCTCTCGAAGACCTCGTCGGTGACCTCCTGCTCGGTGATGCCGAACTGCTCGCACTTCTCGGCGCCAATGGTGGTGTTGGTGTCGTGGAAGCTGGGCAGGCAGTGCAGGAAGATGGCACCCGGGTTGGCCATAGCCATGACCTCGGAGGTGACACGATACGGGGTGAGCTGAGCGATGCGCTCGGCCCAGACCTCGTCAGGCTCGCCCATGGAGACCCACACGTCGGTGTAGATAACGTCGGCACCGGTGACGCCGTCCTTGACGTCGGTGGTCAGCTTGATGGTGCAGCCGTTGGCCTCAGCGATGGGCTTGCAGGCCTCGATGACGTCGTCAGCGGGCATGCACTCCTCGGGGCCGCAGGCCACGAAGTTCATGCCGAGCTTGGAGCAGACGACCATGAGGGAGCGAGCGACGTTGTTCTTGCAGTCGCCCATGAAGACGAGGGTCTTGCCCTTGATGTCGTAGTTGAAGTTCTCCTGGACGGTCAGGATGTCGGCGAGCATCTGAGTGGGGTGCCACTCGGTGGTCAGACCGTTCCAGACGGGCACGCCGGACTTAGCGGCAAGCTCCTCGACGTCGTCCTGGGCAAAGCCACGGAACTCGATGCCGTCATACATGCGGCCGAGAACGCGGGCGGTGTCCTCGATGGACTCCTTCTTGCCCATCTGCGACGAACCCGGATCGAGGTAGGTGACGCCCATGCCCAAATCCATGCCGCCGACCTCGAAGGCGCAGCGGGTACGGGTGGAAGTCTTCTGGAAGAGCAGGACGATGTTCTTGCCCTCGAGATAGCGGTGCGGAACGCCAGCGCGCTTCATGTCCTTGAAGTTCTTGGAGAGCTTGAGCAGGTACTCGATCTCCTCGGTGGTGAGGTCGAGGAGCTTGAGGAAGCTACGGCCGGAGAGGTTAACACCCATGGTTCGAATCCTTTCGAAGAAATGAATTACGCAAATACTAGTGGTGCCCGTTTGACGGGCGAAACCGGTGCGGTTGTAGGGAGACCGCACCGGAAACGGAAAGACTTAGAGGTCCTCGCGCCAGAAGGGCATGCTCATGCAGCGCGGGCCGCCACGGCCGCGGGAGAGCTCGGCGGAGGGCACGACGAGAAGGTCCAGGCCCTCCTTGTACAGCACGTCGTTGGTGACGGTGTTGCGGGCGTAGACGCAGATCTTGCCGGGCTCGACGCACAGGGTGTTGGAGCCGTCGTTCCACTGCTCGCGGGAGGCCGCGATCGGGTCGCCGCCGCCGCAGGGGATCAGCTTGACCTGGTCGACGCCGGTGGCGTCCTCCAGGACGTGCTCGAGGGTGTCCTCGATCAGGCGGATGTTCACGTCGCCCGGGTTCTTGCCGGCGGTCAGCTCGTAGACGCGCAGGGTGCCCATGATGGCGGGGTGGATCGTGAACTTATCGACGTCGATCTGGGTGAAGACCGTGTCGAGGTGCATGAAGGCGCGCGAGACCGGGATGTCGAAGGCCAGGATGCGCTCGACCTTGGAGTCGGAGTTCCAGAAGATGTTCTGGGCCATGACGTCGATGGCGGCCGCCTGGGTGCGCTGGGAGATGCCGACGGCGAGGGTCTTCTCGTTGATGTTCAGCACGTCGCCGCCCTCGGTGTGGAACTGGCAGTCGCGGCGGAAGTACAGGGAGACGTCCTTGTAGTCGGGGTGGTATTTGAAGACGTACTTGCCGTACAGGGTCTCGCGGTTGCGGGTGACCGAGTACATGCGGTTGAGGTTGACGCCCTCGCCGACGACCGCGAACGGGTCGCGGGTGAAGTAGAGGTTGGGCATCGGGTCGATGATCAGGTCGGACTCGGACTCGGAGTTGACCAGGGAGTCGAGGGTCGTGGACGCCGTGAGGGGCATGTCGATCTCGGCCTTGGTCATGCCGGCCATGGTCTTCTTGACGAACTCGAGGTTGTCCTCGATGGAGTCCAGCTTCTCGCGGACGATCTGCGGCATGTGCTGGCCGCGGATGCCGGCCTCGGCGATGTACTGGTCGGTGAACTCGGCGCGGGCGCCGGGGACCTGGTCGAACACCTCGGCGACGAGGTTCTCCAGGTAGAGGACCTCCACGCCTGGTCCCTCAGGATCTGGGCGAAGGTGTCGTGCTCCTGCTGCGCGACCTCCAGGAACGGGACGTCGTCGAACAGGAGTCGCTCGAGCTCGTCGGGCGGCAGGTTGAGGAGCTCGTCGCCGGGACGGTGCAGGCAGACCTTCCTGAGCTTGCCGATCTCGGAAGGCACGTGCAGACCTTTCGTCATGGCCTCCTACCTTTCTTTCGGGCCCTTGTCAGGCCGATTCGTTAGCGCCCCTCCGTGTGAGGCGTTATTGCTGACGACATATTTATATCCAAAATCAGCCCATACTTCCACCTTGCCCCCGAACGGTTTTTTATGAGGGGTGAACGGCATACACATATACTTCACGCATGGCACACTTTGACTTAATAAAGTGTATTTACGTGCTTAAATGCTTTTTTAACCGGAAATCCCATTGGAACTAATCTTTGTTAAACCACCCTCAATTTGCATATTTCACGCAAGGGTATGAATAGAATTCGCAATTCTTGCTGCCTCTCAACCATTTTGATTTTTATTCAGAAAAAAGTTCGTCCTATTCATTTTTAGCAACCAGACTACCGTTTACCAGACGCTGGGTACCGTTCGCCGGAAGCTCAGTATAAGGCCCAGCGGATATCAGCTTGCCGTACGGCCTCATTTGTAACAACTTGACTTCTCGGTATAAAAAACAGACCCGCCCCCTCATGGGAAACGGGTCTGTTATCGATTATCGTCGGCCAATTTGAATACGGACTTCGAAGGAAGTCGTGATCCTAGCGATCGAACTCGGCCAGCGCCTCACCCAGAAGCCTCAGGCCCTCGCGAAGAACGTCCTCGCTCGCGCAGTAGCCAGGCGTGCACCGCAGGGAAGCTCAAAGCGGCTGCCGGGAACCAGCAGCACTCCCCTCTCGGCCAACAGGCGCTTGCAGAAATCTTCGTCGTCCTCGGGGATATCCAGCTGGATAAACGAGGTGGACACGCCCTGCGGGGCCGTCCAGGACACGCGATGCTGTGTATCGATCCAGGCCTGCGCGATATCACGGTTGCCAAACACGATCTTGCGGTTGCGCTCGAGAATCTTGTCCTTATGCTCGAGCACGTAGGTCGCCAGGGCGTCGTTGAACACGCCACCGCAGATCATGGTGTAGTCGCGATACGTGCGGATGCGGTTGGATACCTTTTCATCGGTCACGACCCAGCCCACGCGGGCAGCAGGCGTCGAATAGGTCTTGGACACCGAGTTGGTGACAATGGCCTTCTCGTACACGTCGGCCATCGACATAAAGGACTCGGTGTTCTCGAGCGGCAGATACACCTCGTCGCACAGCACGTAGGCACCCACCGAACGCGCAATCTCCGCAATCTGGCCGAGCGTATCGGCATCGAGCACCGTACCGATGGGGTTCGATGCGTTATTGATGCAGATGAGCTTGGTGTTGGGGCGCACCAAGCGCTTGAGCTCATCGATATCGGGCTTCCAACCGAGCTCCTCGCGAAGCTCCCAATACTCGACCTCGGCACCCAGCGTACGCGGAATCTCGTAGAGCGGCGCATAGGTAGGCCACTCGGCAATCACGTGATCGCCGGGCTCCACAACGGCCATGATGGCGTTGAGGTTGGCGCCCGTGCAGCCATTGGTCTGCAGAATGTGATCGGGATTGACATCGCGACGATACAGCTTGGCGACCTCGGCCTTAAATTCCGGCGATCCCTCGATCCAGCCGTAGTTCATCTTCTCGCGATCCAGCGCTCGTAGAACGTGGCGCCGTCCTGCTCGTCCAGTGCGCGAAGCTCGCCCATGGTCAGCGACGAGATCGTCGACTGAGCTATATCCCAGGTAGCACTCTTCTCCCAAACGTTGAGCCATTCCTCAACACCGATTGTCTTGATATCCATGGCCACCTTATCTGATCTTCATTTAGCGTCATTAAACATGAATGGGGCGGTGCGAAAGATCCGCACCGCCCCAATGGGAGACATCTAATGGCAGCTAGATGTTTGTAGTAAGACCTGTACGGGTCTTTGAAAACCTTAGAGGTCCTCGCGCCAGAAGGGCATGCTCATGCAGCGCGGGCCGCCACGGCCGCGGGAGAGCTCGGCGGAGGGCACGACGAGAAGGTCCAGGCCCTCCTTGTACAGCACGTCGTTGGTGACGGT
>ENA-OQEX01000323-OQEX01000323.1-human-gut-metagenome-genome-assembly--contig:-NODE-323-length-26929-cov-4.672375_pt1 | contig 26929 bp, 27 predicted proteins | sample MGYA00242802_ERZ504649 | MGnify/ENA primary metagenome ERZ504649 (study PRJEB26092, sample SAMD00036194) | human gut metagenome | host: Homo sapiens | study: EMG produced TPA metagenomics assembly of...
TCGGACTGACCATCCCGGGCATGGTGGGACACACCATGAGCCTGTTTGTCATGCCGGCAGGCGGCTTTCTGGTGCTGGGCTTTGTGATTGCCGTGGTCTGCGCCCTGTCCAAAAAGCAGCCGCCGAAGAAAATCGGCTGTGCAGGATGTCCCAATGCGGCATCCTGCGGCGCAAAGTGTGAGGAGGCTGACGCATGAGTACTTACATTGCCATTATCATTGCTGCCGTACTGACCAATAACTTCGTCCTGTCGAGTTCTACGGCTGCTGCCCGTTCCTGGGCGTATCGAAAAAGCTGGACTCCAGCGTGGGCATGGGTGCCGCCGTGGTTTTCGTCATGCTGTGCGCATCCCTGTGTACCTATCCCATCTACTATTTCATTCTGAAACCCCTGGAGCTGACCTATCTCCGGACAGTGGCATTTATCCTGGTCATTGCCGTATTTGTACAGCTGCTGGAAATGGTCATCAAAAAGCTGATGCCGCCGCTGTATAAGACCCTGGGCGTTTATCTGCCCCTTATCACCACCAACTGCGCTGTGCTGGGCGTTACCATCATGAACATTGATGAGAGCTATAGCTTTGGGCAGTCTCTGGTGAATGCCGTGTTCTCCGGCGTGGGCTTTGCCCTGGCAATGGTGATCTTTTCCGGTGTCCGTTCCCGTGTGGATGATGCGGACAGCGAGACCCCGAAGATGTTCCGTGGCGTTCCGGCAACGCTCATTGCGGCAGCGATCGTGTCCATGAGCTTTCTGGGCTTCGGCGGACTGGGACAGTAAGGAGGATGTGCCATGGAATTTGTCTATCCCATTTTGATTTTTGTTGTCATGGGCATCGTGTTCGGTGTCCTGCTGGTGGTGATCTCCAAGGTATTTGCCGTTGAGACCGATGAGCGTGCCGTCAAGATCACCGAGGCGCTACCCGGCGCAAACTGCGGCGCCTGCGGCTATGCCGCTGTGCAGACTATGCCGACGCCATCGTAAATAAGGGCGCTCCCATGAATGCCTGTCTCCCCGGCGGCGCCAATGCTGCGGCAGCCATCGGCGAAATTATGGGTGTTTCGGTGTCTGCATCCGAGCGGATGATCCCGGTGCTGCACTGCAACGGCAATTGCGACGCCACCAACCGGAAGTTCACCTTTGACGGCGTGCAGTCCTGTACGGCAGCAAAGCGGTTTTACGGCGGCACAGGCGTCTGTGCCTATGGATGTCTTGGACTGGGGGATTGCGTTTCCGTCTGTGAAAACGATGTCATCTCCATCAAGAACGGCATTGCCACATTCTGCACGGAAAAGTGCGTCTCCTGCAATAAGTGCGCCAAGGTCTGTCCCAACGGACTGATCGAGCTGCGCCCGGAGAAGAAAAAGGTGGACGTGCGCTGTTCCTCCCGGAACACGGGAAAGACGGCGATGCAGTCCTGCAAGAATTCCTGCATCGGCTGCAAAAAGTGCGAAAAGGTTTGCAAGTTTGAGGCGATTATCGTGGAGAATGCTTATCCGGTCATCGACTATGATAAGTGTAAGTCCTGCGGTCTCTGCGCCAAGGAATGCCCCAGAGGGTGCATTGAAAACCTGCGCAAGCCGAAGGTTGTCGCTCCGAAGCCGGAACCGGCAAAGGAAAAGCCGGCGGAAAAGGCTGAGGCAGAATAAAGAATATACTGCGCAAAAATCCGGTCTGCCTCTTGACAAACCGGATGGAAACGGGTATAATGAAAATAGAAAGAGTGCATCGGAAACGGTCTGCTCCCAATGATAGGTTATGAAATAACCGCCCAAGTTTGGTCGCTAGGGGCGGTTATTTCCGTTTATTGCGGTTTTGCAAAATCAAAATGATATCGCATACAACATTGCACAAAGCAAAAAACTCCATCCAAGTCATCGCAATCACTCCCTCCCGGGAGCAGGATTCGACCGCCGAATACATATTATGTACCCGTTCCAATGCACTCTGATTGTTATTATACTACATCCTGCCGAAAACTGTCAAGCCAAAAATACGCAAAAAATCCGGTCTGTCCCTTGACAAACCGGCTGGAAACGGGTATAATAAAGATAGAAGGAGCATACCGGCAGACGGTTGCTCCCATGTTTAAGAGATTAAAGAAATAATCGCCTAAGTTGGTAGCTGAGGGCGGTTATTTCTTTTTGTGATGATTGTCCTTGTTATGAAAGATGCCGTAAAGGATTCCTGTATATGTTGCAAGGAATGTCAGAAGTGCAAACAAATCTGACCATGTCACATAATGTTCCATTCGATCACCTCCCATCGTACAAAAGTACATGGGAGCTGGAAATCAAACCGTCCACCGTTTTCGGTATGCCCTAGGGTATTACTATACCACATCCTGCCGAAAGCTGTCAAGAAAAATCAAACCTCACAAACGCAAAAAAGCGGTGTACTTTTCAGTACGCCGCTTTTTCACTTCTTCTATTTTCGGGAAAGCATAAATCAGAAACGAACGCTTACGAATGTGTAGAGTAGTTCGGTGCTTCCTTGGTGATCTGAATGTCATGCGGATGGCTCTCCAGCAGTCCGGCATTGGTGATCTGCACGAACTTTGCCTTTTCGTGGAGCAGCTCGATGGTCTTGCAGCCGCAGTAACCCATACCGGAGCGGATACCGCCCACCAGCTGAAATACAGAATCGGCAACACTGCCTTATACGGTACACGGCCTTCGACACCCTCCGGAACCAACTTCTTTGCGCCTTCCTGGAAGTATCTGTCCTTGGAACCGTTTGCCATAGCAGCCAGGCTGCCCATGCCACGGTATACCTTGAAGGAACGTCCCTGGTAGATCTCGGTCTCTCCCGGAGACTCCTCGCAGCCTGCCAGCAGCGAACCCAGCATAACCACATTTCCGCCGGCAGCCAGTGCCTTTACGATATCGCCGGAGTACTTGATACCGCCGTCTGCAATGACCGGAATGTTGTGTTTCATGGCAACCTGTGCCACGTCATAGACTGCTGTGATCTGCGGTACGCCGATGCCGGCAACGATACGGGTGGTACAGATAGAACCCGGTCCGATGCCCACCTTTACTGCATCTGCGCCAGCCTCGATCAGAGCCTCTGCCGCCTCTGCGGTAGCAATGTTTCCGGCAATGACCGGAACGTGCGGAAAGGCTTCCTTGACCTTTTTCAGCGTAGTCATAATGTTCTTGCTGTGACCGTGTGCAGAGTCCAGCACCAGAACGTCTACCTGCGCATCCACCAGAGCATGCGCACGCTCCAGCACATTTGCAGTGATGCCGATGGCAGCGCCGCAGAGCAGGCGGCCCTTTTCGTCACGGGCAGAGTTCGGGAACTGTACTGCCTTTTCGATATCCTTGATGGTGATAAGACCTTGAGATAGCCTTCGCCGTCTACCAGCGGCAGCTTTTCGATCTTGTGCTGGCGCAGGATCGCCTGTGCCTCTTCCATGGTCGTGCCGACCGGAGCGGTAATCAGGTTTTCCTTGGTCATAACTTCAGAGATCGGACCGTTATAGTCGGACAGAAAACGCATATCACGGTTGGTGATGATGCCCACCAGCTTGCCCACATTGTCCACGATCGGAACGCCGGAGATCTTGTACTTGCCCATCAGCGCATTTGCATCGGATACCAGGTGATTTTCGGTCAGAGAGAACGGGTTGACGATAACGCCGTTTTCCGAGCGCTTTACCTTGTCCACCTCGTCTGCCTGCTGTTCGATGCTCATATTTTTGTGGATGATACCGATGCCGCCTTCACGGGCGATGGCGATCGCCATTCTTGCCTCGGTCACGGTGTCCATTGCCGCCGTCATGATCGGTGTGTTCAGATAGACATTGCCGGCAAGTCTTGTGCGCAGGTCGATCATATTCGGTGTTACGTCAGATTCTGCCGGGATCAGCAGCACGTCATCGAATGTCAGCCCCTGCTTTCCAAACTTTTCACACAGTCCTGTTCCCATAGAATGACCTCCTCAATCTTTCCAGATCAGTTCTGCAAAGGTCTGCCGCAAAAAGAAACAGAGTGGTGCGTGTCCTTCGCAAAGCTGTCTTTCTGTTGTGTTTTCGGAGTCCGTTCACAGCATCGCCGCAGCATATGCCCGGCAACGCCGATGCCCGGATTCCAGAGAACCTGTCCGCAGGATAGGCAGACAGGTTCGTCATCAGGTTATTGTATTTATCATACTCTTTTTTTGTCGGTTTGTCAAGGGTTTCGGCATCTCCAAGGGGAATTTTACAGCTTTTCCAAAATTCTGTCTTATTCTGTCAGCTTGAAAAAACATACCGTAGGGGTCGATGCCCAGCCCATTGCCCAGCGGAAATGGCGACGGCAGACTTGCCCAAGGATAGCAAGCCACATCGACCCGTCATTTTGAAAAAGGCTTACCCCTACGATATGCCTTTTCAAAATGGGAAAATCGACTCCTCCGCCCTTCGGGCACCTCCTCTGAGAGAGGAGGCTAAATTGGCTCCTCTTTTAGAGGAGCTGGCAGCCGTAGGCTGACTGGGGAGTCTTAGGCGAACGATGTCCGCCCCTACGAGATAATTTCCACCGAACTGTTACTCCGCCGTCCGGCTTTAAGAATTCTTTAAGAAATCTGCACTATACTATGGAATAACAGGAAAGGCAGAACATTCCGATCTGCCGCCGCTTCTCATTTTCCAATTCCTGCCCTGCGGCAAATCGCCGCTGTTCCGAAGGCAGGGGAAAACACTCCGCAACAGATCGTAACAAAGGAGAAGTGAACAACATGAAAAAAATCTCGCACCGCTATGTGCGGAAAACCGCAGCCGGCGTGGTCGCTCTGTCCATGCTCTGCGCCGCTGCAATCCCTTCGGTTCTGGCTATGTCTGCCGGCGCAGCCAGCGCATCCGGCGACCTGAACGGTGACGGCTCTGTCACTGCCGCCGATGTGGCAATCCTGCAAACCTCACTCCTGGGCGGCACTGCCCTCACCGCAGAACAGTACGCCAACGCCGATGTCACCGGTGACGGCGCTGTGGATGGCCTGGATCTGACCCGGCTCCGTCAAATGGCTGCGGTCGTTCCCGTAAGCGACGCCATCGCCATCCACCTCAGCGACAGCGGTATTACCGTAGAGGGCGACACCAAGGGTGTGACCGCCGTTTCCGGAAAGACTGTCACCATCTCTGCCTCCGGCAACTACACCGTAGACGGCTCGGTCACAGACGGACAGATTCTGGTGAACATCCCGGATACCACAGCGGATTCTGACGCAGTTTCCCTGTATTTGCAGGATGTGACCATGACCTCTTCCAACGGTGCGCCCTGCATTCTGGGACAGAGCGCAAAGAAACTGAAACTGACCTGCTCCGGTGAAAATACGCTGACCGATACTGCCGCCGAGGCAAACGCCGACACCAGCGGCGTGATCTACGGCGACTGTGATATTACTGTTACCAAGAACAGTACCGGCACGCTGAACATCACCAGCAGTATGAATACGGCTATCCGTTCCAAGGACGACATCAAGCTCAACGGCGGCGCTGTCGTGATCAATACCGATGTGGACGACACTTCCGACGCCGATGCCATCCGGGCAAACAATACCCTGGAGGTAGACGGCGCATCGGTTTCCATTACCTCTTCCGCAGACGGTCTGAAATCCTCCAAGGAAGACGTTTCCATCCTCTCTGGCAAGGTGAGCATCAAGCAGGCAATGACGCAGTACAGGCGGCAACTGCCCTCAATATCTCCGGCGGCACGGTGATCGCCAGCGGCGACCGTGGCTTTACCCTGGATGAAAACGGCACACTCGCCATTACCGGCGGCGATGTGCTGGCGACAGCCACCGACTACGCATTCGGCATGGATTCTTCCGGTGCGGCAGTGACTGTAGACACTTCCGGCTGCACCCAGGGCGTGGTACAGCTGGACTATGCGGCAGAGTGGAAAAAGAGCAACGCTGTGACTTTGAAGAAGGGCAGCGATACTGTCTTTGAAATGACGCCGAATAAGAAGTACACCTATGTGCTGGCAAGCGGCGCAAAGCTCTCCGCACAGACAGCTATACCCTCTATACCGGCGGCACGCAGATGAACCACAGCGGTTCGGACAACGGCACATTTGCCATGACCGGTACGCTGACCAAGTTCACCGATGTCAAGGAACTGACCGGCGGCAGCGAACTCCCGGATGATGACAGCGTTGTCACTGCCCTGGTCTACAGCGGCAGCAGCGTGACGGCAACCAACGCCTCCGGCGGCGTAGTCTCCAATCCGTCCAATCTGACCATCTCCGGCGCAAATGTCACCATTACGGCATCCAGTGAGATTTCTGTCAGCGGCGAAAGCACCAGCGGACAGCTTGCCGTCAACGTGGACAAAACGGCAGAGCCGGAGGGCAAGGTGGTGCTGAACCTGGAGGGACTGACCCTTTCCAACAGCAGCGCTGCGCCCATCTATGTTGAGGCGATCGGCGATGAGGTGCAGATCTCTGCCAAGAACGGCACGACCAACACCATTTCGGACGGCACATCCCACACGGATACCTATGTGGACAGCGACGGCAATACCAACACCGTAAACGGGGCGATCTTCTCCCGTGACGATCTGAAGCTCAAGGGCAAGGGTACGCTGATCGTCAACGGCAATACCGAGGACGGCATCGTCTGCAAGAACGATCTGAAGATCTGGAACGGCAATATTACTGTCAACGCCGCAGATGACGGCATCCGTGGCAATGATTCGGTACGCATCGGCGACCCGGATGCCGCCGATTACAGCAGCCTGTCTGTGACCGTAAACACCAATAACGGCAGCTCCGGCGGCGACGGCATCAAGACCAACTCCGACGAGGACGGCAAGGGCTATGTCACCATCAACGGCGGCACGGTCAACATCGACTCCTACGCAGACGGCATCCAGGCAGAGCAGACCTTTACCATGAACGGCGGCGAACTGAACATCACAACCTATCAGGGCTCGAACTTTACCGGCAGCGCATCCGGCGGCAACGGCGGCTGGGGCGGCGGCATGGGAGGCAATGACGGCAACTCCAACAAGACCGACATCAGCGCCAAGGGCATCAAGGCTGTGGGCGTGTACGACGAGGCAGGCACGACCTGGCAGAGCGGCGGCGATCTGATCGTCAACGGCGGCACGATCACCATTGACTCTTCCGACGACAGCCTCCACTGCGGCGGCGATATGCAGCTGCTGGGCGGCAGCATGACACTGGCGACCGCAGACGACGGCGCACACAGTGACCATGCTCTGACCATCGGCAGCACCGGCGGCGATTATGATGCGCCTTATGTGAACATCACCAAGTCCTATGAGGGCATCGAAGGCGTGGATATCACCCAGAACAGCGGTACGGTTATGGTAACCTCCAGCGACGACGGCTATAATGCCGCAGGCGGCGCAGACAGCAGCGGCAACAATAACAGCGGCGGCTGGGGTCAAGGCAGCTGGGGAGGACCCGGCGGCGGAAGTTCCAGTGACGGCAGCCAGACCATGACCTTTAACGGCGGCTATGCCTATGTGAATGCAGCCGGCGACGGTCTGGACTCCAACGGCAATATCTACTTCAACGGCGGCTATGTCTTTGTATCCCAGACCGGCGGCGGAAACGGTCCGCTGGACTGCGGCGACAGCAACAACTCCATCACCTATTCCGGCGGCACGGTCATTGCGGCAGGCAGCAGCGATATGTTTGAAACACCCAGCAGCTACTCTTTCCTGTCTACGACCTCTGTTTCTGCCGGTCAGACCATTACCTTTACCGATGCCAGCGGCAATGTGCTTGCCACATTCACCCTGCCGAACGGCTCTGCGGAAATGGTAATGTGCAGCCAGGAATCCAGCGTCACCTGCTATACCGGTGGCACACTCTCCGGTACGACCTATTTTGCCAGCCAGGACAGCACGAATCGCTGCGGCTATGGCGGAACGATCAGCGGCGGTACGGCCGTATCTGCTAGTTCCGGCGGCAACAGCGACCCGGGAGGCGGCGGAAATAACCGCCCGTTCTGAGCACAGGCAATCTGACGCTTTGGCATAAAACAGCTATCTCCTTGAAATATGCCTATTTTCAGGTAAAAAACATTCCCCCTCATCCAAACCCTTCTGCACCGATGTAAGTGCAGAAAAAACGGAGACACCGAGTCAGATCGGGTCTCCGTTTTTTGTTTTCTTGACAGGTTTTGATGGAATGTGGTATAATAAGAGTCCAGAGCATACCGAAAACGGTGGACGGTTTGATTTCCAGCTCCCATGTATTTGATACGATGGGAGGTGATACAATGGAACATTACGTAACATGGTCAGAGCTTTTCGCATTTCTGGCACTTCTGATTGCATTCGCATCCTTGTTATATACAATTTTCCATGATAATCACAAAAAGAAATAACCGCCCTCTGCGACCAAACTGAAAGCGGTTAATTCTTATTTACCTATTTCATGGGAGCAACCGTCTGCCGGTATGCTCTTTCTATCTTCATTATACCCGTTTCCATCCGGTTTGTCAAGGGGCAGACCGGATTTTTGCGTGTATTTTCCCGTGAAAAGGCTCAAAAACCCGTTCGTTTCTGTGCCGGCAGCTTGCACAATCTGTAACTTCCATGTGTTTCCATAAAATTTTTTTGCGGCTAAATCCGTGAAAGTGTGCAGAAATTGTGGGAAAGCACCGGAAAATCCACGCAATTTCGCCGTTTTTCCGAATTTCACAAAATGAACAAAAATCCGCCCCGGATTTTCACTCGCTTGACATTTTCACCGGAAATTGCTATAATATTTAGGAACTGTTTTGCGGGATTTCTGTATAATTTGTAGAATTCCCGAAGGGTGCGCCGCTGGAGATGCGGTCATCCGCAGAAAAAGTGACGATCTGTGCAGCTTGCACAGAAGGTTAGAGTGTGGCATCCCGAAAAGACGTGCAGTGTATTTTTCCGGAGACACGCTCCGGAATACGTCTGTCATCGCAGCAGACAGAAAGAAGGGTGGAAGAGCCTTGGCGAACTACAAATGGCACAGCCGTGTCGCAGCAGCCGTGCTGGCTTGTCTGATGACGGCGGCGGCGCTGCCCCTGTCCACAGCATTTGCGGCAAAGGCACCAAGCACAGACACAGCGCAGACCACGGCGGTATCTGCGGAAGAGACCGGAACGGATACCGGCGGTGACCTTTCCTATGAGGAACAGGAGACCTACAGCGACTATTACGACACCTATCGGGACGAACCACGCCCCGAGGCGGAGATCCTGCTGAGCGGCGCAGATTTCCAGAAGGCGGACTGCACCGGTTATGAGACCGGCAGCTATTCCGACCGGAACGGCGAGAGCCGGGAAAATGTGCTGGTCTGGAACAGCGCAGAGGGCAGCTTCAGCTATACGCTGAATGTGCCGGAGACCGGGTTGTACTGCGTGCAGGCATCCTATTGTCCCATCGTCTCCAATACTGCCGAGATCTCTGTGTCTCTGGCAATCGACGGCGAAGTGCCTTATGATACGGCGTCCCGTCTCAAATTAAATAAGGTATATCAGAGCCAGTCGGAGATCAAGACCGACGATTCCGGCAACCAGGTGCGTCCGATACAGGAACAGACCGAACTGTGGCAGACCAGCTGGATCGGCGATTCGGACGGTCTGTTCAATGACCCGGTGTTCTTCTATCTGGAAAAGGGGACCCATGAGATCACCCTTTCTTCCCAGAAGGCATACTTCGCCCTGGAATCCCTGCGCTTTGCACAGCCGGACGAAGTTCCCGCCTATGCGGAATATACCGACAGCGTCAATGCTGCGGTGTCCAAGGAAGATACACCCTCCGGCGTTGTCCGCATCGAAGGCGAAAACGCCGTGCTGAAATCGGATTCCGTGCTGTATCCGACCTATGACAATTCCACCAGCGCCATCTCGCCCTCTGACCCGAAACACATGGTGTACAACACCATCGGCAGCGGCAACTGGGAAAAGGCGCTCCAGACCATCACCTGGAAGGTGGATGCAAACGCACTGCCGGGAGACGGCTGGTATAAGCTGGGTGTCAAGGCACGCCAGGAAGAAATGCGTGGTTTTTACTCCAACCGCCGCATTTACATTGACGGCACAGTCCCCAGCCAGGAATTTGACCAGGTGAAGTTCTACTACGACACCGACTTCCGCATGACCACCGTCCAGAACGGGGACAGCGAGGATATGTATGTCTACCTCACGGCAGGGGAAGAACACACCATCACCATGGAGGTCATCCCCGGCGAGATCGGCGACTCCATGCGTCAGCTGGATGCCATTGTCCTGGATCTGAACACCTATTACCGGAAGATCGTGATGATTACCGGACCGGAGCCGGACAAGTATACCGATTATTATGTACACGAAAAGATCCCGGAACTGGTAGACGAATTCCAGCGCATTTCCGGGGAACTGAAAGAGATCCAGGGACACATTGAGTCGCTGGCGAACTCCAAGGGTTCTGAGGCGGCGTCGCTGGAACAGATGACCGTGATCCTGGACAAGTGCGTCGACGATCCGCTGAAGATCCCGAATTATCTGTCCCAGATCAAGGATTATATCACATCCCTTTCCTCCTGGATGCGTGACTATCGTGACCAGCCGCTGGAAGTGGATTATCTGGAGTTGGCGTCTCCGGACAAGGATTTCCCGTCCATCAAGGCGGGATTCTGGAGTTCCCTCTCCTATAGCTTCCAGCGCTTTACGGCATCCTGGGACGAAAGCTATAACTCGCTGTCCTCCACCACAGGGGACGATGCCATCGAAGTCTGGGTGTCCCTGGGACGTGACCAGGCGCAGGTGGTAAAAGACCTGGTAGAATCGGAGTTCCAGCAGCAGTACAACGTGCCGATCTCCATTAACCTGGTAGTCGGCGGCGTAGTCGAGGCGACACTGGCGGATAAAGGTCCGGACGTTGCCCTGTTCCTGGGCGGCGAATTCCCGGTGAACCTGGCTGCCCGTGGACTGCTGGCGGACGTTTCCAAAATGGACGGCTATGACGAAATGACAAAGCTGTACCAGGAAAACGCCATGGTGCCGTATCAGTACGAAGGCGCACATACGGTCTGCCGCTGACCCGGAGCTGGGCGATGATGTTCTACCGCAAGGACGTTCTCAGCGAACTGGGCTTTACCCAGGCACCCCAGACCTGGAAGATCTGATCGATACGCTCCCGGCGCTCCAGCGGAACTATATGTCTGCCGGTCTGGTGCTGCCTGCGGTTGCGGCGGATGCCAACCAGGCAACTATCTCTGCGGCGACGGAATCCGGTCTGACCTTTGCGTCTCTGCTGCTCCAGCGTGGCGAGAACTATTATAATGCGGCGCAGACGGAGACTACCTTTAATACCAACGCTGCCATTGACGCATTTGAGATGTGGACGGATTTCTACACCAAGTATGACTTCGACCAGCAGTACGATGCGTTCAGCCGGTTCCGTACCGGGGAATATCCCATTGTGGTTTCAGACTACTGCACCTTCTTCAACCAGCTGGCAGTGGCAGCGCCGGAGATCGACGGACTGTGGGGCTTTGCTCCCATTCCGGGTACGCTCCGGGAGGACGGCACCATTTCTCACGCCGTCAACTCCAACAACACCGGCGCAGTCATCTTTAATAAGGTAGACAAAAAGACAAACGGCCTGGAAAATGCGTGGACGTTCCTCAAGTGGTTCTGCTCCACCGATGTCCAGGTAGAATACGGCACCCAGATCGAGGGACTGCTGGGACAGATGGGACGGTACGCAACGGCAAACACCGAGCGCTCACCCAGCTGGCATGGTCCACCGATGAGGCAAACACCATTCTGGGCGCAATGGATGAACTGGAAGAGATCCCGATCATCCCGGCATCCTATTCCGTCACCCGAAATGTGATGAACGCATTCCGTGACGTCGTCAACAACAACGAGAATCCCCGTGATACGCTGATGTCGTACAACCGGGACATCAACGAGGAGATCACCAGAAAGCGTGAGAACCTCGGATTAGATACTTAACGAAAAGGAGGGAATCCCCTTGGATACTGCCGAGATTGGCAAAAGAACCCGACAGGAAAACCGGCGGCTCACCTGGCTGGCAGTCAAGCAGAACAAGGCGAGCTATCTGATGATCGCTCCATTCATGCTGTTTTTCCTGGTATTCACCATCGTACCGGTCGTGATGTCCCTGCCGATGGGCTTTACGGATTTCAACATGGTACAGATGCCGAAATTTGTGGGACTGTCCAACTATACCACCCTGTTCCTCTCGGACAAGGTGTTTATCCAGTCCATCCGTGTGACCCTGGTGTTCGCCCTGTTCACCGGTCCGATCAGCTATGTGCTGTGTTTCCTGCTGGCGTGGCTCATCAATGAGCTGCACCCGAAACTCCGCACCATCTTTACTCTGATCTTCTATGCGCCGTCCATGGCGAACGTCTATACCGTCTGGAAGCTGATCTTCAGCGGCGACTCCTACGGCTATCTGAACTCGTTCCTCCTGGATCTGGGCATCATCAGCTCGCCCATCCAGTGGCTGACCGATGGCAGCTATGTGCTGGGCGTCACCATCGTGGTACAGATGTGGATCAGCCTGGCGCCGGATTCCTGGCGCTCCGTGCCGGATTCCAGAACATCGACCGCTCACAGTATGAGGCAGGCGCAATCGAAGGCATCAAGAGCCGCTGGCAGGAACTGATCTACATTACCATCCCTCCATGGGACCGCAGCTGATGTTTGCGGCAGTCATGCAGATCGTCAGCTCCTTCACCGCCGGCACAGTCTCCCAGAATCTGGTGGGATTCCCCAGCACGGACTACAAGGCGCACACCATCATGAACCACGCCTATGACTACGGTGGATCCGCTATGAGATGGGTTATGCCTCTGCGATCTGTATGATCTTGTTTATCGTGATGTATATTCTGAACAAGCTGATCGGCAAGGTCCTCAGCAAGTATATGGACTAAGGAGTGTGTAGTATGGCAAAAAAAGAAAAGGTATACGGCACACACCTGAAGGTATCGACCAAGCGTGCCGGGCATAAGATCGGCGGCACGGTGGGGATTTTTGTGTTCCTGCTGGTGCTGGCATTGTTCATGGCGCTGCCCATCTATCTGGCAGTGGTCATGTCGCTGAAACCGGTGCAGGAACTGTTCGTGTTCCCGCCGAAACTGTATGTCATTGATCCCACCCTGTCCAACTACAGCGCCATGTTCCGGCTCTGCTCCGACCTGTGGGTGCCGTTTTCCCGTTATGTATTTAATAGTATCTTTGTCACCGTATCCGTTACTGTGTGCCAGGTCATCTTCTCCGCCATGGCGGCGTTCTGTCTGGCAAAGGTGCGTTTTCCCGGTGCAAAGGCGATCAATGCGATCATCGTCTTGCCCTTTTGTATCAGAGCAACGTCATCTATATCATGCAGTATATGGTCATGGCAAAGATGGGCATGATCGACACCTACTGGGCGTTGATCCTGCCGTCTGTGGCTGCGCCGATGAACCTGTTTCTGATGCGCCAGTCCATGACCCAGGTACCCGATGCATGATCGAGGCGGCGAAGGTGGACGGCGCAGGAATGTTCCGCATCTGCTGGCAGGTGGTCATGCCGAACCAGAAGCCGGCGCTGATGACTGTCATCATCTTCTCGTTCCAGGCGGCATGGAACATCCAGGGCGGTACGCTGGTATTCAGCGAATCCCTCAAGACCCTGCCCACCGTGGTGCAGCAGGCAGCATCTGCCGGTCTGGCAAGAGCCGGCGTGGCAATGGCAGCCGCCGTGTTCATGCTGGTGCCGCCGATCGTCATCTTCATGCTGGCGCAGCGGCAGGTCATCGAGACCATGGCACATTCCGGAATCAAGGACTAAGGAGGGTGAAGATTTTGCAGAAAAAGGCAAACCATCTGGCGGCGGCAGTTTTTCCGCACTGATGCTGACGGCAGCCATAGGCGCTCCGGCGGTTTCGGCGGAACATTACAACGTCTATAACTACGACTGCTGGGGCGAGGCGGTTCCGGCGCAGGCAGGCTATGCGGCACAGCGTGCCGTGAGCGGCAGGATCTGGGCTGCGGCGCATTCAACACCCCGTCCGATCTGTTCCGGGACTGGAGGATCGCTTTTATATTGCAGACAGCGGAAACAACCGCATCGTTGTCACAGACGGCGATTTTTCAAAGGCGACCAGAATTTATGACAAGCTGAAAACCGAGGACGGCGAGACCACGCTGAAAGATCCGGAGGGCATCTATGTGTCTCAGGAGACCCAGTGTATGTACATCGCAGATACCGGAAACTCCCGGCTGCTGGTGTGCGATCTGGACGGCAATGTGCAGATGGAACTGAAACGGCCGGACTCGACCCTGTATGAAAATGAGACCTTTAAGCCCCAGAAAGTCGTTGCGGACAAAGCCGGCAACATCTATATGGTGCTGAACAACATCACCAACGGTGCGGCAATGTTCAACAGCGACGGCGAATTCCAGGGCTATTTCGGTGCGAACTCCGTGGACGCAACCGCAGAGGTGGTGGCGAACTACTTCTGGAACCTGTTCGCCACCGATGAGATGCGTGCCAACTCGTCCCGTAACGTGGCGGCAGGCATCACCAGCTTTGACGTTGACGAAGAGGGCTTTATCTATACGGTAACACAGTCCTCTTCCTCTGAGACGGACCGTGTGAAAAAGGTGAACCCTGCCGGGTATAACCTGTTCACTTCGCTGGATGTGACATTCGGCGACCTGGACTCGGTCTATGACTCCACCGCCAACGAGAACTACACCACCCAAATGGTGGACATCGACATCGACGACGACGGACGCATCAACTGCCTGGATCTGGAGACCGGACGTGTGTTCCAGTACGACGAGGACGGCAATCTGCTGTTCATTCTGGGAACGACTGCCGACCAGATCGGCGGCTTTTCCATGAAGGTCTCCGCCGTGGAGACTATGGGAAAGAACATCTACGTTTCCGATGCCATGAAGAACACCGTCACCATCTTCACCGAGACGGAATTCGGCGCATCGTCCATGATGCGGTATCCCTGTACAATGCCGGCTATTATGCGGAGGCGCTGGAGCCGTGGCGTGAGGTGCTGAAACGGGACGGCAACTCCCAGATGGCATACATCGGCATCTCGTCGGCGCTTTATAATGAGGCGACTATGCCGGGGCAATGAAATATGCCAAGCTGGCGCAGTCCCGCAATTTGTACGATAAGGCATTCGAGGGCTATCGCTCTGAATGGCTGAACAAGAATTTCACCTGGATCATCCTGGTGGTTGTGGTGCTGATCGCTGCGGCGGTATTCTTCCACTTCCGCAACAAAAAGAAGAAAAAGAACCAGCCGAAGAATCTGGTTGAAATGCTGCACGAGGGAGAGGAGGAGTGATGCTGCTATGATGGATCTGACACAAAAGCAATGGGTCAAGCACAGTGTGTTCCACCCGTTTGAGGCTTTGAGGATCTGCGCTGGAAAAAAGGCGGCTCGGTGCTGTACGCCACCATCGTGGTGCTGCTCTGGTTCGTGGCACAGATCATCCACGATAACCTGGTGGGCTATCAATTCGCCGTTACCAATACCAAGATGTTCAGCATCGTCCCGTATATCGTCCAGACGATCGCCGTATTTCTGGTATTCGTCATCGGCAACTGGTCGATCTGCACCCTGCTGGACGGCGAGGGCACGATCAAGAAAATCTATATCTACAGTGCCTATTCGCTGATACCCTACGTTGCCGGACTGTATATCCGGACGATCTTGTCCCATGTACTGATTCAGGACGAGGTGATCTTCATCACCTGCGTCACGGTAATCAGTACGGCATGGTCTGTGCTCCTGATGTTCAATGCCATTAAGGCGGTGCATCAGTATTCGATCGGCAAGACCATTCTGGCACTGCTGCTCACCTTTGTAGCAATGCTTATCATTCTGATATTGCTGGTGTTGCTGGTGGCATTGTTCCAGCAGGTATACGTGTTCATTTCCTCCGTCTACACGGAGATCACCTATCGGGTAAGAGTATAGAAAGGACGGTGGAACAACCTTGAAGAATTGGAAAAAATGGGCTGCCGGACTTTTTGCGCTGAGCCTTTGCCTGATGTCGGTCTCTCTGCCGGCTGCGGCGGAGGGGGAAGAGGATATCGCCCTCATCGCTGACACCTCGGAAGAGACACCAGTGGCAGACGGCACACCCGATGAGACCGCCGGGGACGGCGAGGCGGATGCCGAAGAAGAGGCGACCCGCACGGAGACCCAGGAAGAAATCGAAATTACGGCAGAGCAGGTCACCCAGTATATGCAGAAGAAGAACTCCTGCGACGGCATCACATTCTACTACCGTCCGGAGGACTATGAGGATACCATTTCCGACGAGGATGTGGTGGATCTGCTGGACGACATCGAGCTGGCAGGCATCGACGATGCCACCGGCGAGGTGGTCTGCACCCTGGAAGAGGACAGCGACAACAGCGACTTCGTGGTATTTTTAAGCCCGGAGAGCCGCTGGCTGGTGTACATGGACCCGGAATATACCAAGGTCACCATGGTGCGCCAGATCGTTTCTTCCCTGGACAACGAGCTGCTGTTCCGCTCCCGGGACAACAAGACCCTGGAGCTGTACAACAAGGACTACGACGAAGTGGAACGCAGCTATACCACAGACGGCAAGGCGAAGGACGGCAAGGTCACTTATACCAACGAGGACGGCTGGCAGGTGGTGCTGGCAGATACCTATGATGCCGTGATCTCCTCTGCACGGTTCGTCACGGAAAACGACAAGCTGGCGCTGTATGTGGACGATGACACCGCAGTCATCGGACTCTACGACAAGGCGAAAGATAAAATGTGGTGTCTACGCCCGAAAACGTGGGACACGACAAGACCGCAACCAATACCATTGTAGAGGACCTGTCCTCTTCGCTGAAAATGGTCTACGGCGAACCGGATGCCCGGAGTACTACCAATATGCGCTCCAGGGGCGACGCCAAAATTAAGGTCAAGGACAAGAGCAGCGGCGTGAAGATCACCTATTCCTTCAAAAAGGCAGGCATCACCGTTCCGGTGACCTACACCCTGGAGGATGACTACCTGGAGGCAAAGATCGACACTGCCGACATCGAGGAAGAAGATACCTCACAGTCCGGAAAGCTGGTCACATCCCTTTCCATGCTCAGCAGCTTCGGCGCAGCGTCCTCTGCGGACACGGGCTATTTCGTGATCCCGGACGCAGCGGCGCACTAATCCGTTTCAACAACGGGAAGAAAACGGCGAAATCCTATACCGGCTATGTGTACGGTTCGGATGTCACCGCCGTGGCACAGACCGAGCCGGCTGTGACTGAGCAGGTCTATCTGCCATGTACGGCATCGTCAACGGCGACAACGCCATGATGGTGGTCTGCACCGAGGGCGACTCCAACGCCAAGCTGACCGCAAGCGTCAGCGGACAGTCCAAGAGCAGTTTCAACATCTGCGGCTTTGACTTCACCGTCCGGGATTCGGATACCTACTATATGTCCGGCGACAACAGCACGGCGCTCACCGTGTTTGAGGACGGCGACATGAAAACCGATACGCTGGCGGTGCGGTATTATCCGCTGGAGACCGAGGACACCCCGGATTACACCGATGTGGCTGAGGCATACCGGAACTACCTTACCGAAGAGGCAGGGGTGACTGATACGGCAGAGGACACCGACCCCGGACTGTACCTCAACTTCTACGGCGGCACCATAAAGGAGAAATCCGTGCTGGGCGTGCCGGTGAAAATGAAAACAGCGCTCACCAGCTTTGAGCAGGCGGAGCAGATTTTGCAGGATCTGTCGGACGGCGGCGCCGAGAATATGAAGGTGCAGTATTACAACTGGACCAACGCCGGCATTTCCGGCAAGGTGGATCTGAAGGCAAAGGCTGCCGGCTGCCTGGGCGGAAACAGCGACTGGAAGGCGCTGCAGAGCTATGCGGATTTCAACGGCGTGACTCTGTATCCGGCAACGGACAATGAGACGTTCAAGTCCGGCAACGGGTACTACACCTTTACCGATACTACCGTCCGCATCTCCGGTTCCTATGCCCGCATCTATGACTACAACCTGGCATACGGCACACAGAGTACGGCAAACAAGCCCCTGTCCCTGCTGTCTCCGGCGACCTTCACCGAGATCGCTGAAAAGCTCACCGGGAACTATCAGGATAAATCCCTGTCCCGTGTCTCCCTGGGCAGTCTGACCACAGCCCTCTACGGGGACTACGGCAAGCAGGAGATCTCACGGGATAAGGCACAGCAGCTGCTGGAAGAGTCCTATCAGAAGATCACAGACGGAGACATCACCCTGCTGGCAGACGGGGCAAACGCCTATGCGCTGCCCTATGTTCAGGAGATCACCGATGTGCCGCTGCAGTCCAGCGGATTCGATGTGTTTGATGAGGACATCCCGTTCTATCAGATCGTGATGCACGGACTGAAATCCTATGCCGGCAGCGCCGTGAATGCCTCGGCAACGCCGGAAGAGACCGTGCTGCTCTCCATTGCATCCGGCAGCAGCCTGCACTTCGACATGATCGGCGAAGAGACCAGCACGCTGAAAGACACTGTGCTGGACGGTCTCTATTATGCCAGCGCCGAAAGCTGGACCGATTATGCGGCACAGAGCTATGCGTTCTCCAAGGCGGTGCTTTCCGGACTGGGCGACCAGACCATCACCGGCTATGAGAGAAACGGCGATGTCATTACCACCACATATGCAAACGGCACGGTGGTAGAAACCGACCTGTCGAAACAGATCGTCACCGTAGACGGCAAGGCTTACGCCATGGCGGATTATGTGGAAGAAGGGAGCTGGAACGAAGCATGAAAATGGCATATGAAAAACGAAAGAGTATGTATGGCTACTGCTTCATTGCGCTGTGGTTTATCGGCGCACTCATATTCTTTCTGATCCCGGTGGTGGAATCCCTGTTCTACTCGTTCCGGGAAGTCAGCCCGGACACCGGCGGCATGGTCGGTCCGTTTGTGGGACTGGACAACTATAACTATGCGTTCAACGTAGACCCGAACTACCGCCAGTACCTGGTCAAGGTGCTGAAAGACACCGCCTGGAAAACGCCGCTGATTCTGGTGTTCTCCCTGTTCGTGGCAGTCATTCTGAACCAGAAGTTCAAGGGACGGACATTCTCCCGTGCCGTGTTCTTCCTCCCGGTCATCATTGCCACCGGTCCGGTGTACAACATCATCAACGGCAACCTGCAAAGCACCGGCAACAGCGATGCCAGCCAGTTTTCCACCATGTTCTCCACTGACCTGCTGGGTCAGCTGATGGAGTTCCTGGGCATCTACGGCATCTCCGACAGTATGCAGACCACCATTGAAACGGTGTCGGACAACATCTTCGGCATCGTCTGGAACTCCGGCATTCAGATTCTGATCTTCCTGGCGGCGCTCCAGAACATTCCGGTCTCCGCCAAGGAGGCGGCGCAGATGGAGGGTGCGACGGCGTGGGAATACTTCTGGAAGATCACCCTGCCCTATGTCAGCCCCATGATCCTGGCGTGCTTTATCTTTACCATCATTGATTCCTTTACCGACCCGAACAACGTGGTCATGGGTCGTATCCTCGACCTGCAAAGCGACTGGCAGTACGGCCCGGCATCGGCAATGGCGTGGGTATACTTCGCCATCGTGTTGGCGGCGGTGGGTATCATTACCGCAATCCTCAACAAGTTCATTTACTACGAAGTAGACTAAAAAGGAGATGTCAGTTATGGAAACAACAAAAAATAAGCCGCTGGCATCCCCGAAAGCGGATGCCAGGTGGGCAACGGCATGAGCAAGCGTGAGGCTCGGAAGATCCGCATGAAGAGCATGAACAAATCTGAGATTGCTATATGCGCCGGAAACGGGTGTTTGAGGCAGTCTGGCCGTTTTTCCGGTTCTTCATCCTCTTCGGACTCTGCTTTGTCATCCTCTATCCGCTGATCTATATGATCAGCTGTGCGTTCCGTGACCCCACGGACATGAGCGACCCCACCGTTATGTGGATTCCTCGTCACCTCACCTGGAGCGTTATCAAGGACACCGCCAATGTCATGGACATCTGGAACACGCTGAAAACCACGCTCCTGCTGAATGTGGGCTGCTCGCTGGTACAGGTGGCATCCTGCGCACTGGCAGGCTATGGCTTCGCCCGGTTCAAGTTCAAGGGAAAGGGCATTCTCTTCGGCATCGTTGTCATGATGATCCTGGTGCCGTCGCAGATCATCTCCATTCCCCAGTACATGATGTTCCGGAACTTTGGTTTCGGCAGCCTGTCGGTAAATCTCATCAACTCCAAGCTCTGTATGTACCTGCCGGCAGCCATGGGCAACGGCATCCGTGCCGGACTGATGATCTTCATTTTCCGTCAGTTCTTCAAGGGTCTGCCCAAGGAGCTGGAAGATGCCGCATATCTGGACGGCTGCGGTCCGCTCCGCACCTTCGTCCAGGTCATGATCCCCAACGCATCCTCCTCGTTTCTGACCGTGTTCCTGTTCTCCGTAGTCTGGTACTGGAATGACTACTATGTCAGCTCCACCTTCTTCACCAAGAACCAGACCATTGCGCTGATGCTGAAAAATCTGAGCACCCTGCTTTCCCAGCAGCTGTTCAACAACGCAGATGTCAGCCCCAGAGAACAGATCGTCTGGATGGAGGCAGGCTGTCTGATCGCAATTCTGCCCATTCTGATTATGTATGTGTTCCTCCAGAAGTATTTCACCGAAGGTATCGAACGCTCCGGTCTGGTTGGTTAACATTTCGAAATAAGATGTACCCGGTCTTTTGCAGACGGGTTCTGAAAGGCGCTTTCCGCTGGGAGAGCGCCTTTTGGTTTTTCTATCTATCCTTATATAGAAAGAGACCAAATGTTCCGCACCCCTTTTCCCGAATCTGCATACGTTAAGGATGTAAGGGCAGCGCTGTGTGCTGTCCGGAAATCTATTTTTCAGGAATGCCTTGCGGCAGTGCTTTCAACAGGTTTTCCACGTAGAAATGAGTGGAAAAGTTGAAAACCTGTTGAAAACATCACTTTTTCACTGTGGAAAACCGCAGAAATGCGGAGCGGAGGGAAAAACTATGACATCCGACAATGTGATTCTTGTGGCAGGCGGAGACCTGCGGCAGCAGTACGCCGCCCGGCGGCTGCGGCAAAAGACCGGGGCAGACGTATGGACGCTGGGACTTCCGGCGCAGTCCGGGCTGCACAGTGCGGAAACGCTGGAGGAAGTGCCGGCGTATGACGTTCTGGTGCTGCCTGTTCCGGCGAGTCCGGACGGAACAACTGTCCCGGCACCGTTCGGAAAGGCGGCGCTCCCGCTGGAGACGCTGGCGGCGCACGGCAAGCCCCGGGGCGCTGGTGCTGGGCGGAGCGTGCGGCGGCATTCTTCCGTGGCTGGAATCCCGGGGACTGGCGGCGGCGGACTATCTCCGCCGGGAGGAACTCTGCCTGGCGAATGCCGTGCCGTCTGCGGAGGGCGCATCCAGATCGCCATGGAAGAGACCGCCCGGACGCTGCACGGCACGGCAGCGCTGGTGATCGGCTACGGCAGGATCGGCATGGCGCTTGCGCCACGGCTGCGTGGCCTGGGGATGGATGTGACCGTCTGCGCCAGACGGTGCGAGACCCGGGCGCTGGCAGAGATGCAGGGATTCGCCGCTGTGCCGATGGAACAGCTCCCGGCTGCGGCAAAGGCAGCCCCGGTGATCTTCAACACCGTCCCGGCGCTGGTGCTGGATGAAACTGTGCTGAAAGGGCTGCCGCAGGAAACCTTGGTGATCGACCTGGCGTCCCGTCCCGGCGGCACGGACTTCGAGGCGGCAAAACGCCTGAGAACACGTGTGGTGTGGGCATTGTCCCTTCCGCCGGAAATGCGGCGTTGACACACGCTGGAAAGGGGTTCCAGGCGTCAAAAATGTTGAAAAGTCGGTGGAAAGACTGTTGAATTGAGAATTCCAGGCTGAAAATTGTGAAAAAGCGACAAAAACGGGGATAATATCCAGCAAAGAATCTAAAGAAAATTGAGTCAATGGGCTTGACACGGGCGCAATAATATGTTAAAATACGTATGTAAATTGTTTACGAGGGCTTTTTATAGGTGCTTGTAAGCATGAAGATTGCCGCAGCGTGCGTCTTTCGGGTATGGAAGCGGGATTGCCCGGATGCGAATGCGACTGTTGGGGTTGGATGAATCACATCCATGCAGACGGCAATGAAACTCAACTAAAAGAGAGGTAAAGAGAAATGAAGAAGACATTCAACAGACTTCTTGCTGCAACTGTCGCAATTCCGGTTGCACTGGGTCAGATTCTTGCAATTTCTGCAAACGCTGCGGAAGCTCCGGCAGCAATGCAGGTCACCGCAGATCAGCTGCTGAAGGTAAACCCGGAGACTGGTTTCCCGACTGACGCTGAGGGCGATACCATTGAATACACAGTAGAGTCCGACTGGAACACTGTACTGGGTAAGAAGGTAGAGTCTGCTGCAAACGGCAAGACCATCACCCTGAATGCTAAGGATCTGGTTGCTGGTTTCAACACCAACAACTACTACGCTGGACTGCTGAAGGACATCGTAAACGCCTCTGAAAATCCGACCGCTACGGTAGAAAAAGGCGTTGTAACGATCTCCGGCACTGCTGATCTGGAAAGCTATCTGGCTCCGCAGCTGAAGGACAAGCTGGCTGGCATGAGCGGCTATGAGAACGTAACTCTGGATACTTCCATCCTGAAGGGCGTTTCCTACACCGCAACCATCACCACTGATCTGGCAAACAGCAAGGAAGTAAAGGCTGACCTGAGCTTCACAGCTGGCGGCAAGACCTACACTGTAGATACTGCTACAGATTACATGAATGCTGTATATGACAGCCTGGAATCCCAGGTTGAGGCTGCTGTTGACCAGAAGGTCAAGGATCTGGCAAAGCAGTACGGCATGACAGAAGATGAAGTTCGTGCAAACGCTGACTTCGACATCGCTGGCGACCTGGCAGCTCTGAAGGCTGAGACCGACAAGCTGGGCAGCAAGATCGACACCGTGAAGAAGAAGTATGACGCTGCAAAGAACCTGTCTACTGCAACTAAGACATACGGCACTGCTGACGAGGCAATCGCAGCTGGTGTTAACTATGCTGTAAAGAAGGGCATCCAGTCCGCAGCAAACCTGCCGACAACCGTTAATGGTCTGGTTGGCAAGTACGGCGCACAGTTCGACAAGGCTGTTTCTTCTGTAAACAGCAGCCTGCAGGATGCCGGCGTAAATGTTGAGATCGCTGTAAGTCCGGCGATGTTGCTGCTCTGCTGAACGGCGCGTCCAATGTAACTGTTGGCGCAGCTGCCGGCACTTACACCGCTACTTTCGAAGTTGCTGATGCTGAATACGATGCAGTTGTTGCATATGTAAAGGCTGAAGTTGCAAAGAGCGACAAGCTGGCAAACAAGGAAGTTGAAAGCGTAGAGACCACCAAGACTGTTACCGTTAAGGGCGCAGCTGCTGGCACTGCATCTTTCAATGTTGAGCGTGACGTTGTTGTTGTTCTGAAGGATAAGGAAACCACAACTTCCACTTCTGAAACAACTGATACTACAGAGACCACTGTAACAACTGCAACTGGCTCTGACACAGATACCAACACGCAGACTACTGTAACAACTGTATCTGGCTCTGAAACAAACACTGAGACGAATACTGAGACCAACACCAATACCAATACAGAAACTAACACTGAGACCAACACAGAAACCAATACTGAAACCAATACTGAGACCAACACAGAAACCAATACCGAAACTGGAACCGGCACTGGCACAGGTACAACCGAGACTCTGCCGACTGGCGTTTCTTCTGTAGAGGTTAAGCTGGTTGACGCTGAGACCGCTGAGGACATCTACCTGTCCAACGAAGAGTCCTTCGACGTTGCTGGTTTGATCGAGTCCGTAACTCTGCACCTGGAAGACGGTACTGACTATCAGGTACAGGATCCGGCAACTGCAATTGACTTTGCAATGACTCCGGCCGAGGCTTATGCAACTGTTGACCAGAAGGCTGGCGCAGGCAAGGTTTACTTCAACGGCGAAGTTGGTCTGAAGTACAAGGGCGAAGAAGATCTGACCATCAGCGAAACCGTTAAGGTTGCTGTAGCTCTGAAGGGCGATACAAATCTGGATGGTAAGGTAACAAGTACTGACCTGTACGACACCATACTGTACATCGCACTGAAGGGTGCTGGTGAGAAGGAATACTTCGACACCGTAAAGAATGGCACTGCACTGGAGACCAAGCTGGCTTACCTGGCATCTGATATTGATACCGAGTCCAAGGCTGGCGCAAACACAGACGATGCTAAGCTGGATTCCACCGATATGCTGTACACTCAGGTATACCAGGCATACAACGGTGCTGGTGAACACATCGACTGGGCAGAGGCTCTGAAGATCGCTAACAGCAATAAGTAAGAATCTCTTTTCCCGCAACTCTTATTTAAGCTTGTATATGTTGGTGGTGTGAGGTGCATATCACACCGCTGATATATCACATATAATTTTATTCTTGAAAGGAAATAGAAACAATGAAGACTACATTGAAAAAGACAATGGCAGCTCTTTCTGCTGCTGCTGTTGTAGCTGCATCCGCTGCTGTTATGGCTATTCCGACAAGTGCTGCAGGTATGTCCCTGACTATCGGTAGCGCAACTCTGACCGAGTCTGAACTGAAGCTGCTAACTATGAAGTTACCCTGCCGATCGGTTCTACCGCTGAATTCAACAGCGTAGGCGTAGGCGTTACTCTGCAGGATGGTCTGTCCTATGTAAAGAAGGGCATGAAGGTTACTGCTGATGGCGCTTCTGGTCTGGCTGTAGAGAGCAACGGCTTCGTATTCATGCCGTTCAGCTATGCAACTGTTCCGCTCGAGCTCTGCCGGCTGGTCAGTTCGCTCAGATCACTGTACAGGTTCCGTCCACAGCTAAGGCTGGCGACGTATTCAACCTGACCATCGCTGGTAAGGATTCTGACGGCACTGTTATGGAATACAAGAACGGTGTAACCGGTGAAACTGGTGAGGCTGGTTCTGGCGCAGGCACCATCACTATCGTTGCTGATGCAACTAAGCCGACCGAAGCTCCGACTGAAGCTCCGACAACTGCTCCGGTAGCAACTGGCACAACTGCTGCTACTACAACCACTAAGAAGGCTGCTGCTGCTAAGTCCACTTCTTCTCCGAAGACTGGCGACGCTCTGCCGGTAGCTGGCGTAGCTGTAGCTGTAGCTGTAATCGGTGGCGTAGCACTGGTAGCTAAGAAGAGAAAGTAAGCTTTCGCTGCGATAGCAGCAAATAGCGCAACTGAATCTTAACGCATTTTATGCGTGAAAAGAGGACATCTCCTTCGGGAGGTGTCCTCTTTGTTTTTCCGGCGCATAGAGTATAGCGAGGTGATAGCATCATGATCGCAATTTATGCCCGTCAGTCGGTGGAGCGCCCCGATTCCATTTCTATTGCCATGCAGGTGGAACACTGCCGCCGCATCTGTCCTGCCGAGGCGGAGGTGCGTGTGTTTACTGACCGGGGCTTTACCGGAACCAACACCCACCGCCCGGCGTTCCGGGAAATGCTGGAGGCGGTGGAACAGGGCGAAGTGAAAAGCGTCTATGTGTATAAGCTGGATCGGATTTCCCGTTCCCTCTGCGACTTCGCCGCAATGATGCAGACGTTCCGCCGCCGGAATGTGACGCTCCACTCCGTCCGGGAGAGCTTCGACACACGGACGGAGATCGGCGGAATGCTGCTGAATCTGCTGATGATGTTTGCGGAGCTGGAGCAGAAAACCATTGCCGGCAGAGTCCGGGATAATTACTACGCCAGAGCCGCCCAGCAGCTGGCACTGGGCGGAACGCCGCCGTATGGATACACCGGGAAAAACGTCCGCATCTCGAACCACACCGCCACTATTCTGGAAGTTCAGCCCGACGAGGCGGCGCAGGTGCAGGCGTTTTATACGGGCTACGGCATCGCCGGGCAGAACGTGGAACAGCTGGTGCAGGCGGCAAACCGTTCCGGCAGCCGCACCCGAAACGGGGCGAACTGGTCGAACAGCGCCGTTTTGCGTATCCTGCGCAGCCCGGTGTATGTCCGGGGCGACCTCCGGAGCGCTGTCTTTTTGCAGGAACAGGGCGTGGAACTGACCCATCCGCTGGAACAGTACTGCCAGGGCAACGGCTACCTGGTCTACGGCAGTCCAGCCGCACGCCACGGCGCAAAGCTGACCCGGCTGCAGGGAGAACATATGGCGGCAGGACTTCACCCCGGCATCGTGGACAGCGACCTGTGGCTGAGCGTCCAGGAACGGCTGGCGGCTCGTGGCGGCTGTACCAACCGTGGCACAGGTCATCGCTCCTGGCTCCAGGGGCTGGCGGTCTGCGGTCTCTGCGGCGCACACTGCTACGCCCGAAACAACGGCAAGGGCGCAGCGTATACCTATTTCGTCTGCCGGGGCAAGCGCCAGGGCATCTGTCCCGGCATCCCCGGTCTGCGCACCCAGTGGGTGGAGGACGCCGTTTCGCCCATTCTGGCACAGCAGGCAGAACAGCTTTTGCCCTATGCGGAGACAACGCCCCGGCTCGACCCGGCGGCGGTGGCGCTGGAGGAACTGGAACAGCGGATGCGCTGCCTGGCGGCGGAATTGTCCCAGCCACGGCGGCGGCAGATTTTCTCCGGGAAGAGCTGAACCGCCTGGCACAGGAGCGCCGGGAACTGGAACAGCAGCTGCGCAGGGAATCGACCGGACGAACGGAAACACCTGCCGGCAGCTGGGCGGCGTGGTGGGAGACTGCCGGGCTGGAACAGCGCAGACAGGCGGCGGCGCTGCTGCTCCGGGAGGTAAGGCTCTATCCGACCACGGCGAGGCGGTTTTGCACTGAAAATGTGCCAACGCCGCACCGCCGCTCCGGGAAAGGTTGCCACCCATGACCGCCGGGGGAGATCATCGCAG
>ENA-OQEX01000324-OQEX01000324.1-human-gut-metagenome-genome-assembly--contig:-NODE-324-length-26902-cov-5.608515_pt1 | contig 26902 bp, 20 predicted proteins | sample MGYA00242802_ERZ504649 | MGnify/ENA primary metagenome ERZ504649 (study PRJEB26092, sample SAMD00036194) | human gut metagenome | host: Homo sapiens | study: EMG produced TPA metagenomics assembly of...
TATAAATCTCAGCAAAGCGATGTATTGGTATAGTCAGAAGGCTATGGAGTAATTCAATGATGGAAAATAGATAAGTTTTATAATTATCTTTTCGAATTAATAAATTTAAGGAATACATCTTTAGCAATTGTATGGGAAATTGAATAATAACACGAGGAGATAGAGGACAGAGATGTCCTCTATCTTAATTTATATTGCATTGAACAAAGAAAAATAGTAATATAGAACTATAAGAAAAGAACTACATAAAAATGGAATCTTGATAATATAGGGAAGGAGCGTCTATATGAAAAAAATGGTTGATATGTGTATGTGAAAAAGGCATTGGAGTCTGGTGATAGCAGGTTGCAGAATCTGTGCAAAGCAATGTGGGCTTATGGACAGGCTGCAAATGGGTATTTATAGGAAATATATTGAAGGTGAGTTGAATGTTTAGAATGAGAAATAATTATTTGAAAATAGTATCAATTTTGTTAGCATTATTGATGATAGTCCAAATAATGCCAGCGACAGAGGTTTGGGCCGTATCAGAATCACAGTTTGATAGCAAAATGAGTGAATTAAAGGGACAGTATCCTAATTATTCATGTTGGAATGATAGATTTGATAATGGAAGCGAATGCTGGGGATTTGCAAATATGCTGGGATATAAGTTTTTGGAACAAAACCATCAACTTGGAAAAAGGTGTACAGCATAAATAATGTAAAAAAAGGTGATTTGATTCAATACGGAAGCACGAATGGTAGTGGTCATACCGTTTTTGTAACAAGTGTTTCAGGCGATACGATTACATTTGTTGACTGTAATGGTAACGGAAATTATAGTGGCGCAAATAAGGTGCGTCACAATGGCGTGTTATGGGGAAATACTATAAAAAAGGGAAATAAGATGTATGGGAGAATTGTCTTTAACTATATATGTGTTTCGCCTGGTTTTGATAATCCAAATCCTGTCACAACTACACCATCCATCTGGAAAAACAGTGACAGCTATACGGTAGGAAATTCGGCAACACTAACATGGAACAGTGTAGATAATGCAACAGGATATTGGTTTTCAGTCTGGTATAAGGGGGAACAAATTGTTACAACTCAGGTTTCAGGAAGCTCGGAGTATACATTAAATAATCTGGGAGAGGGAGAGTATACTGCTTTCATAACCGCTTATAATGATATCAGCAGTAAGCAGGGCTCTGTGACCTTTAGGGTAAATTATCTTGATATAGGTACAAATTTTATAGCTAATATAATTAAAGTTGATTCATGGAGTCATGTGGTTAATGATAATACAAATGCCTGCATAGGTAAGGAAGTGGGAAATGCAAATGAGTATTATGAATTTACAAGACAGAGTGATGGCGCATATATAATTAAATCACTTGAGGATGGAAAATATCTCGAGGTTTCTGATGGTGGAAATAAAAATGGTCATAATGTGGGCTTTGGCGATTATACAGGAGAAAATAACCAAAGATGGTATATAAAGAATGGCTCTAGTGGAAAAATATTAATTCCTAAAAACGCAACAGGATCATGCCTAGATATATCTAATAATGGTTCGGCTGTAGGAACAAATGCGCAAATATGGGCTCAGGCGGGAGTGGCAGCCCAGGAATTTAGTATATATACACAGTCGAATATTCCAAACTTCATTAATTTTGGAGATGATTTTTACGCAAATATAATCAAAGCAAGTACATGGAGTACTCTTGTAAACAAAAATCCTAATTTGGAAGTTGGTGGAGAGGGTGAAGCAGAGGGAAGCGATATATGGCATTTCAGACGAATGAAAGATGGTACATATACCATACAGTCTCTATTTGATGGAAAATATCTTGATGTTGAGAAATTTAGCGATCAAAAAGGAGCTAACGTATATTGCTATGATTATACAGGTGATAGTAATCAGAGATGGTATTTGACATTGGGAAAAAATGGAAAGGTCTTAATTCCAAAGAATGCTACTGGATTATGTTTAGATGTTTCTAATGATGGTTCGGATGCTGGTACAAATGCACAGCTATGGGAGCCAAACGGAACAACTGCTCAGGAGTTTAATGTTTATAAAGAGGACACGATAAAGCTAGGCACGGCAAATGTTACTTTATCAAATAACAACTATATATATGATGGCAAAGAGAAGAAACCGGATGTAACAGTAAAATATGGATATGCTACGTTACAACAAGGGACAGATTATACGGTGGAGTATTCAAATAACGTAAAAGCAGGTACAGCTATCGTTACAATAAAAGGCACCGGAATATATTCAGGTACAGTTTCTAAAAACTTTGAAATAAAGGAAGCTTTATATACTGTGTATGGATATCAGGTTGCTATCAAGGAAAATTTTGATTTGAAATATTATATTGATTTGTCCAAAGAAGCTGCAAATGATACAGATGCGTACATTGAGTTTAAAGTCGGTGATAGAGTACAAAAGGTAAAACAGCGAGAAACATCTAATGGGCATTATGTTTATACATGTGAAGTGCCTGTAGCTCAGATTGGTGACAAAGTTACGGCAACACTACATTATAAGGATAAATCATATGCTCTTACGCAGTATTCGGTCAAAGATTATCTAAATACAATAGTTCAAAACAAAGATAAAAAAGAAGAGTATGGAAAGGCTGCAGACATTGCATCAGCTATACTGAATTATGGGGCAAGAGCACAGCTATATTTTGGATATAAGACAGATTCATTAGTTAACAGTGCTTTACCGGATGCTGAGATAAAAAAAGTGGATTCGATTTTGGCACAGGATATTAAGAAAGCTATAACCAATAAGGAAAACGGCGTCCTTGAAAACAATGATTTCAAATACTATGGAGATTCATTAGTATGCAAGTCCGATACAGGAATGAAACTGTATTTTGAAAATAAAAATAGTCTTTCTCTTAAAGAGATTGAGAAGAAATATGATATTTCGGTCAAAGATTGTAAGAAACAGGTTAGTAAATCCATAAACGGAAATATGATTTGTATTACTATTAATGACTTAAATGCTACTGAACTGGATGATAATTTTGTGGTGCAGATAACGAATAAGCAAAACAGCAGTCAGAGTATGTCTGTTTCAACAAGCCCATATATGTATATAAAGAAATCTATGGATTCAAGAAATGCAAAGCTTATAAATCTCAGCAAAGCGATGTATTGGTATAGTCAGAAGGCTATGGAGTATTCAATGATGGAAAATAGATAAGTTTTATAATTATCTTTTCGAATTAATAGATTTAAGGAATACAGTTGCAGCAATTGCTTGGGAAATTGAATAATAACACGAGGAGATAGAGAACGGCAATGTTCTCTATCTTAATTTATATTGCATTGAACAAATAAAAATAGTAATATAGAACTATAAGAAAAGAACTATATAAAAATGGATAATAATAGTAAGGTAATCTTGATAATATAGAGGGAAAGGGAACGTTTATATGAACAAAAATGGGTGGGCACTTATGGCATTTCAAATGATTTTCTCAGTGCTACTAAAGGTTTATGATGAGATTTAAAGTGGAGGATTGATTTATGAAACTAAAATTATATCTGTTATGTTAGTAATGATATTAATTATTACTTCTTATTTGCCTGTTTCTGTAATACAAGCTTCTGAAATAGACAGTAGAGCAAGTATGGATAATGGTGTGAAGATAAAATCGTTTTATAGCGATGGTTATACATCGGCAGCAATTACAGAGGATGGAGAATTATATTGTTGGGGAAATAATTCGGTCGGAACTGTCGGAAATGGTACTTTTATAAATCAGTTAACACCAGTTAAAATTCTAGAGGACGTTAGAGAGGTTTTTTAAGTTCATGGACAACCATCGCAATAACAACGAATGGAGATTTATATTGTTGGGGGTTTAATATATGGGGGCAGGTCGGAAATGGTACTACTATCAATCAATCAACACCAATCAAAATACTAAAGAATGTGATGGTATTTGATGCAGATGGTTCCACATTTTCAGCAATAACAACAAATGGAGATTTATATCGTTGGGGAAGAAATGAAGGTGGAGAATTGGGAAACAATTCTATTATAAATCAGTTAACGCCTATTAAAATATTAGAGAATGTTAAAGAATTTTCGTCATATGCTGGCGTATCAGGAGCAATAACGACAAACGGAGATTTATATTGCTGGGGATTAAATTGGGGAGGACACGTAGGAAATGGTACAACTGAAAATCAATTAATACCGGTTAAAATATTAGAGAATATAAAGGAGTGTTCAATAGAATCTGAAATATCAGGAGCAATAACAACAAACGGAGATTTATATTGCTGGGGGCGTAATGTACATGGTGCTGTAGGAAATGGTACTACAAATGACCAATTAACACCAGTTAAAGTATTAGAGAATGTTAAAAATGTCTTGATAAATAATAATTATACAACAGCAGCAGTGACAACAAACGGAGAATTATATTGTTGGGGCGATAATGAGTATGGAAAGGTAGGAAATGGAACTAGAGATACTCAATTAACACCAGTTAAAATATTGGATAATATAAATTCGTTTTCTTTGAAAATTAATACGGCTGCAGCAATAACAACAAATAGAGAATTATATTGCTGGGGGAGCAATAGTTATGGCCAAGTAGGGAATGGAACTAGAGATACTCAATTAACACCAGTTAAAGTATTAAGTAGTGTTAAATGTTTCACAGCATATGATACAAACAAAGCAATAACAGCAAATGGAGATTTATATTGTTGGGGACTTAATAGTTATGGCCAAGTAGGAAATGGAACAACAGTTAATCAATTGACACCGTTGAAAATATTAGAGAATGTTAAAACAGTTAATAAAAATTCTGCAATAACAACAAATGGAGACTTATACTGTTGGGGATATAATACAAATGGCCAGGTAGGAAATGGAACAACAGATACTCAGTTAACACCATATAAAGTTATATTTCCTAAAGATACAAGTATTGATTCTTCTGTAACTCTTAAAGCAACAGCAAAAGCAGTAAATGCTTTCTTAAAAAAGACATTAAAGGATCAAAAATGGGCTGATGGTAAAATTGACAGTATTTCTATGGATTTTACCATGAAAGATAAAAAGTATACTTTTACACCGTTAAATATGGATTTTGCGGCAGGAATGCCTCTGTCGAATTTGAATTATCAGGCAGTTATTGACACAGACAGTAAGACTGTAAAGGTGTTACTTGGTGCTTCAAAAGATGGAAAGTCGGAAATAAAACAGACAACCAATGTTAATAGTACATCATGGGGACAGCAGTATCAGTCTGTCAAAAAAATGTATAAAGATCTGACAGGTTTAGATGCAAAGACTTCAAGGGCAACATGGAATAACTTTGAAAAGATGAAATCAGAGCTAAATCACTTAAAGTGTGATATGTTTGTCAATGCAGATATGAAAATCACCGGCTTTATGGAGTTTTCATATAGTGATGATAGCCGGTTATCATTCAAGGAAGGTGGAATAATTGAAAAAGTATCTGTCGATACAAAATTCTCTTCTCCTGTAGTGGCTCCATGGGTATATATATCATTAGGCTTAGGTGTATCTGAAGAAGGAACCCTGAAAGTTCAGGTAAACGATAATGTTCCTGAGCTTATTGCATCACTGGAGCTTGCAGCCAAGCATCAGCCAAGGTAACAGGACAAATTCCGGTTATTGCAAAAGTTGAAGGCGTGATAGATGCAGAACTTTCAGCAACAGTAGCCAATACTGATCCCAAATTTACAGTTGATATGACAGGTGATATTTCACTTAAGGCAACAGCACTTGCCGGAATTATAGAGGTTTACAATAATACCTGGAATTATCTCGACTGTCAGATATATCCGGAATTTAAAAATAATAATGATACAGAAATCGCATCATATAATTCAACAGATGAAATGCTGTGTACGGCATCCGGCACAGAACGAATAGTAGGAGCGCAGAGTACTAAGCTGTCCGGTACTGATTTTAGCGAACAAAATGTTTACAGTCAGAATGAGGCCCGGCTGATATCTTTGAGTAACAATAGAAAAATACTATTATGGCTTGATGACAGTAGGGAGAAAAGCAACAATAACCGCACCACATTAATGTATTCTGTTTATGATGGCAGTAACTGGTCAAATCCGGAAGAAGTATGTAATGATGGCTGCTTTGATGGAGAATTCTCTTATTATGTAGAAAACGATAACACTGTATATGTTGTTTTCCAAAAAGGAAATATGATTTTTGGAGATGACACAGAATATTCGGATGTTGTACGAAATATAGATCCGTATGTGACCAAATTTGATGGCAGTACTTTTTCTACTCTGGAAAAGGTAAGAGATGACAATAATTCATATGAAGATAATTTTACAATTACAAAGAATGATAGTCAGCTAAAAGTAACTTATGTGGAATATCCATCTGATTATCTCGCGGGCAATTCAGATACTTTAAATCTTATGAATACCGTAAATGATGGCTCTGAATGGGCTGATAATATGATTTGTGAAGAAAACAGTTTTATCTCTGATTATGAATATATAGGTAGCCGGCTTTATCTGGAATTATATAACACAGACAAGGGATGCTATGAACTGTATAAATCAGATAATGGCAACGATGAATTATTAAAATCTCTTTCAAAGGAGGTTGAATTAGTATCTGCCGGAGATAAAATATATTATGTTGAAAATGATATTTTAAATACTTTAAAAGCAGATAAAATATCTGAATGTCAATTACCATATGGTACGGATTATAAGATTATCACAAATGGCAACAGCACAAAGCTTGTTTACGAGATAATAAATGAGGATCACAGTTCAGCACTATACAGCGGAGATATTTCGGATGGAACAGTGGGAGATACCTTAATCTACAGGTCTGAAAGTGACTATATAAAGAGTTACAACGGATGTATTGATGAAAATGGCAATTTAGATATTGCAACAACCTTGTGTACTTTGAATTCAGACCTTTCTGAAAGCAACTATTCATTAAATGTTATAGGACGCGAAAAAAATTATTCGCTTGCATCAACATACTTATATTATGATGAGAATAATGTAGTGGCTGATAAGGATTTGGACTTATATTATGATGTAACTAATAACGGAAATGAAAATATTTCATCATATAACGCTGTACTTTATGATGAAAGCGGAAATACTTTAGCGGATTCTAAAGTAACAACAGGTATTAAAGTGGGTGAAAGCGTGAAGAAAAATTAGTATATCACATTCCAAAAGATTTTGGTGAGCAAAGTGTATATATTCAGATACAGTCTGTTGATGGAAAAAAGATATATTCAAAGGCTGAAACGGTTATAAAACACAATGATATAGAAATATGCAATGTGCAGGTAAAGCATATGTGTAATGATGATTACAATATTGAGTGTACATTGAAAAATAATGGTTATCAAAATGCTGATAATGTAGCTATTTCTTTTAATAGCAATGGAGATGATATAATAAAAGAAACTGAGATAGAGCATTTAAACAGTGGGGAAACTTGTACAGCCAGTGTTGAGTTGACAGCAGATGAATATGCTTGTATATCAGATAAAACCTTATATTGTGAAGTGACGAGTTCACTTTCAGAAAGCGATTACGGTAACAATTCAAAAACAATTGATTTGAATAAAACTACTGCAGACGGAATACATAACTGGGTAAAAGATGAAAAATCCGGAAAATATATTTGCAGCATTTGTGGCAAAAAGATAGAAGATGATTATTCTGGTGAACTGAAAGGCCTTTCGCTAAGCCTGAGTGATGATATTGGATTAAATTTTATTATGCGTCTGTCAGATGAGTTACTGATAGATAAAGATAATGCATATGTCGAATTTACACTTGAAGGAAGCAAAAATCCACACGTGTATATCTTAAGGATGCAGACAAGGTCAATTACAACGGAGCTGACTGTTATTCATTTAAGTATAGGGTTAATGCTGCAGAAATGACTAAAAAGGTAAACGCGGTGCTTCATTGCAATGATTGGACAGGACAGACATATTCATATTCGGTTTATGACTATGCAAGCAAAATACTAGCCGAGCCAGAAAGCAGCGAATACAAGGCATCAGCACCACTGATAAAAGCAATGCTGAACTATGGCGGATATGCTCAGACTTATTTTAATGAAAATACGGATGCTCTTGCCAATAAGGGATTATATAATAAGACCAATGATCCTGTATTAACAACTAATACAACAGTTTCGAAAGACTATAATTATGCCGCCTTCAACAACAATATGGGCATTTCATTCCTAGGAGGCAGTCTTGTCCTGAATTCCGGTACGGATTTGAAGCTGTATTATGGCATGGATGACAAAAATATGGCAAATAATATAAATGTGAGTGTAAATGGACAAAATGTTGCACCAGAGTATGATGGAAATATCATGTGTGTAAGAGTCCCGGATATTAGCATTTCATCGCTTGGTGATACATATAACGTTAAAATCAGCGTGAATGGAAAAGAGATAAATCAGAAGTATAGTGCAATGACATATATGTATAAGGCGTTAAATGCACAAAACTCTAATACAAAGCTGAATAATGTAGTAAAGGCGTTATATCTTTATAATGAAGCAGCAAAGCAGTATTCGATGGGAATTGAATAATCGCGGGTAATCGAAGTTTTTGAGGGTTTGCCAAAGTTTATGAGGGTCAGTCGTGAAGGGCTGACCCTTTTAGAATGCCGGTTTTTGAGGGTTCGTGCTTAAAGTTCTTAACTTATTTATGATTTGATGATTAACTTTACACTAATATTTAATAAACCACTTGACAAAATTACTGAAATTGGTAAAATGATATAAAATAATTTGCGCGGAGGTAATAATATATGCAGCAATACACAGATAAAATACCATTAGATACTAATGTTGTGAAGTTGATTATTAAAGCGATTGAAAATGCAGATTATCTATATTGTAGCTATTTGCAGGAAGAAAAATTTCCGACCAATAATGGTAGCGAAGGAGCAAAGTGGAATTACATAAATAGAGAAGTCGAAAAGGATATGGAAGAGGGGAGATACCAAATCGAAGTTTTGTGTCGCGGACCATGGAAATTTCTGGGAATATATGATCGTGAGACCAGATATTTTTATACGCTTATGAGAGAAAAGAATCTTCATTCTTTGAGAAAAAATCAAAATACAAAACTTTTTCATTATGTAAATGCTCTTAGCCGTTTAAATGAGGGGTTAAGGAGCATGTATGCAGTGGAATATGAACAGTTATGTCTGTTTTCGGATATGTTATACGATAATGAAAAAGAGGAAACCCTGGATTGGATACTGGAGAAACTCATTGCTAAAATTGATGGTTCAATAGAGAGATATGTTTTAATATCATTTGATATTTCACATGGTCAGGTAACGGCAATTAAGGGAACTGTTCCTGCGGTTGGAATGAATTATTTTAAAGAGGAAGATTGGACAGATTTATTAAATGCATCATATTCCTTTACAGATCTTGGTGCATCGGGAGAAGTTCCAGAAGAAGATGTAATGTTGGAGCGCAAGCCAAAGCTGCTAGAAGGAATAGAAAAGAAGAACAGAAGAATGCTGAATAAAAATAATACTGAAGGAGTAAAGTGCCGTGATGAAAACTCAGGTGGGATTCAATGGGAAGAGGTTAAAAGCTGCACGTTTGTATAGAGGGCTGACGATATCAGAAGAGGCTAAAATGTCGGATATATCAAAACAGGCAATCTCTCAATTTGAAAACGGTAAGACAGAACCTAGGTTAGAAACATTAATGAAGATAATGCAAGTATTGAGGTTTCCAAGAGAATATTTTTATGAGAATCCAGAGGATAAAGTAGTAATTGGAGACACATATTTTAGATCATTATCTTCCACGAGTAACAAAGAGCGTCTGGCACAGATAGAATGTGTTAAGCTATTGGTTGCTATTTATCGTGGAATAGATGAATATATAGCCTTTCCGGAACTGAATCTATATACAGTCCCGGGAAGATTTTGATTTTGATATTGAAGCATTAGCAAAAAATGTACGCAAATTTTGGAATATAGGTAATGACAGAATATTAAATCTTGTAAGTATCTTGGAAAAGAATGGAGTTATTGTAAGTACACGATTCATAAATGGAAATAAAATAGATGCATATAGTCAGATTGAGAACATAAATGATAAAATAATAGCTGTTATTATTTTAGGTGACGATAAAGAAAATGCTTTTAGAAGAAATTTCAGTGCGGCACATGAGCTTGGGCATTTATTGTTGGATGACTTCTATGATATAGAGGGAATGAGTAAAATTGAATATAAAGAAATGGAAGATACAATGAATCGTTTTGCTGGAGCGTTATTGGTACCGGAAGAGCTTTATAGGATGGATTTACAGACAAATGCAAAAACAGAACTTAATTTTTATATTCAAATGAAAAAGAAATATGGTGTATCAGCAGCTGCACTTATAGTAAGAGCAAGGCAACTGGAAGAAATTACAATAAATCAGTATCAATATCTGATGAAACAATTGTCGCAAAAAGGATATAGAAAATGTGAACCTTATGATAAAGAAACTAAGCAAATGCAACCAAGATACTTAAAAGAAGCAATGAGAATGATTATTGAAGAAGATAAAGTAACTGGAACAGAATTTTTGGAAGTGGTTTCTGAGAAGGGCGTCAGTGTATCAGAAGAAATAGTGGAAAATATACTTAATTTGGATGAGGGATATTTGAGAATGAATGACAGTTCGGGAGAAATTGTTGCTTTGGAAAGGCGATAATAAATCTTACATAGGAGATTTTAGTGGACAGAATGATTAACAATGATATTTACAATAAAACATATCATGAGAAGCTGATGCAGGATATGCTTAAAAGAGCGACCGATTTTCCTGTCATGGGAGTTACATATTCGTATAAAGATTTTTTTGAAATCATACAGAAGCATTTATATACAATGTATGGTGATATGGCAGATTGGAACCGCAATTTAGGCATTTATCTTCAATCGGAGGAAAGAAGAAATTTAACTATATTTATAGAGAAAATAAAGGATGTTCAAGAAATACCTTTATTTGTTTTAGAAGAAGCAATAGAACAAGAAAAAGAAAATTATAAATTACTGACGACTGCGATTCGGTTATTTGACATTTGGGAAAAAGACAAATATGTGGATAATCTTGCAAAGGCTGCGGAAATACTAGGAGTATTACCATTAGTTGATGTAGGTTCTGTAATTAATAATTATTATGTAATTTTTCCTGTTGATGGTACTGCGAGAAAAGAATTACGTAACCATATTTTGAAAGAATATGAGAATTTGCTAGGAATGGTTGTGAGACTTCTTGTTAGGATATATCAGGATGGAGATATGATATCGTATCCGTTTGTAGGAACTATGATAACCCAGCTCAGAGGAAAATGCTTTTGGAGAGGCGAGAATGCATTTTATGGTTCTTCTAAGCCATCTATTTATAGAGTTGGAAGTCAGCTTTCACCGAATGTAATAGATGCTGTGATCAGAATGCGCTACGATGAATGCGGTTTTTTTCTTGATAATTTTGAATCTGTAAGGAATTGGAATACAAGGTATGGGGATGTTAATTATATGGCATTAATGCAGCATTATGGGCTGCCGACTCATATGATGGATGTTACAAGTGACATAAAAACAGCTTTGTTTTTTGCATGTTGTAAGTGGGACAATAATGGAGCGTTTTCAAGATGGAAACCGCTTACTAAAGCTGATTTTGAGCATAAAGATTCCAGAGCATTCATAGCTAAATTAGGTGGGGATTCCAGATATGGCCTAATTTACAAGGCGAGAGCGGATATTGAAGATTTGATGTGGTGTGTGGTGAATTCACCAAAAGATTGTAATGGAAATAATGATACGTTTTTGCAGGCTATGAATCATATTATTCCGGTCGGATACCAGCCGTTTAGTAGATGTAAGGCGCAGCACGCATATATGCTGCTTGGCAAGACAGATTTATATTTAGACAGTCACTTTGATAAGGCTAAGTTTCGATTAGATGAGGATTTTTGCAACTGGATTTACGAAGAAATGGATGGAGGAGATAAGATATATCCATATAATGATGTTCCGGACATTACGAAATACATTGGGAAGATAGCACAAACAAAGGTGTTTAGTAAGTCGATTTTTGATTCATATTGTGAGCACAGAAATATTGAAAGAAGCAGGCTAAAGCATGAATTGTTAGTTGCAGGATTTTTTGTTAGTGATAGTGAGATGTCATATATTTCAGATGATGAACTTCGTAAAATCAATACAGAGTATACTTTGGATAAGGCATTTAGTATAGCTGATGTTGATATAAAAAATTATCCGTTGTTTATGATATAGTATTTAAATAATGACATAAGTTTGCCATGTTTTTTGTGGAAGTATACTAATGCTGACTTGAAAAAGTAAATTTCAGTGCAAGAGTAAATTACATCGTAATTTGGGCATGCGGAATTTAAAATTTCATTTTAGGTAAAAAACAACTTGAGGTTATTATATTGCAAAGCTATATCACAAGTGCTATAATTATTGATTATAAAGAGGTGGGTTCTATGATTTTAATAGATAAAGATATAAAAGAGTATGTTGCAAGACATGAGCTTATTAAGTCAGGATATGATGAGAATAATCTTAATGGTATGAGCTATGATCTTACTATTGATGTGGCTTTAGATAAAAATGGAAAACAATATACTGAGTACGAGCTTAAGCCTGGGGAAATCATTTTTATCAAGACTCAGGAAGAATTATGTATTCCGGATAGTATTTTGGGAAGAATAGGCGAGAAAAATTCCAGAATGAGACAGGGCTTGGTTGTCAGTGGACCTCATTATCAGCCGGGACATCAGACATATGCTTTTTTGAGAGTGATGAATATATCTGAGAATCTTATTACTCTTTCCAGGGGAAATAAGATTGCACAGATAATATTTGAACAGCTTACCGGAAGACCTGATGTGCCGTATAGTGCCCAAACAAATGCTTCATTTCAAAATGAAGTGGAGTACAAAGGACTGGGGAATTATAAACAGGAATATGAGAATCAGATGAAACATAAGCTTGACGAGGCTAAAGGTGATATAGAGAATATTTCTTCACGTATATATGCTAATGTTCTTACTTTGATGGGTGTTTTAGTAGCTGTGTTTAGTTTAATTTCTATTAACTATCAGGCATTTACAAACGCTAATATATCTATGCAATATATACTTGTGATGAATTTATCAATGACGCTTTGCATTGTGATAATGCTTGGCTGATTCTTATTTTTATAAATAATGCAAAGAATAAAAAGTTTATTGGTATATATGCAGTTGTCTTACTGATTTTGGTTATAGCTGTTATAGCATTATGTGTTAGTCTATTATAGACATGTATATGTGTTATACTTCATTTAGGCATAATCAATTCTTGATAAAGGAGGATGCATGTAGAAGATGAAAATCTGTGTTTTTACGGAGCATCGCTTGTGTGTGTGGGACAGATTGGGCTAAAACTGTATTTTAACATTAAGAAGGATGTTGGCGTTTCACAGATAATGAATAGATATGAATCAGCAGCTTTTTCGAACAATCGTTGTCGAGAGTCGTTTTGCGTAGTAAATAATGATAAGTTAATAGTCACTGTATATGATATAGCTGCTTCTGAATTGGATGATTCATTTAAAATCACGCTGAAAGATAAGTGTTCAAATAATACGCAGACTATTTCAATAGAATATTCACCATTGGATTATATTATTGCTGCACAGGATAGCTCAGATTTAAGATTGGTTTATTTGATGAGAGCAAAGACAAAGACTTTATTGAATTCATTGTACTGGTTCGAATATCAGAAACAGCAATTGGCATAGTTTTGCTTGTAAATTTCATATAGAAAGAGTACTATAGTTTTAGAATGTTATATACTCTTTCGCATTACGACACTACTGTTCGGGTGAAGGGTAGTGTCCATTTTTATAAATACGGAAATTTGTATATTCGAGGATAAACTTTATGAAGAATCAGCAGAAAATAGAAGTGAATTATATGATACCGGCAGCATGTATGGTATTTTCGATTATTGTTGCAGGAGGATATTTTGAATATGCATCAGCAGTGCTTGCCATAGTGGGAGTGGCTTTTACCGTATATTGTATTTTTAAAGAAAGGGCAGTTTCTTATGTAAGGGATTACAATACGATAGTACTATTTATATTTACTATTATGTATTTGGTAACAGCGATGTGGGCAGTTGATTCGGGAATGGCTGTTATGGGATTTGTAAAGTTTTTGCCGCTTATTTTCTTTTATGGAATTATGTGTCGTATTGAAAAAGACAGGGAGAAGCTGATAGGGATTCTACCGGTGATAGGAGTACTGATAGTATTCTTTTCTGCAATAATGATGCAGTTTGAGTCTCTAAAAGGGTATGTGTCTGTGGCGGGAAGAATGTCCGGAAGCTTTCAGTATCCCAATACATTTGCGCTATTTCTGCTGATTTGTTTGATAGTGGCACTATATAGTAATGATAGTTTAAGACACAAGGCTGTATACATATTGGGATTAGCGATTGGAATCATATGTACAGGAAGCCGTACAGTTTGGATTATTACATTTGGAACATTACTTATATTGGCACTTTGTAATCGTAAATATCGTAAATTATCATGCGGCATAGTAATCATAGGAATAGTAGCGATTGCAATAGTATTGATTTTGGAAGGAAATTCATGGTTTGCCATGCGACTAAAGTCGATATCATTATCATCAAGTACTTTTCTTGGCAGATTGTTGTATGCAAAGGATGCCACGAAGCTAATATTGAAGCATCCATTTGGATTAGGATATTATGGATACTATTTTATGGAACAGGAAATACAGACAGGTGTGTATTCTGTTGTAAATGTTCATAATGAGTTGCTACAGATGGCATTGGATATAGGAATTATTCCTGCGGTTCTATTTGAGGGAATGATACTTAAATCAGTTTTTTTGAAAAAACAGTTATCTAGAAATAGAGTGATTTTAAGCATTATAGCAATTCATTCTCTATTTGATTATGATTTCCAGTTTATAGGAATATTATTTGTCATGCTGCTCTTTTTGGGTTACGGCAAGCAGCAAACGTTTAGGGTAAGTTCATTGACATATAGTACGGCCATTATATTTGCGATTGTAAGCATATCATTGGCTGGTATATGTGGAATATCTAATCTGTTTTACGTTAGAGGCGCATATGAAAAGGCATATACTTATGGAAAAATGAACACAATGGCTCAGATACGACAAATGGAATCGGAGAGTGAACTTGAAAAATCGGTATCTATTGCAAATAGCATACTTAAGCGAAATAAGCATATTCCTGCAACATATAGTACATTAGCTAAGAAATATTATTCAGAGGGCAATATTCAAAACTATATTATATATGAGTTGAAGGCTATTAAGCTGCAGCCATATGAGATAAATGAATATATTGATTATGTAAATTCACTGGCAAAAGCAGGAACAGAGTATATTAATAATAATGATGTCGAAAGTGCAAAGATTTGTCTTGACAGAATGAAGGAAGTACCCGATATATTGAGTAAAGTTGAAAAGCAGACCAGTGATATTGCATGGAAAATAAATGATAAGCCTGATCTTACTATGCCGGATGAGTATAATGAACTGGTTAAATCAATGGAAGAGGCTCTTAATGAAAAATAATAGCAGAAACAAGATAATATTTTACATCATAGTTTTCATAGCAGCATGCATGGTTATCGTCATAGGAATTATATCTGATAGAAGGCTTAAAAAATCCGATGCCGGTAAAATAAGTATTGTAGATTCTAATGAAAATAAAATTGCAGAGATTTTAGTGAATTCCGAGGATTTATCGGTCAGTTATGATTGTGAAGAAAATTATATGACGTATGCAGATGTTGTTTTTGATGAGGTCTTGGATTGCATTTGTAATAAAGAAAACATTACAAGGCAAAAAGCATATGAGGTTATAAAACAAAGTAATTGGATTATTACTACTACTATTGATACAGACTTACAAAAGAAATTGTATGATATGGTTCAGAATAAACCAATTAATAAGGAAAATGGATTTGCTGCAGAAATAAATGATATTAATGGTAGAGTGTTAGCCTGTGTATCAAGTGGTGATGATAGCGACTATGTATTAAATAGGACATATGCAGGTTCTGTAATAAAACCATTAAGTGTTTATGGTCCGGCTATTGAAAATGGAACAATAAATTGGGCATCAATGGTTCCGGACGCACCGTACAAGACAATAACAGATGATTCAGGCAATGCGCGTGAATGGCCTGTAAATGTCGAACCATACACATATAAAGATTATACGGTTGCAGACGGATTGAAGATGTCGCTTAATACAATAGCTGTGCGGACTTTGAAACAAAGTGGGGTAGAAAACAGCTGTGATTTTTTGGAAAACAAATTGGGAATGGATGTTGCTGCAGAAAAGGAATCAATGGCTGCAGATGGGGAAGATGAGATACTTGGGAATATAGCGTTGGGATACTTGCGAAACGGAACAACTGTTAAAGAGATGACAGGATATTATCAGGTATTTTCAAACGGTGGCAGCTATACCAAATCACATGCAGTTATTTCTATTGACAAAGACCGGCATAATTATTATCAAAATAATGAAGCAAAGACACAGGTATTTACAAGCCAGACGGCATATATTCTTAATAGAATGATGAAGAGAGTTCTCGATGAAGGAGGAACCGCTTCCGGTGCATATATGGATGGATATGATATTGTTGGAAAAACCGGTACCAGCGATAAGGATAACTGGTTTATTGCATGCACACCGAACTATATTTGTTCAATATGGAAAGGAAAAGACGATAAAAATATTCTAAATGATAAAACAGATATGTTTCAGCTGTGTGATGATATTATTAAAGAAATAGAAAATAAAGGGGATGAGTTTAAAAAAGCTGAAAATGTCGAGGAAAAATGTATATGTGCAAAAAGTGGGCGAATTGCCGGAGAAAATTGTAAGGATACAATGATAGGATATTTTTTATCGGGAACTAAGCCAGATATATGCGAAGAAGAATAAGAGGGAGGATGCAAAATGACAAAGTTTGAAAAACAAATGATAGCAAAATTATTGGCAATTGCAATGATAGTTTCTGCTATTGTCGGGATTGATTCAATGGTATCGGTTAAGGCAGCGGATGATATTCAGATGGTTGATATGTCGGAGCTGGCACAAATATCTAAAACAGATGTGGAGTCGACTGAAATCAATACACAGGAAACCTTTGCGGGTGAAAAGACAGTTGACCAGACCAAGCCGGAACAATTGGAGACAGAAGGATATATTTATCACCTGGATGAGGCGGGGAATGCTATTGTTGATGGATATAATGGCCCTGATACAACTCTTGTAATACCGCAGAAGCTGGGTGGTAATACTGTTACCGAGATTGGAGAAAAAGCGTTTTACAAAGATAATACTATCGAATCGGTAGATATACCCAATACGGTAACAAAGATTCAGTATTGTGCTTTTAGAGATACTAAGAATTTGAAGAGTGTAACATTTAAAGATGGAAGTAAACTGCGTGCAATTTCGGAACAGGCATTTAGATGTTCTGGAATCAATACTATTGATATACCGGGTACCGTAGATACAATAGGAAGTTTTGCTTTTTTTTACTCTGATATAAAATCAGCCACCATCCAAAAGGCGTAACGGAGATAGAGAATGGTGTTTTTGACAATTGTGCTAGTTTAGAAAAAGTGGAATTGAATTATGGCATTAAAAGAATTGGTGAATACAGTTTCTTCTCATGTAAAAGTCTTAAAGAATTGATTATACCTGATAGTGTTACTGAAATAGCAGATTTGGCATGTGCATATAGCGGAATTGTTAAATTACAGCTATCTAATAGCTTGGAAAACATAAAGTATAGAGCATTTGAAGATTGTCATAGTTTAGAGGGTGTTGTAATACCTGATAGTGTTAACGAAATTGGATTTGAAGCATTTGCTTTCTGTAATAAATTAAAAGATGTAAGAATTGGAAAAGGATTAAAACTATTAAGCTTTATGCGTTTAGAGGTTGCCCATTATTAGAAAATATAGATATATCGGAAGGAACAGAGGTTGTTGAAAGAATGGCATTTGTTAATAGTGGAGTAAAAAATTAACACTTCCTGATAGTGTAACAGAGATACAGTACCATTCTTTTTATACAGATACGCTGGAATCTGTAAATCTTCCGAAAAATATAAAAAAGATACCAACCAGTGCATTTAGCACTAACAGTAAGTGGTATTTAAGCCAATCGGATGGAGTGGTTTATGCATCATATGTGGCATTTCAATATAAAGGAAATATGCCGGAAAATTATGATATGTCAATTAAAGAAGGTACAACAACTATTGCTCAAGGAGGATTCATCGGACAGCCTTTAAAATCAGTAGATTTACCGGAATCGCTAACATATATTGGACAGAAGCATTTGCCGGTTGTAACAAGATGAAAGAAGTGGAAATTCCGTATAACGTTGAGAATATTGAAAAGTGTGCATTTGGATATGATGGTGATTATACGGATGAATATGACCCTGGAAATTTTGAATACTCCAATTACATGCCAATGAAGTATGATAATTTCACTATCAAAGGTTATTCGGGAACGGCTTCAGAAACATACGCTAAGGAAAATGGTTTTTCATTTATAGATATTTCTCCGACTGCAATTTCTGTTGATAAAACTGCTGTATCACTACGCGGAGGAGAATCAATACAGCTTAATGCATCTGTAACAGCTCCTGATGCTGTACATAATAAAAAAATATATTGGAGCACATCTGATGACAATGTAGCTACAGTAACAGATAGCGGCTTGGTAACTGCTAATGGGTATGGAAAGGCTGTTATTACGGCAAAGACAGTTAATGGTCTTACAGCATCATGTACAGTAACATCCAAGGGACCGGGAGTAAATGTGCAATATGAAGGGGTTTCACTCTCGATAAAAGATAATATTGGAGTAAATTTCTATGCAAAATTGTCTAGTGAAGATCTGAATAATAAAAGCGCATATATGCGCTTTACATTAGAGGATGGTACTATTAAAGATGTTAAAATATCTGATGCAAGAATTGATAGTGGTAAAAATGTCTGTGTATTTACATGTGATATGCCGGCTGCTCAGATGGGAGATACGATTGCTGCACAATTTATAGTTCCACAAAATAACGGAAGCGAAGTAAAGAGCAAGGAAATTACATATTCTGTAAAAGAGTATTGTAAGTATGTAATTGATAATAAAGAAAAATTTGATGCGAGTGCAGTGACAATTGTAAAAAAACTGCTCAATTATGGTGCATATAGCCAGAATTATTTCAATTATAAAAATAGCAATCTTGTAAATGATATTTTGACAACAAATGATAAGGCGCTAACATGTTATGAAGAACTGAAAGCATTAAAATCAACATATCAGGTTAATAAAGTTTCAGGAATTACTTGCCTGGGAAGCTCCTTGTTGTTGAAGTCTAAAACTACACTTAGATGCTATTTCAGCATTGACAGTAAAAATATATCTGATTATAAGTTTACAGTAGGAAATCAGATTTTAAAACCGGTTAAGAAAGATGGTAAATATTATGTTGATTTAACAGGAATATTACCAGCCAATTATTCTAAATCATTTACTATAAATGTAAATGGAAAAGCGTTTGTTACATGTAGCGTAAATGATTATTGTCATAAAGTGCTAAATTCAAAAAATAGTAGTAATAAATTGTCCGGTTTAGTGACTGCGATTTATGAATTAGGTACTGCATCAAAGTAATTAACTGGAAATTAAGGAATAAGGTTAAATGGAATTTAATAAGACAAAACCAATTGCGTTAGGAATAGCATTCACTCTCGCCCTAACACCGATTCACGCAATCACATATGCAGACACCAATTCAGACAGTGCATCGATAAATGTTCAGACTGCACAGACAGAATATAAATCAGGATTTGTATTCACTAAGAGCAGCTACGCTTATAGAAAAGGCGCTGATTTGACAGTATGTGTATCAAAGAGCAATCTTTCTGTGGCTTGTGATTCATATAAGCTGTTTTATATATCGGACGGAAGTGAGCAAGCAATTGACCGGAACTCATATACAATCAGAGTTCTTGGGGATGCGGTATATTTTACTTTATCCACGAATTGGCTGAGCCAGTACAGCCCTCAGGATATTGATATTACTGCGATTGCTTATAATGGAACTGCTGAGGTATCTAAGACAAATGCTAAGCTTGTTTCTGAGGATGGCTTTGATATAGACTTTGCAGCCGGAACAGTGTGTGTCAATCAGACAGAAAATATCAGAACTAACGGACAAGGCGAACTGACACAGGATGCGCGGTCGCAGGCTGGCGGGAAAAAATACATATATGTAGTTGACTCAGTAATTTCTCAGGATGAAAGCATCATAAAAATATCCAATGCCGGTAATGAGTGGAAATATACCGGAATGAAGCCTGGAAAGACAAAACTCACAGTACGCTATCACTACTATTATGGCAAGGAAAAATGTACCGGTGAGAAAACTGCTGAGTATGAAGTGGTTCCTGCCACATATACACTCGATGAAGAACGTGGCAGCTCTGGTATGCTTATAAACCGCGGCGCCTCATATACATGCAATCTTAGAACAAAGCAGACAACCTATGATAAGAGTGGCAAGGCTGTAAGTAAATATGTAGATAATGTTGCATACGAATGGTATATAAGTGAAAAAGAAGAAAATGTTGCGGTAAACATAGAACAAACTGCACAGAATAAGCTTAAAATAACACCGGCAAATGCCTCGGAATCAGGAGCTTTTTGTATAGGAATAAGAGCACTTGATGCTTCCGGTAATGTTTATTTTGAAGAAGAATCAATATGGTATCTGGTAACAGATGGACAGGCAGATGGAGCTCATGGAGATTCATCAGAAGCTGCAAATCCGGGAAATACCTCATCCGGAAGTCAAAATACAAACACAGGAAGCGAAAAGGTAAGTGTATCGAAGAGTCAGAGTATATCCTTATTGGAGAATCATAATATCGGTCTAAATATCTACTGGAAAATGACCGGCTCTACGTATGACATAGGAGACTGCATGGTCAAGTACACCTATGAAGGTGACAGCGGAACACCATACTATGTGGCATTGAACCGGAGTCCGTTGGTGATGGCGAATCATATTGCTCAAGAATTGATATAAGCGCAGTTGAGATGACCGAAAAAGTAAATTTACAGTTACTCTCTAATAGTGGAAAAGTGCTGGATACATTTTCAACATCAGTAGAGGATTATGCCAAGAGCTTATTGGCAAGCAATACAAAAGAATATGCAGCATATAAGCCGGTGGTAAAAGCGATGTTGAATTATGGCGCTGCATCACAGCAGTATTTTGGATTTATGACATATGCATTAGCCAACAGAAGCCTTACGAATGCCGATAAGACGATACAACAAATTCCACAGGCAACGTTGAAGCAGTATGCTGCCAATTCAAGTATCCGCCAATTTTCAATGAGTGGAATACACTATTACGGATCGAGCCTTGTGGTGGGAGATGATGTAAAGCTCAGACACTATTTTAAGCTTGATTCCGGCAGAGATATATCAAATTATTCGTTTGCAACGTATGTGGGCGGAGATATGATAGGCTATGTTACACCATGTCGTTCGAAAGATAAAGACATGTATTATATAGAAGTAACTTGTACAAACAGAAATTTCTTTTCTGGCATGAGGACGATAGTATCGAATGGAAATACAGAAACTATATTGGACTATCAGCCGATGAACTACATTGCAAAAGCATATGGCAGTTCAAAGCTAACCTCTGAATTGAAGACGTTGCTTGATGCAATGTATTGGTTTGAATATCAAAAAATTAAATAAATTGTTGCATAAAATATAGTACTAGAGTATAATTCCTGACTTTGAGAGTTGAGAGAAAATTCAGCTTGCTAAAAAGCATGCATATATAAAAGAAAATCATGAAAAGTGGAATTTTTTAGAGGCTTTTTCAGCGTCTGACGATTATAAGACAGAACCTATAGATTTCTATTTCGAATTTAAAAAGTCATCTACTTGCAGCTTGGCTGAATTGGTAAAAATGAACATAGATATATATGCAATGATGGGTATATTAAAGAGCATTCAATTGATGATTTAAGCAAGTGCATTGTAGTGCACAACCGTAAGCAGGCTTTGAAAATATTTGCAATATCAATAGAATATTTGATGATTATTTGAGCAAGGCTGGGCTTGAAGGAATTGAGTATTATCGGCAGTATTTTGAAATTAGTGTAAGAAGAGATGGAATGCCACAAGTATTTTTGTCATATAGTTGGACAAGCAAAGAGTATCTGATGAAGGAAGAATCCCTTCTTTAGTAATCTGATTTACAGAAACTTATTAACCAAGTAGTCTTGATTGACTACACCATTATTATACTAGGATATAGAAAATGAAATTTAATTTTAACAAAAAAATGGTTAGCACAATAGTGACATTGATTTTTGGCGTAGCAATTACAGTTGCAGCACTGTCTGCAAAGAATATAGCGCTTGAAAATAAAACAAGCTCAGAAATAGCCACAGAGGCAGTATCAGCTACAGAGATGATATTGGATACAGAAAATACAGAGACTGGTAATGTGGATAAGAATTCATCAGATTCCTCAAAAGACAAAGCAACAGTAGTCGATGATAAGGACAAATCTGGTGATACAAAGAATTCTAATAAAAGTTCAACAACTACAAAAGAAACGGGCAAAAGCTTGAAAGATACAAAGAGCTCATCAGAAAACACTTCAGACGATGTAAATAAAACAGGTGATAAGATTGATAAAAAATCTGAAATAAACAATTCAGGAATGAATAATAATAATGAACCGAAATCTGATAACGGAGTGATAGAGCTTCCAATTATACCGATTGACTAATGTGACGTGAATTGGGGGTTTACCTACATTTGAAGAAGAAACGTAAGAGGAGTTAATACAATGGAGGAAGTCGAATGAAGACAAAAAAGTTTTTATCATTGGTGTTAAGTGCGGCTATGATATTAGGTGCGGCTGTTCCGGTCGCAGCAGAACCGGTGTCAGCAGGGCAAGGCGTTGAAGCAGAACAACAGCCAATTGTAGAAAATAGCATTACAAGTGGATATATTCTGAGTGATTTGGATTATAATACACCGGTGTATGAACCGGATGAGGCGGTGCCGTATTCTGATGATTGGGGATATTCTGCAGATGAAACTATAGAGAGCAGGTATCCGGCAAATGGAGTCAGCGATATCAAGGCGAAATATCCGTCTGTTCGTAATCAAAATCCTCTTGGCACATGCTGGACATTTTCGTCAATAGGTCTTGCAGAGTTTGATCTGATTAATGATGGTGCGTTTGATAAAAATATAGATCTTAGTGAACTGCATCTGGCATATTATGCATATAATTCGCTGTTAGATCCGCTTGGTGGAACAGTGGGGGACTATGCAAAGTACTATATGAATAATACGAGTGTTCAGTATGGTTATCTCAATCGTGGTGGCAACTATTTGATGGCGGCACGCAGAATGGGACAGTGGTGTGGTCCGGTAAGCGAGAGTGATGTACCATATAGTAAGGTGGCAAGCAACGGATATACAGCAAGCACTATTGATACTTTTCTTAATACAGGTTTATCTGATGAATATGCATATTCAAAGGATAAGGCACATCTGGAAAATACATACATGATTAATATCAAGGAAAATGCATCAGATGTGAAAAAAGCCATAAAAAAATATGGTGCAGTGGGAATTATGTATAGTCATAATGATACCGGATATCATTACATAAATAACAGTTATAATGATAAAACAGATAACAGAGCAGGTCATGCGGTAATGGCTGTTGGATGGGATGATAACTATTCTAAAGATAATTTCAGAGATGGTGTTAAACCTGAAAAAGATGGTGCATGGCTTATTCGTAATAGTTGGGGAGATGGAACCGGTTCATATTATAATCAGAGTTATTTCTGGATGTCATATGAAACGTTTTCTTTATCCGATACGGCTTGGGTGTTTGATTTTTCTGCTAATGATGGATATGATAACAACTATCAGGTTGATGGAGGATTAAATGTAGCCCGTCAAGAAAGTTATAGGAAATTGGCCAATGTTTTTACTACTCAGACAAAACAGGGAGTATCTTCTGAGGATTTGAAAGCAGTTTCCCTGTCTATTACATTTAAAACGAATGTGAATTATACAATAGAGATTTATACAGATTTAAAAGATAAGACAAAGCCAACCAGCGGAACAAAGCAGGAGACTGCTACTACTACAGGGCAGACAACCTATGCCGGAGTATATACCATTCCACTTAAAACAGCGATTAATCTGAAGCCTGGGACAAGCTATTCGGTTGTAGTGACTACTGATATACCTGCATTGACCTTGAGGCAGCGATGGTCGGTGATGTAAATTATAATAATGAAATGGTGTGGGAGAATCATGCGTCAAGTGATAATAAGGCAAGCTATTATTTCTATGGTACAGGGTTGGCATATTCCCACAGTTGGAATTATAAGAATGTGTATGGTAATTTCTGTATTAAAGCATTTACCGCCAATAATGTAGAAAAAGATTCTGAGAAGCTTGTTGGCAGAAGCCTTACTTTAAAAGATAATATTGATATGAACTACTATATGGAGCTTCCTGAAAGTATCAAATCAAACAGCAACGCATATATGGAGTTTACGGTGAATAATAGCCAGCCATATAAGGTCAGCGTAAACGATGCAATCCCTGTTGAGAAAAACGGAAAGGTTATATATAAGTTCTCATGTCCGCTAAATGCTGCACAGATGTCAGATACGGTTAAAGCTAAAATGGTGGTGGATGGTAATAGTGGTAATGAATACACTTACAGTGTAAAAGAATATGCCACCGAGCTCCTGTCAAAATCAAACGAGTATCCGGCAGAAACCATTAAGCTGGTGAAGGCACTCTTAAACTATGGAACGGCAGCGCAGAACTTCTTTAAATATAACACAGGTAAGCCAGCAAATGCTGGTTTGAGCGATACAGATAAAGCTGTAGCAGCGGCTGATTTTGCTGCATATAAGGCTGTTATTAAAACAGATAGTGCAAATAGTCAGAGTAATGGACTGACATATTACGGAAGCTCTCTGATATGTAAGTCTGAGATGACAGTAAGACATTATTTTATGGTGAACGAAGGCTGTGATATAAACAATTACAAGTTCAGCTATGTTAATGTAGATGGCAATGAAGTCAGTCTGACACCTAAAAAGGCTTCAGATGGGGTGTATTGTGTAGATATAAACGGAATAATGGCACGCAACCTGAATAGTAATTATGCATGCAAAGTCACCGGAAAGAATAAGGCCTGTATTTTCGAGCTGGACTATGGTCCATTCAGCTATTCACAGAAGGTCATTGATAGCGGAAATTCATCTGATGAATTAAAAAATCTGGTGAACGCGCTATATTGGTATTGGTATTATGGATATAGAAATTAAAAAGACTGCATAATTAAAACCACCGCAGAATTATAATATGATCACATGAAATAATCAATGAAATAGAAAGAAATGATACACAGGCTAAGGAGAAACCCAATAATTGTTAATTAAATTATTGCAACACGCATAATAAAATAGTAATATGGAACTATAAGTTATCAATAAACTGAAACAATGCAATGCTGTTTTATAATGGCAGAAGTCGGGAGGAACAACGTATGAACAAAAGACTAATTAGCCTTGTTTTAACATTCATTATGTTGATTACAATGGTTCCATCAACTATTGTAGAGGCAAGTGAAGTAACGACAATGGAAAGCGTCAAAGCTTCGAGCAACCAATCAGAGGTCACGAAACCGGAGGAAAATACTATCTATGCGGTAAATCCACTGTATGAGGATGTTATCAGCATTGATGATTTAAAGAGGAAGCTTGACTCCGAAAGCTCAGATAAGGAGTCTGCAGATGGCGAGCAGCTCTTTGGGGCATCCACAGGACAGTATTTTTCGGATTATGACAGTGCCGTTTTATATCTCAGAAAGCAGATGGTTAGCAGAGAAACGGAAATAAACTTGAATTTTCCTGAATCCTGGTTTGATTCTCACAAAGATGGGGTGTATTGGGATTTATTATATGATGCAATTAAGTGCGATGAAAGCTCTACCGGACAGGAGGGGGATGCACTTTTGTATGGATATGCAGGCTGTAATGTTTCATACAGTACTGCAGGATATATAAAATATACCATGTCATATCATTCTAATGCGGAGCAGGAAGCAAAGCTGACAGAGGCTGTGGCTATGGCAATGACTGAACTGCAACTTAATGGTCTCAGCGAAGCCAAAAAGATTACAAAGATTCATGACTATATCTGCAATCATGTCGATTATGAATACAATTCAAAAGAAGAACAGATATATACAGCTTATGGCGCTCTTTGCACCGGAAAAGCTGTCTGCCAGGGATATGCTGTGCTTTTCTACAGACTGTGCAAGGAAGCAGGGCTATCGGTCAGAATTATCAGCGGTACCGGCAATGGAGGAGCGCATGGGTGGAATATAGTGCGAATCGGCAGTAAATACTATAACGTGGACTGTACCTGGGATGGACAGGATGCGGACACCTATAATGAGTACCTGTTGAAATCAGAAGCAGACTTTAGGGATCATACCCGCGAATCATGGAAGGTGGCAGACAGCCACTATCTGACTATACGTCAGCTGAGTTTAACACACAGTATCCTATGACTGAGAAATCCTGGGAATGAGTCGGATGATAGCAGCGACTCTGTAGAAACTACATATGCACATAGCGAAGAGGCTACATCGGGT